>PJEL010000884.1_pt1 | contig 33324 bp, 25 predicted proteins | sample 1853271 | NCBI WGS metagenome assembly PJEL01 (sample SAMN08108733, study PRJNA415343) | Invertebrate metagenome, whole genome shotgun sequencing project. | host: Globobulimina | place: Sweden: Gullmar Fjord | collected 2015-08 | reverse complement strand
TGGCGTTCAACATCTCCTTTGAGCCGGGATATTTTGAAGATCATGGCACCCATGATGAGTGTGGCAATCGTCGCGATCAAAACGTAAGGTGAGGCGTAAAAGAAGAATTGTACGAATGAAAATCCTGCAGTATTCCCCACGATGATATTGGGCACAGAACTGATCAATGTGAGTAAGCCACCGACGTTGGTCAATAATCCTTCGATCAACAAGAACCCGAGGAGTTGCTGCTCACGCCCCAATCTCTTCAGTGAAACGCCGGTGAGTGACCCAATGATGATCATCGCCGCCACGTTGTTAAGAACTGCACTGAAGATGACCGTGAGAAGGCCGTAGTACACCATGAGCACCAAAGGATCGCCCTTCGAAAGTTTGGTGAGCTTGATCGCAACCCATGAAAAAATACCGGATTGGCTCGTGACATCGACGAACAACGAGGAGCCCAAAATGATGGCGATCACTTCCCACTCGATGGCGGGGATATATACCGGCAAATGTGCTTGCACTCCACCGAGCGTTACATGCAAGTCGTGGAAAGGCAAACAGCCAAACGCCGTACCGAGCAGGAGCGAGACAACCGCAAAAACACCCGTGATAAGCGACTTTTGTGCATGAATTTTTTCTTCAAGGGCGAGCGTCAACACCATCAACGCGAGCACCATCCCAAGGACCGCGGTTTGCCAAGGCTCGACTCCGCCGGTTGTAGCATGGGCGGACTCAACCAACGCTTCTGCGGAATCCATGACCGCAGGTGGCGATCCCGTTGCGAGAACGGTCATGAAGTGCTCAATCGGCGAGTAGGTTTGAAGATGTGCGACGGCGTTCAACATATTTGCCATGTCTCCCAAGAAAATCTACCGAAGGAATGTTGCTTAGAAAGTTCTCGAGTTAGAGCATGAGAATAGGAATATCACGGAATTCGACTGCAAGCGAGTAGGCCATGCCATGCATCGCCATCTGCGATTCGTCCTTGGTGTACATCACAATCAGATCCACTTCATGGGTGGCAATCAGATGTTTGTAATCACTCATTTGAGCGCCGAATGCAACATGGGCTTCTATCGAAAGGCCTGGGCGGGACTCGCTCGTCGCTCGGATACAAGACTCTGCATAGTCGCGAGGCTCTTTCAACAGTTGTTCGCGGATCAGGCGCTTGGCATCTTCCGAATTGATTTCTGCGATACGTTCGATTGCATGCATGTATCGTTCGAACGTATCTTCCTCTTCAAGATGTCCGAGAATGAGCTTCCCGCTGTCGGGCGTACTGAAAACGCCGATGCTCACCAATCGATCTTCACCCGTCAGGTGATTCGTCAAGACAAGCACATCTTGCGGCGGCGGTAGGATTGCCGATGCCCCTTGCTCTTCTTGAGTGGAGTCTGGCATGAGCAGGACGGGTGCAAGTAAACGCTGGGTAAGCTCATCGACAAAGAACCCGAGGCTGTGCACCCCTCGTTGAATCGGATCGAACTGGTTGCGAGCAGTAATCACCAGATCAGGTGAAAGGGTATCAATGCGATCCTGCCAACTATCGAATGAGGTGAAGTCGGTTTGGTTCAATTGCGTCCAAGATTGGGTGTCTTGTTGATCTGGCGACCGAGCTAAGAAGGACCGAGCCGACTGCTCAAACCGATCTGCCTCATCCGCAGAATGGTCGCTGATCGTCACGATCCGGCGTAGCTCGATCTCCCGTAGGTGGAAGAGAGGTTTGTCCGCGCTGCGAAACACGGATTCAAATTGATCGATTTTGCCTTCCACATCGCTCATAGGATTCACCATAAGTACGTCTAGCTGACGTTTGCTTGCCGAGGATTGACCCTAACCGCCGGATTAATGCTGAGTTCGCCCGGATCGTATCCATTAAAGAACCCCGCCGCTCAAAAGAGCGGCGGGGTTGGAGAATCTATTGAGGGTTTGAATTGAACCAGCCACAAAGACCAGTCATTCAAACTGACTCGATTGAATCAGCATGATTCAATGGCAATCAGCTTAGCTGATGACCTGATCATCCAGGTTAGAGACACACTCGTCTGGGCAAGTGTTGCGTTCTGCGGCTTGCGAAAGCACGCGGACGCCACTAGCACCAGCCGGGATAGTCTTGGAGCAACTGATTTCGCCTGCAGCATCTGCATTCTTCTGGCAGATGACTTGGCTGGCGTTGACACCCTTGATATCAAAGGTTGCACAGTAGCCGAAAGTACCGTTGACGGCGGTGGTTCCGTCATTGTGGCCGTACACCACTGCGACGCGTTCGCCGACGGTGGCGCCACTGACGTCCCAGTCAGCGCTGGAACCAGCAACAAGGTTGCTAACGGTCATGGTCAAGCAGTCAGCGGAGCCAGCTGCATATTCCATGTCATCCATCATGATGTAGGCGCCGCCCCACAGGTCACCGACCACGTCAATTGTGGCGATCGCTGCACCGGTTGATTCCCAACCATTCCAAATCCATGAGCAATCGTTAAGAATGTCCAAACGGAGTGTATCGATCACGGAACCACTGGCATCGTAAAAGATCACATCCGCACCCGCGGTCTCGGTGGCGAGGTAGGCGTTGGTACCAAAGTATCCGCCAAAGCTCGTGACAGGGGTATCAAAGGTGTACTGGGCATATCCGCCAGCACTGCCAAAGAAGTAGGTGCCTGATCGCTTGGGAATTGTGCAACGGAAACCCCAGCCGGTCGTCGTGTGACAACCATTACCGGTTGGTGTACACAAATCTGCGGTATTGCCAAAGACTCGGTCAGGCATGCATGCGGTAAAGATCACTTGAGGACCTTCAAAGCCTTCTGACGCGTCACCCACGAAGGGGCCAACGGTATTTATCTGAGCAGACGCAGCAGACATCATTGCACCAGCTGCGACTACACCAATTACGGACAACATTTTCTTGGTCATTGTGTTCTTCCTCCTATAGAAATTGAACACCACGTTGAAAGATTGAAGCGCCAGCTCACAAACAAATGGCTGGTCACCACGAAAAAATACATCAACCGGACGGTTCCTCCACGCTATGAAAGCGTACCGATGGCACCACCTTATCAGAAAATACTCTGCATTGATACCCTAACAAGACAATTAATCGCAAAGAATTAGAAAAACTGTTGCAGGGTAAGGCAAAGGGCCTTAGAGTCGCCTTTGTGGGATCAAGTTAGCCTCTTTTTGACCGGCCCAGTGTATTTTCGCGTCCAGCTTGACCAGATAGAAGAGGTCCCGCCTGTGGCGATGGGCGCATCTGTTTGGGTCTATCGAGGTATTTTCTATTGTATTCGGTGCGTGTTCTTTTGTAGACAAGGGATAATCTCAATGGTCCGTTTTTTCATTGCTCATTCACGGTTTGTGATCGTGTCCCGATACATCATCGCGGCCACGATCGTTTTTTCGTCCATCGCCTTTGCGAGCCCTGCTTCTGCGCAGTATAAGCCAGGAAATGACCCTGCTAACCCTGAGTATTCGCCTCCACCCTTCCGAGCTCGCGTGACGGATGATGAATTGGGCCACCTCACTCGCCTCCTCTACCTCGATGCAGATCAGCAAACCCTGATGCGCACAATGTTTGACGGCCTTGATCCCGTGATTCAATACGGTAACTCGACCGCCATTAAACAACAGCTCTTTCTCCGTCAAGCCCTTCGAGGTGATGCCCGTGGCACCCTCATTCTCATGCGCCGCATGGCCCAGAGTAATGTCAATTGGCGCAATGAACGAAACACACTCGAAAAGCAATTCTTCGATGGCGTCAAATCGCTGTTGTCGGATGAACAGGTGGCCAATTGGTCAGGCTACGACCGCAGTCGCCGGCGCCGATGGGAATTGTCTGATCGAGCGCAGATGGCGGGCGAAGGTGTAGATCTGATTCTGTTGTGCGCGCAGCTCCTTGCGCCTCATCCAGATCAGTCGGAAGCGATCGCTCCATTGCTTGAGCAGTATGCAATCGAATTGGATCGACTCATTAAGGAACGCGGTACGAATCTCGATCAGGTTGAGCAACAAATCGCAGATGGCAAGGCAGGTGAGTCATCTGCGATCGGCCCATTCCTCAGGGCTGCTGCTTTGAGTCGACTCGCCATTGTGGAGTTGAACACCTCGTCCATCGAAGCACTCGGCCAACCATTGGATATAGCGCTGCGGGTCCAATTGCGGGAATCTTTTCGAGCTGTTTCCTTTCCGGAATTGTCTGCTCCAACACAATACGAAGCACTCGCAGATGCGATCCTTGCATTGGACGGTCTTTCCGATAGTCAGCAACTCCAAGTGACGGCCGATCGCGACTCTTTTATCGCTGAGCTGCACAGCATGACGGGTACACTGATTGCATTGCATCTCAAAGAGCAACGACTGGCTGCCCAATCAATACATGAGAAAGACACGCAATCAGGAGCATTATTGGAAGCCATCCATGGCCGCGAAGTCGAAGAGTCCGGCCGTCGACACGATTGGATCAATATGGGATGCCAACGATTGTTGTCTTTCCTGACAGAAGATCAGCGAGCGATGTTCGATGACTGGGTATCTGCAGAAACCGCTCCGAGCAATGTCGAACATCTTATTGATGAAGCACTCGGGCTCCTGTCCGGACTTGAGACGATGCCCAACGGGATGGACCGCGACGCATTCTTGGCCTTGATTCAACACGCCTTTGAAGGCATACAAATCACCGGCGTGTCCATTGCCATGCCGACTGCGGACGGAGGTCCATCTGCACCGGCTGCAGTCTCGGTGAGCGATTCCGATGGGATGACCACGACAATCCCCGTGGATCTAGAGATCGATAACCCAGAAGATGATTCCAAAGAGGACGGCGGCTAATACCGCTCATTTTTCAACATAGTCTCCACATCGGACCCTATTGATGGGTCTTGGCTCTTCATTCGCTTATCGGGATGCACACTCCGATCGGTGAGCTTCAAGATCACACTTAATTGCGAATATTTTGGAGGGTCTCTCCTCCGATGAGGCAGGTATTCAACCGATGCCATCCTTATAGAGATTTGACCGACAGATGCGCTCTGAGATGGCAATCTGAACGATAAATGGCCATTTCAAAGAACCGGCCGTATGGGGCAGGCTGGCAACTCCTCAATTCATTTATGGGAACATAATGATGACCGAAAATTCAAAACTCACTCCACTCATGAGCGAATACGCAGACGATCCGGAGATGTCAGATCTTGTCGAGCTCTTTGTCGAAGAACTTCCTGATCGGATTCAGGCGCTGCAAGAGAGTTTTGAGAAAAGCCAATTCGATCAACTCAGGCATCTTGCTCATCAGATCAAAGGGGCGGGCGGAGGATATGGGTATCCGATCCTAAGCACGGTAGCAGGAGAGTTGGAACACCAGCTGAATGATTCTGGCGATGATGCAGTCCATCAAATCGAGCAGTCGTTTCGGGAACTCGTTGAACTTTGTCAACGAGCTACTTTGGCGGCGTAGTCTTTTAACGTACCGAATGGAATGAATTGGATTGGATTCTGGTACACCTCTTTTTTGATGCGAGATGATGATCAGCCCTTGATAGGGCGAACAGGAGATCCGCTTTATGGAAACTCATGAAATTCAACGCTCGAAGATTCTCACCATTGATGACTCACGCCTCATCCATCGAGTGCTTGAACGTCGGTTGCGCAGTTTGGATACCGACTTTCTTAAAGCGGAATGTGCTATTGAAGGCATGGAGATAGCTCGCAAGGAAAACCCTGATCTCATTCTGCTTGATGTTTCTCTTCCTGATATGAGTGGTTTCGAAGCCTTGGCGGTGCTTAAGAACGATGAATCCACGATGAACATCCCCGTCATTTTTTTGACGGCTAACGATCGCGTTACGGACAAGGTCCTCGGCTTTGAATTGGGCGCAGTCGATTACGTGACCAAGCCGTTCGACTCCGCAGAACTGCAAGCTCGTGTGCGTGGCGTGCTTCAAACGCAACATCTCATTAAGATGCTTGCTCAAAAAGCCCAAATGGATGCGATGACTGGTCTATGGAATCGAGCGTACTTTGATCAGGCAATCGAACGCATGGTGGGTGTTGCCAACCGGTACGAACAACCACTCTCACTGGTCATTTGTGACATTGATCGATTTAAGACGGTGAACGATACTTTTGGGCATTCCACGGGTGATTCTGTTCTCTCCACCGTCTCTCGCCTCCTGTGTGCATCATCGCGTGATGCAGATGAGGTTTGCCGCTATGGAGGCGAGGAATTCGCTATGATTTTGCCCATGACGAGCATGGTGGATGCCAAAGGTGCGATTGATCGAGTACGTGAGTCGATCGAGGCATTCAATTGGGCCAATCACCATGAACACCTGTCTGTGACGGCTAGTTTTGGCATCGCAGATTTGCAAAGTACCTCGGACGAAACTTCGAGTGCACTCTTTGATGCTGCAGATCGTGCGCTCTACGTCGCCAAACACTCGGGCCGAAACCGCATTGAGCTGTGGGATGGTTCGCTTGCGGACGCCGCTGATGAAGAAGATATACGCATGTCTGCTTGATGGATGCAATTCGGCTCATACTTTACTGCCGCATCTGGTACGAGAGCGCAAAGCACAAGACAAAAGTGTTCCGTGCTCGGCTACAATAGCCCATGGATGCATCAGCCCCACTCAAGAAAAACGTACCGTCTGCCTCACCTGATGTCCCCGATGATCACGGACGATTTGGTGATTACGGCGGTCGATATGTGCCCGAAACCTTGATCAAGGCTCTTGATCAATTGGCGGCTGAATACGCAGCCGCCCGCCAAGACCCCACCTTTCAATCAGAACTCGACAGCCTCCTCAAGGATTTCGTTCATAGACCGACTCCGCTGTATCCCGCAAAGCGACTCAGTGAGCAATTGGGTGGTGCGCGTATTTGGTTGAAACGTGAAGACCTTGCCCACACTGGAGCCCACAAAATCAACAACACGCTTGGTCAAGCTCTCTTGGCCAAACGGATGGGGAAGAAACGCATCATCGCGGAAACTGGTGCAGGGCAACATGGCGTGGCAACGGCAACGGCATGTGCCCATTTTGGCCTCAAATGCGAAGTCTATATGGGAGCGGAGGATGTACGGCGACAACATTTGAATGTCGTTCGCATGCAACTTCTTGGCGCAACCGTCATCCCGGTCGAGAGTGGATCACGCACGCTCAAAGACGCTACCAACGAAGCGATGCGCGATTGGATGGGGAGCGTGGAACACACCCATTACATCTTGGGCAGTGTGGTTGGGCCTCACCCGTTTCCTGTAATGGTGCGAGATTTTCAAGCGGTCATCGGCATCGAATGCCGCGAACAGTGTTTGCAAAAAATCGATTCTCTCCCAGAATGTATCATCGCTTGTGTCGGGGGAGGCTCTAACGCGGCGGGCATCTTCTATGCCTTTGTCGATGACACCAACGTGGAACTGATCGGCGTCGAAGCGGGCGGTCGCAATACCGACCCTGGGAATCATGCAGCACCGTTGCAATATGGATCGCCGGGCGTGCTGCATGGTTCCATGAGCTATGTCCTGCAATCTGAACAAGGGCAAACCAGTGATGTACACTCGGTCTCCGCAGGGTTGGATTACCCCGGTGTTGGACCTGAACATGCCTACTGGAAGGACGCCAATAGAGTGTCCTACACGTCGATCACCGATGATGAAGCACTTGCTGCATTTCGTACATTGAGTGAGCTCGAAGGGATTATCCCGGCCCTTGAATCCTCGCATGCGGTCGCTCAAGCGATCAAGACAGCCCCCACCATGAAGCCAACGGAGATGCTCATCATCAACTTGTCCGGCCGAGGTGATAAGGATGTCGATGAGGCTGCCCGTGTGTTGGGCATGAACGGATCTCCAACACCATAAGCAAGCGGCGCGTCTAGAGTGCGCACCAAATACACGTGCTGCCAACTGGGAATTTCTGTCCGTTGTTCATCACACTGGAAAAGCTGATTCTGCCAACTCGCTCATGTCATACCGAGGTATTTCGTTGCATTGATCGCACAGTAAGTTGATCTCTCTCTTGAGTTCAATCATGCGCAGTTCACGGTTGTTCATCAGCGCGTTGGTTGCTTCTACATCCTCTAGGACCTCTTCGAGAGCAACGTTTCGTTCATCGCTCAATGTTTGAAGTTCTTTGAAGAGCGTGATATCTGTCCGGGCGGCGAGATACCGGTCTATTTTTCCTTCAACATTGCGAAGCGGGACAATAGTAGAATGTACCCAGTACGGGCTGCCGTCTTTCGCTTTGTTTTGGATTTCCCCGGTCCACACTCTTCCTTGCGAAATGGTCAACCACATTTCGCGGAAAAATTCGTCGGAGTGAAAGTCACTCTTGACAATGCTGTGGTTTTGACCCAGCAACTCTTCTTCTGTATATCCAGCGATGGAGCAGAATTTGTCGTTCACCGTGATGATGGTGCCGCGAATATCTGTAACGGAGAGAATGATGTGCTGATTCATCGCAAAATTCTGGCACTCCAATTCCTGAACCAGTGTCGCCAATTCCCCGGTCTTAGCATCTAGTTCACGAGCTTGAGTATCTACGAGATTCCGTAAACCCAGGCGGTGCTGGCCTATCTGATGCGTCAATATTGAAACGAGCAACACCACAATAAACCCAATCACAATTGCGGTCCATATTCCCGAATCACGGGCACTTGACTCGTTGAATCGATCAGTCGCAACGCAAGTGATTTTCCATTGCCTGCCGGCTAGCCGAAGATGCTCTTCATGATAACTGCGAGGTGCATCTGCATTGGCCTTAAACGCTGCATCGGTCAACAACTGCACCGGAGTGGCATCAGTAACATCGGTGATTTGAAAGTGTGCAACCGCTTCACCCACGCCTCCCAAAGCTGCATCATGCATGGCTTGAACACGATACACTCCGAGCGCAAAACCCAACAGACTGTCTTTTCGTTTTTGAACGAGATCGATCTCATTTTCGGATTCGGTCCACGGTTGGTACACTGGAACAAACACGAGAAAGCCATAGGAATCTCCCGATTCTTGGACGAGTCGAATCCCTGCGGTGGCGACTGGCTGACCCGTACTACCGGATCGATTCAAAGCCTCCAATCGCAAAGGATTTGACGCCAAATCGAAGCCTAATGCAGCCTCGTTCCCTTCAAGTGGTTCGACAAAATAAACGGGGTAGTACTCCGGCCGGTTGCGTGCGGCCACCAGCTCTCCCTCATCGTTTCGTTCGGTGAATCGAAAGGAATTTAACCCGTTCTCGATAGCAGCACGCTCGTATTGTTTGCGTGGTGCGTGCTGAACTCGGGGTATCCACTCCACTGCCTGTAGCCCTTCGTTTCGCTCCAATATGGGGCCAACGAATTGATGGAACTGCTCTCTCTTTAGATCAGGGTGACTGACGACAAATCCAGCCACTGATTGTAATTGAATTGTCATTTGCTCAAACTGCGATCGAATAGAATAAATTTCTCTTGATGCTCTGCGTTCGAATTCGAGTTGTTGGCTTTGCCGTTGCGATTCATGCTGAGACCATGTCATGAACAACACCAGTACCATGCCACACGTAAACACGATGGCGGATACGACTTTTGGACGAAGACGGACGGACGGTTGCTGGCTGCGGTTGGTTTGCGACGATCCCAGAACGGCCGACTCTTTGTTGTCATCATGTTTGCTTGTGCTCATCAGTCAATCCTTGCCGCTAAGCCGCTTGCTTGCTCGATGATGGTTCGTCCGGTGCGGTGTGGGCCACGGAGCATTGACGCGAAATGGTCTCGATGAGAATCTGCCGATTGATTGGTTTGGTCGCATAATCGTTGCACCCAGCTTGAATACACCTATCTCGATCGCCCTTCATCGCATGGGCCGTAAGGGCGATGATTGGGCCGGCATACTCCGCTTCACGAAGTTGTGCAGTTGCTCCGTATCCATCAAGAACCGGCATTTGCATATCCATGAGAATGACGTCAAATGGATGTCCGCATTCTGCAGCATCTAGAGCGGCATCCAAAGCCAGTTGGCCGTTTTCAACAACGGTAACCACTGCTCCCGCCTTTTTTAGATGGAACGAAATCAAACGTTGATTGTCGGGCCCATCCTCAGCCAACAATATTCGTCGTTGCTCCAACGGATTAGCAGCGGCATCATCTTCTACATTATCAGCTAGTGCATGCCCGGCCGATTCCGCCATAGTCTTATGTGCAAAATCTTCATCGGTCTCTAGATACCCCTGACTGGCCACCAGATCCGACGGTATCGCAAATGAAAAGGAGGTCCCCTGTCCCTCTTTGCTTTGCACCGCAATAGAACCACCCATGAGTTCGACGAGTCGCTTGCAGATCGTAAGGCCCAATCCTGTGCCGCCAAATCTCCTGGTGGTAGAAGTGTCCGCTTGCACAAAGGGTTGAAAGAGTCCATTTAATTGGTTAGCTGTCATTCCAATGCCCGAGTCAATGATCTCGAATTGAAGCTCATTGACATCGGATGTGGCGTTGTCTCTCAGTTGCAGTCGCAACCTCACTGTCCCCGTTTCGGTAAACTTGACTGCGTTGCCGACAAAGTTAACCAGGATTTGCCGTATGCGAGTAGGGTCGCCAATTATTTGCCGCGGTAAGGAGCCTATGTGTTCGACTAGTATCTGCAATCCCTTGGCTTGAGCGCGAACCTGCATCAATTCGGAAACATCTGTCGCCAACTCCCACGGCGAGTATTCAGTTTGTTCGATCGTCATCTTACCCGCTTCGAGTTTGGACAGATCCAGAATGTCATTGATCAAAACGAGGAGATGTTGCCCATTGCGCTGAATTGTTTCGATTGCCTCTGCGCGTTCTGATTCATCGGTCATGCCCGTCAGAAGATTTGAGAATCCGAGAATAGCGGTCATCGGCGTTCGAATCTCGTGGCTCATATTGGCCAAGAATTCACTCTTGGCGCGGCTTGCAGATTCCGCAGTTTTTCGCGAGGTTGCAAGATCTTGCATCATGTTGAGAGCAGCCTTGCGAGCATCACATAGTTGCCGGGATTGCTCACTTAGATCTTCGTTCTTCTTTTCGACGCTGTCACGATCCTTCTCCGCCTTGGCCACAATTATTTGCTCAGCCTGATATGCAAACTTCAGTGCGTCGCGTTCCCGATTGGCAGCAGAGATGTCCTCTTTGGTCGTATCAATGATACATTTAAGATCCGTGGCATGACCCAGCAGATTGGCGTATTCTCGTTGTTGTTGAATAAACACTTGGACAGAGTCAACTAGCAAACCAATCACCGGCAATGCAAAAGCAAACACCTGTAAAACGAGTGCACTTGTGAATCCGGTAACATTCCCAACATTCAATCCGAACACAATGTACAATTGAGCCGCAATACTGGGGATCATGGCCAACACTAACGTACTGGCAAACGCACTGGGGCGCAGTCGCATGTAACGAGGCAACATCCACGTTGCACACACCGCGTACGGCAAGACAGGCAACAAACTCCACATCATGGACAAGGAACTGCTTGCATACCCGTTCGTTGATTCACCGTTGGAGTAGCCAAAGATCCGTGTAGTAATGTATGTTGCTGTAAGAAAGAGAGTACACAGACTTGCTGCGATCATCGGGCTAAAGCGTGCAGCACCGTGGGTCGGCGTTCGAATCAAGACGACCGACAATGCCGCCAAAAACATGCCGCCGTGAACGAGGTTGCGGAAGGTCCAACTCAAATTCAGAATGTGGGAATGTGCTGAGGATACCTCAAAGGACTGGCTAGGCATGATCAGGAAGAACGCATTCATCCCGCCCGCGCACCATAAGACCAATGCGATGATCGCAACGGAGTAATCTGATCGTTGACGAATTTGCACAATGGCCAATATCGCCAGGAAGAACGCCAAGCAGACGCTCGTCCACCCCAATATAGCGTGAAGGGTCGTTTCTTGGGAGGTGAAGCCCAGAGTCTTAGCAACCGTGGTCACATCGTTATGGGATGTTGTGAAATCCTCGGCAACTGAGCCCCCAGCCGAAACAGCCAACGTCTGCATCAATGGCAACATGCATAGAACGACAACAACAATCCCCCACCAGCCAAGTCGGGTGAGCGACTTGTATCTGTGGATTTGCTGCTCTGGGAGTTGTTCGGAAGGCTCTAACATAATCCCTATCCTGCGTACCGCGAACAGATTCGACCAAGAAAATTCGAGCGTTGTTTCGAGACCATGAAAGCACCGACAGAACTGCAACTCGTATCTATGCCGGTCGGGACAATCCGCTTTGTTCTTCGGCTCGAATCCCACATTCGCAAGCAATTGCAAGATATTGCTGTACTTGCACAAATGTCATGAAAACCCAACTGCTCTCGATAGGGCAGAATACATCTCTTGCTGCTTCCAGCCACTGCTTCATCTTCCTCTGAATTAGCCTGAATCGCTGGATTTCACCCTGATTTGACTGCCGTTCACGCCGATCATTAAGACAGATCCTTCTCATATTCATCCCTTCATCCGGATAGACGGGTATAATAAAACGGACCCATCATTCGTAGTACGGCTGGGTTCTGAAACGCTCTCTGAATCTCCAATGAGGAACCTGGTGGACACATGAGCCGATTCTTGAAAGAACTTGACCGCCGCACCATTGTGTTTGATGGATCGATGGGCGCGACCCTACAAAATGTCGAGCTGGATGTTGAGCGTGATTACTTGGGCCGGGAGAACTGTGTTGATGTGCTGGTGCGGTCGAGGCCCGAGCTCATTCAAGAGTTGCACGAGTCATTCTTGGAAGTCGGTGTGGATGCAGTCGAGACAGATACGTTTGGGGCGGCGCAGCACATCCTGTCCGAGTTTGATGACGAATTGACGGGGTGGACTCGTAGCTTGAACAAACAGGCGGCGGAGATAGCCCGTGCTGCCTGCGATCGATATTCGACGAAAGACAAACCACGGTTTGTCATCGGTTCGATCGGCCCGGGTACGAAGTTGATCACCCTCAATCAGATCTCATGGGATCAACTACTCGCTAGTTACACTGAACAAGCTCGCGGACTCATTGATGGCGGAGTCGATGCATTCATCATCGAAACCTGCCAAGATCTGCTCCAAGTAAAATGCGTTATCAACGCCTGTTTGAATGCGCTAGCAGAGAGTGGAAAAAGTCCCGAGAACATTCCACTCTTGGTCAGTGTAACGATCGAGACGACGGGTACGATGTTGGTTGGATCTGAAATCAGTGCGGTAACACACGCCTTGCAGCCGTTTCCCATTGCCTCATTAGGTTTGAATTGTGCGACTGGACCGACCGAGATGCGGAACATGATCGAGTATCTGGCGAAGCATTGGGACCGTGCAATTTCTGTCATTCCCAACGCAGGGTTGCCCGTGATGGTGGAAGGCAAAACAGAATTTCCATTGCAACCCGCCGACTTTGCCCAAGCTTTGCAACGATATGTCACCGACTTTGGCGTGAACATTGTCGGCGGATGTTGCGGGACCACCGTTGACCATCTCAAGTCGCTGGTGCAATCCATTGCTAGTGGCCCACCATCTGCGGCACGGCCGACTGCAACATTAACGCCTTCCTGCACTTCACTGTACACTCCAACGGAATATGAACAGGAGTTGTCATTCCTCATTGTTGGTGAGCGGATGAATGCATTTGGGAGCCGCAAATTCAAGCGGTTGTTGGAAGAAGAGAATTGGGATGAAATTGTTTCGCTTGCTCGCGATCAGATCAAAGGCGGAGCGCACATTTTGGATTTGAATGTGGATTATGCGGGCAGGGACAATCCTCGTGATGCGGTTGAGATCGTGACCCGTGTGGTGCGGCAGGTAAACGCCCCATTGATGCTTGATTCTACTCAAATGCCCACACTAGAAGCAGGGCTCAAGCACTCCCCAGGCAAATGCATTATCAACAGTGCCAACTTCGAAGATGGGGACGGCAAGTTTGATCAAATTTGTTCGCTCGCCACAACGTACGGTGCAGCCATCGTCATCGGCACTATTGATGAGGATGAAGAACAGGCGATGGCCCGCACAGCTGACCGAAAGGTGGCTATCACTGAGCGAGCAATCGAACGCGCCGTCAATCATCACGGAATTGCGCTTTCCGATATATTCATTGACCCTCTCGTGTTGCCGATCTCGACAGGATTGGACTCTGACCGCAGGAGCGCCCTCGAACTCATCGAAGGAACACGACGAATCGCAGACACTTGGCCTGCTGTACAGATTCTGTGTGGGCTATCGAATGTCAGCTTTGGCTTGAAACCTGCAGCGCGTATCGTCTTGAATTCAATGCTCCTCACAGAGCTCACGGATGTCGGGCTCACGAGCGCTATCGTGCATGCTTCCAAAATCCTCCCGCTTAATCGCATTCCAAAGGAGCAACAGGAGGCAGCGCACCATTTGATACACGATTGTCGAGATGAATCGCTGGGCGGCACCGGGCTCCCCGACGGAATCACGGATAAATCCTTTGACCCGCTTCAGGCATTTGTCGAACTCTTTACAGACGCAAGCGAAACCACGGTAACCACAAAAGCAACTCGATTCACGTTGGAAGAGCAACTGCAACGGCACATCATCGAAGGCGACAAGAAACACCTCGAGGATCATTTGGATGTCGCGCTCGGGAAATATTCACCGCTTGACATTATCAACGATCATTTGCTCGCAGGGATGAAAGTAGTCGGCGAACTGTTTGGTTCAGGACAGATGCAGTTGCCGTTCGTCCTGCAGTCTGCTGAAGTCATGAAGCGTGCGGTGAGTATCCTCGAACCTTTCATGAAAAAATCGGATGGCAACACGAAGGGTTCCATCGTCCTTGCCACCGTCAAGGGTGACGTCCACGACATCGGTAAGAATTTGGTAGACATTATCCTCACCAACAACGGCTATACGGTACACAATATTGGAATCAAGCAACCCATTGGCTCAATTGTAGACGCGCTGAAAGAGCACAAGGCAGATGCGATTGGGATGAGTGGATTGCTTGTCAAGTCAGTCATCGTTATGGAAGAAAATCTGAAAGAGCTCAACGGCGCCGGCGTTGGTGTGCCAGTGCTTTTGGGAGGGGCTGCCCTGAGCAGGAAGTATGCGGAAGGGCATCTTCGACAGACGTATTCGGGAGATTTGTACTACGGCAAGGATGCATTTGAGGGCTTGCGCATCATGGATGCGATGAACAGAGGTGAGTTGCAGGATATTGACAACGAAATCAACTCGCGCGCCCGCAAACACCAAACTGGAGACAACCTCAAAAGCGAAAGTCTCAAATCTCCTGTGACCGCAGCGAGTCGGAATCAAATAGAAACAGCATCGCAACTACAAAGCGCAGGCGGTACATCCGTCCTAACTGTGACACGCTCTGAAGTTGCTCGGCGACTACCCACGCCAGTTGCACCATTCTTGGGGAACCGGGTGATTGACACCCTGCCTTTGAATCAGATTTATCCCTATATTAATACGAATGCGCTCTTCCGTGGCCAATGGGGGTTCAAACGGGGTTCCAAGACCAAAGCAGAGTACGAAGCAATCATCACGGACGCCGCGATCCCGACATTTGATCGACTCAAGACAACAATGCAAGAGGAGAATGTTCTCCAACCCCATGTTGTGTATGGCTATTACCCGTGCCTCGCAGAACAGAATGACCTCGTGATCTTTGATCCTAAAGACCAGGAACGTGAAATCGAGCGATTTCGTTTCCCGCGCCAAGCAGATCGTCGAAAAATGTGCATTGCAGATTTCTATCGAGAGCGAGACGAATTGGATCATCAAACGGATCGCGATGTGATTGGGTTCTTTGTGTGCACAATGGGCGAACTGATTTCACAGTACACTCGGCAGTTGTTCGACGCGGATGAGTATACCGAATACCTTTATGTTCACGGGCTCGGCGTGGAAGCGACGGAAGGGTTGGCAGAACTTTGGCACAAACGAATGCGCGAAGAATTAGGAATAGCAGGCGATGATGCACCTGAGATTCGCAGGCTGTTCCAGCAGGCTTATCGCGGGAGCAGGTACTCGTTCGGCTATCCCGCTTGCCCAGAGATGTCGGATCAAGCTAAGCTGTTTCGACTCTTGAATCCTGAGCGAATTGGCTGCCACCTCACGGAGAATTTCCAGATCGACCCTGAGCAATCGGTGAGTGCGCTCATTGTGCATCATCCCGAAGCCAAGTATTTCAATACCTGATCGTGCTGGCATGGTTACGTTAGGAGACCGGGCAGCTTGAGATTTGTGGTGGTTGTTGATTCTCGCTGCGCTGGTGCATCATTCGGTTCTATAATGGCCCACTATGGTTCAAAGAGATAGCAAAGTTCCGACGGCTCAGGTCCTGATTGTGGATGATGAGGCTGACCACGCTCAAGTCATGGCTGATGCGCTGCGCAAGCCTGGCCACGTTTGTACGGTGCGGGTCACGTCTGAAGAAGCGCTGGCAGAATTGCGAGGCGGTTCCTTTGATGTGATCGTGACTGATTTGATGATGGAAGGAAGCCCGCAAGGCATGCGCATCTTGGAGGAGAGTCGAAGGTTACATCCACAAACGAAGGCGATCATGGTAACGGCGCACGGCGATATTGCGACGGCCAAAGAAGCACTGCGCAAAGGGGCGTACGACTTCATCGAAAAACCATTAGACCTAGAGGTCTTTCGCAATCTCGTCAACCGCGCTGCGGAGGCATCCGTCTTACGACAACGCAACGATGATCTGCAGCAGCAACTTGATGACAAATACGGTTTTGAAGGCATCATCGGTCAAAGTGAATCCATGCGAAGAATCGTCGCGGTGCTGCAACAGGTTGCACCGACTGACATGCCGATCCTCATACGGGGTGAGACCGGCACGGGTAAGGAATTGGTCGCCCACGCTATCCACAATGCGTCCAACCGAAATGACAAACGATTCAAGCCCGTCAATTGTGCAGCCTTCACTGAATCGCTTTTGGAAAGCCAACTCTTCGGCCACACGAAAGGCGCGTTCACCGGAGCGGACAAAAATGCTGAAGGCGTTTTTGAATACGCCAGCCAAGGCACGCTCTTCTTGGATGAAATAGGCGATATGCCACTCGGCATGCAAAGCAAATTGCTTCGTGTGTTGGAGTCCGGCGAAGTTGTGCGCGTTGGTTCGAATGAATCGAAGAACGTCGATGTTCGGCTGGTATCCGCAACCCACCATGATTTGAATGAAATGGTGGACGACGAGACGTTTCGTCGTGACTTGTATTTTCGAATCAAGGGCGTCGAAATTCTATTGCCTCCCCTGCGAGACCGGCGTGAGGACATTCCGCTGCTCGTTGATCACCAAATTGCGCAGTATGTAGACAAAATCAAAAAACAGGTGGATGGCATCTCCGCAGAAGCGATGCGCATGCTGGTGGCATTCAGTTGGCCGGGCAATGTTCGTCAGTTGCTCACCGCGGTGGACCACATGGTCTTATTCTGTGAAGAAGGCCAGGAGATTGATGTTGAGCATGTCCCGGCGGAAATCCGAGCCGACGGCATCGATTTGAACGAAGCACACAGCGTGTCCGGTTCTTTGGCGGGAATCAATTTGGCTGAGCTCGAAAAAAGATCCATCCGTGAGACTTTAAAGCTCACGGATGGAAATAGAGAACAAGCGGCAAAAATGTTGGGGATCGGCGAACGCACACTCTATCGAAAGTTGAAAGAGTACGGCCTTCGCTGATTACCGTGCTTTGAGTTGTTATCTAGCTACTTCACTTCCACCTCAGCCACTTCAACTTCAACTTCATTCGAGTTGGCCTTTGCATAGCGGTCCTTCGCTCTGAATCCGTAGTGCCTCATGCGTATATACATTCGCTCGAGCTTCTTACGTTTGTCAGCCAAATCTCCATTATTCTTGGCATGGTTCTCAACCGCTGCTTTGGTCGAGTCCTCTAGTGTCGTAGCCAGACTCGCAATAGATTCATCAAAGGAGCCATCGGTGGCGTAGCACATCGAATTGGCATTCGTATACCCCATACGTTCATCAAGGGCGGGGTCATAATGCAGGTATGACCCACTTTCTATCCTAAACTCATCGCACACCACGTTACCGAACAACGCAGACTGGCTTTCAATATCGACAGTGTTGACCGGGCCATAAAGCTGTGCACACACAAATGAGCGGTTCCGGATCAACCATTGACCACCACTGTTGCCGTTCAAATTGTAGATCTTGATGTCAGAAGGATTGCGATACTCGACCACACTGTCCTTGGGATCTCGATCTGCATCCCAAACCACGAGCTCATCGAAGCCGATCGCTCCTTCAGTGATCTCAATGTTGCCCCCGACATAGATCTCAAGCGTAGCACCATCCAGTACTTCGATCGTGCTGAAGGCACCAACCACGAGGTTGCCGCCGATGACCAACTTGGTATCGCCCCTGACAAAGATATCTCCAGCGTTGAGTATTAAACTTCCCAGGACATGAACGACCGTACCATCATTCGGAATAACCACATTAGCAGTGTTGTTGAGCGCGAAGTTGCCGAACTCTCGCGACACACTCAGATTTCGGGTGCCCGAATTGAATGCTGCGGTGTAAGGGCTTCCAGGAGTGCAACCTGAAGTATCCGGGGTTGGCGGTGTGGGCAACGGTATATTGCTATCTTCGGAGATTGGTTTGTGCACAACCTCTCTACCTGAACCTCGCGTGTCCAATATCGCACTCGTGTTAGCTTTTTCGCGGGTGTATAGCAACCCATCATACACATACGCGCTATTTGAGAGGCTCAGGGAGGAAAGCGCCTTACTGTTGGTCCCCAACCGGGTTGGCATGACACCGTTTGAGAAATCAGCTAGTCTCCACGGATAGATGAACGCGTCGTCAACCTCGATCTCCCAGTTTGCGAAGACCGCAAATTCACTCAGGTCATAGTCGATTCCAATAGGTGTTTCGACAGTGTTTATTTCTGCTTCTGTGATCTGCGCCAAACTACCGACTGATCCCTTTGACGTGATAACGATCGTCTCGGTATCAGCGGTCGGGACATTACCTTCAGCATCTGCGATGGTAACGGAAATGGTGCCACCGCCGAAGTCGTATTCATCGATTAGAACACCATCAACGTGGGCAGTCTTCCAATCGACACCGTCCGCATTGAGGATCTTATTAGTGAGGGCTAGACCGGTCTCTGCCGCCGCTCTGGCCTGAACTGCATTGACCACGTTACTCGACATATCAGGAGCCCTCTCGACCTGCCCCAGATACACTGAAACGGAGACGGTTACCACGGCCAACCCGATAAGCACAAGCATCATGGCAAAACCACGTCGGCGAGGCTCTGCAGGGGAGCCTATCGCAGTATACTGTGCGGGCCGCTGTCCACTGCCTGCGTTGGACTTGTTTCGGCTGCGTCTACCTAGTTCAGTTGATTTCGCGAGTTGCATAAAACCTCCGATTTTGTTCATCGGCCGTGATTCTCACGACCAGTCAACGATACTCCAATGCGCCCTGTGTTTAGATTTTCTGATTAAGATCAAGGCGGCGAGGGGCTTTCAATCCGATTTCGTGTGATATTGAACGGGTTATGACGTTCAACGAAACAAGGTAGGACGGCGTACTCAATCGTGTAAAATGGGAGTGCCCGGTCTCTTCAATCCGAACAACCGTACTATTTGTGGTGACCGCTCCATCTACGATCTTTGGCTCGAAAACCATAGTGCTTCATGCGGGCCTTGTTCTTCTTGAGCCAAGTACGCTTGCTCGAAAGATCTCCATCATTCTCTGCATAGTCCTTCAAGGCGGGTTTGTCTTGCGTGGATACGCGGGGCGCCCAGAGCTTTCCTCTGGTACCTTCCCACTTCACATTTGTTTAGGTTTACGTGATCCATACACACCTCCAAGGTCGCCCGTTGGCGTCCGGGATATTGGCGCGACACCCGCCACTTCCTATTCTCGGTTATTGCAGACGTGTAGGCTGATCGTGCCCCTTGAATAACTGCATTCTGATTCGGGTTGTAGTGAAAGGGAAACGCGGGCAACCCCTAGTACCACAGGCCGTTCGAAATGCTGAGAGTGGTTATAGCTGCCGACTGAGGATCTGCACGGAGATGACGAAGTGGACTGAAATGTCAACAGATTATCGGAGGATCGAAGTACGGATTAGTTCACAGAGAGGAAACCGGTTTCAGAATCAATGGTGATCACTGCACTCGCATCACCAAGGCTGAAGGTGATCTGCGGGTTCGTTTCCTGGTCGAGTTGGCCGAACGCGTTGTAGGTAATGCAACCATCCGTGACATTGGACACGGCAAACGTAACGCCTTCAGACAGATAGGCTCGCCCCTCCCCGAGCGTCGTGTCGTACGTTTCCTCGGAGTACAGCTTCGTGTATGGGGTGTCGGGTGTTACCGAGGGTGCGACCCACCACTGGGAATCAACTACATTGAACTTCACGATAGAGGTGTCAGATGGGTCGCTAATCGCCATCGTTTGAGCGAAGTCGAGATCACCCACCATGAGCGATACTCCAGCGTCCACATACATCTGATCCTCGGTGGAGAGAGATGGCATGATGACAGCAGCAGCGATTCCCAGAATGGCAACCGTGATCATCATTTCGATCAATGTGAATCCACTTCGGTAGTTCCGATGGGATCCAAACCTCAAGTTGTGCAACCAACGATCTGACCTCACGAAGAAGGCTCCTGATACTCCCGAATGCTGGCGCTGTTCAACACATCATGATCTGAATACTGGCCGTTAAACGTAGTCCGAAACGTCATGATCTTCTGGCCCTGCTCAGTGGAATCATCTCGGTTGACGGAAAAAACGCCGACTTTGTCCGCCAAGCGAATCGTCTCGATCAGATCGATGTCCGCATAGGTCGCTCGAACTGCCCACCAATCAGATTCCACGGGAAATACGACGTCGTACTCGTCGATTTCGATCTGCGTCCATTCTTCCGGGAAGCTCAGGTAATGCAGCTCAATGGTGTCCTCGACCGCATTGTGGCTCACCCATCGGATCTCACTGGCATGCACTGTTTCCCCCTCGCGCACATCCTCCAGCCATAGCACAAAGCTATCGACGGACGATTCTAGAAAACACATACTGGGTGTGATATACCCCGACAATCTGACATTGAGGGCTTGAGATCGCACGGTGGTTTCACGGCGATCTGTTTCATGCTCATGGCTGCGCGCCACTGCTGTCGTGATGCTCGCCACTGCGGCGGTGATCATCGAGGTGATCGCAATAGCCAGCAACAGCTCGACAAGCGCTATGCCGCGCGCATTGGCTGATCGAATCCGGCGATGTCGCGTGTACCTTGTGCTAGTACTCATGGCTCACTCCTCCGGCTCGGGTACAAATTGCGTTATCGTGAATACTTCTGAGTCATTTGGGTCGTAGGCGGTGATGATGATCTCAAGCCCGGAAACAGAGAGCCCCAGTCCACCGAAGGTATGGGTTTTTCGTTTCACTGAGACGGATCTCCCGATGCGGTAATACGTATCCGGAAACGCGCTGCCGCTCGCCGTAAGGAGATTCCCTGATGATTGATCTTCGTTGTTGTATCCCTTCATGTCGTCATACTCAGCTGCGAGGATCTCGGCCAATTTCGCTTCGGATGCGAGTGCCCCCTTGATCTGATCTTCCGCAAATTGCCCGTGTTGAGCAGTACTGGAAAGAGCAGCCGCCGTCGCGACAACCATCATCGCGAGAATGGTCGATGCGATCAGCGCCTCCATTAACGTGAGGCCGCGCCGCTGCACCTGCTTCATTCTGTGCAATCGCTCAATTCGGCAGATTCGAGACACTTGGATTGGATTGCCCATGCTGGTAATCCCCTAACTCCTGATTGGCTGGGTCACCTCAGAGAACACTCCGGGCACACCCTCGCTATGCAATAATAACGTCGGTCATCATCGAAAAACCTAGAACGCAGTTCATGAAGAGAGCTTCAACGGCGATGCCCGCTTGAGAGCACCACGAACAATGTGCACCCTTAGTGTTGTTTCATCTTCGATTACATTGAGGAAGTGCAATACCAGTTGCCCAAAATTGGGTGGGGATTGGAGGTTGGTCATCATCCATATCCTCATCATTGACACACCTTAACACTCATCACCCAGTTTTGGAGCGGCTGCTTCGTCAGCTCATTCCTTCCGATAATGCCCTGGAATTGGGTTTCCTCAATTCTGTCTGGCGAGGCTGCACGTCACTCCATCTACTCTAACCGCAAATTGGACACGTCTCTCCCGCCTGACGGCCCTACGATGTGCTGCATCTCCACAAAAGGTGCTCGGTCGTGATAGCGGATGGAAATGGATGGCCGTCCCTGCGATCAATACACCCACCCCGTTAGGAGCAACACCACTCCAACGCTCGCCAGCACCGCGACACGGCCAATCTCCGCCGTACCCCTGATTCAACGATTCCTACCTTCTTACTTATGCCCCTATTCTTGTTTTGGTACATTCTCCGTGATCTTCTGAAGCTCTTGGTTGTCTCGACCACGATTCTTGTCATTGTGATTTCGTTTGGTGCGGCGATCCAGCCATTGGCGGAAGGATTGATTGGGCCATGGCGGTTGATCTATTTCATCATCTTGGCGATGCCTCCGATGCTGCAGTTTGCATTGCCATTTGCTGCTGCGTTTAGCGCGACCATCGTGTACCATCGACTCGCTCAAGACAACGAGTTGGCCGCGTGTTCTGCAAGTGGCGTGTCATACGCCAACCTTCTGCTGCCCGCTGCGACCTTGGGGGTCATCCTCACGATCAGCCTTTCAATCTTGACCAACTATGCCTGTCCGAAATTCTGGGAATTGATGAATCGAACGGCCCACTTGGATGCTCCCGAATTCTTCATTCGTTCCGTCGAGCGTGGCGAACCGATTCAGGAAGACAATCTGCTTATCCGAGCCACGGCAGTGACCCGTGAAGAACTTCCTCCTGACAGCAAGTCCTATGCTGCATTGAGGGTTTATGGATTACTATTCATGGTCTTGGACCATGGTGATGTCGAAGCAATCGGAACTGCGCCCCAAGGTGTGTTCTACCTCACGCGTATCGGTTCGGATACGGTTGTGACCTCTGTTTTTGAAGATCTAGTGGTTTTGAGCGGCAAGAAGGATTTGTTGCGCACTGAAGAATCACGCATTCCACCGATGATCTTTCCAAGCACTTTCAAGGATTCGCCGAAGTTCATGAACGTCAGCGAATTGCACCAGATCATCGAACAACCGGAGCGATTTCCCAAGGTCGCACAAAAGCTCGATGACTTCAAAGTCTGGTTGGCCAAACGACATTTGTACATGGAGATAAATCAAGACCTCGCCACTTCGGGCCGAGCGATTTTGCATGGGCAGAGCACAGCTGATGGCTCCACATCGGATCTCCGAGTTGAAATCTACGGTTCGAGGCTTCAGCGCATTGCAGACGACCAATGGAAGATTTTACCCGAAGCAACAAATGCTGAAACCGGTGAACCAGGCAATGTCCGAATCTACCGGTATCGTGGAATGACGCCGGACGCCATGTTTATCTCATCGTCCCCCGCGGTCATGAAGCCACACCTACGGTCGATTCTCATCGAACCCTCGGTCGGCATCACTTTGAGAAATGCGAGAGCCACGGATTTGGCGAACGACGTAACCACGACCCATGACTCAGTGTCACTTTCGCGGTTCTATAGCAATCAAGCGATCTCAGCCGAATTGCGTGATCTCTCGCTCGCCACGTTGGTCGAACGGGCTGACAACAGCGGAGATGGGGAGGTTGTCAATTCGCTTCGCCGAGAAGTGAATCGCGAATGCGATAAAGTCGAACGCAATATCCTCTCACGTATTCACGAGCGCACTGCACTTTCGGTGTCGGGACTCGTCATGATGCTCTTGGGAGCAACGATGGCGATTTGGCTACGTGGTGCATTGCCCCTTACTGTGTATTTCTGGTCGATCGTCCCTGCGATTGTTGGACTTATTCTCATCAGTACTGGCACCGATCTGGTGCGGGACCTTGATGCGCCGCGATCCGCGGGGTTGATGATGACGTGGTCCGGCAACCTTATGATGGCGATCTGTATCCTTATGGTGTACCGTTCTGTTCGACGCACTTGAATGACTCTCAAAAATTGGTTTGTTTCTGTTTGTATTTGACATGCTGCTCACATGAATATTCTGGACCGCTACATTCTCCGTCATTTCATCGTCAACTTTATCATTCTGTTTTCGGTGCTGTTCTTGTTTAGCTGCATTGTGGACATCTTTGTCAACATCAATAGTTTTATTGAATCCTCACGCGAGCATATGGAAAAGACCAGTGCGGACACGAGTCGATGGGAAGAGATCGTCGAACTCCTTACGCTCATTTTTACCTTCTATTTCCCTCGGTTGTTTCAATTTTTTACCTATTTCGTTGGCCTTGTCACCATTGGTGCGATGGGCTTCACACTCGTCCAACTGGATCGACATCGTGAGCTCACTGCGGTCCTCGCTGCAGGGATCAGCCTGCATCGTGTCGCCTTACCAATCATCATCGCCTCCATCGTGCTGAATGTCCTTCAATTTGTCAATCGCGAGACTATTCTGCCCCACTATGCGCCCGTGCTCTTACGATCTCACCGCGCCTCTGCCGGTGACAGTTTAAAGGCCTTTCGTGTGCCTGCACTTAAAGATGCGCATAACCGGATGTTCTATGCACGACGTTTTTATCCTGATGATGAGAAGATGATCAAGATGGTCGTTCTCGTGTTTGATGATGAGTTGCGCTTGACCAACCGGATCGAAGCCGATGAAGCAATCTGGTCTCCCTACCTCGATCAAGACGGTAATCCGCTGACCATTGGTAGCATTAGTGCGGCCAACTCAGATGTTGCGGAGGCAGCTGCAGGGCCTGTCATCGGAGAATGGAGATTACAGAACGGTACCGACACACCTATTAACCAAGCATCAAAATCGATCTTGAGCCTGGCCACGCCGATCATGTCAATCCCTACCGACATTGATCCCACGCGACTGCTCCTATTCCGTCATCGCGAATTTCGCCAAATGCTCAGTCTACGGCAAGTGAGCGAACTTCAAGCCTCGTACAGCATGGATCAGAAACAGTTGGATGAATTGCAACGTATTCGATATGGACGGTTTGCGCAGATTTTGATCAATGTCATCACGTTGATGATTGCGCTGCCTTTCTTCTTATTGCGCTCGCCGGGAAATCTACTTGTTCAAACAATGAAGGCCTCTGCGCTCGGCATCTTTGCGCAGTTTGCGGGCGCGCTAGGGACCGTGGTCGGTCTGCCCGGCATCCCTCCTGCAACCATGGTTTTCCTTGTGCCACTCGCAATCCTCTTGCCGTTGGCGGTTGCGCTCATGAGCCGCATCAAGACCTAACTCATGACGCAAATTTAATCCGCAGAGATAGGCGCAAACCGCGCGGTGAAGTGACGCAGCGCATCGGGCTCATCGACGATTTTGATGCCCGACAATGACGGCGCAATTTGGAACACTTCCAGAATCACCTCGATCACATAATCCATATGAGACTGCGTGTACGTACGACGAGGAATTGCCAAGCGTACCAATTCCATCTGCGCGTGCTCTCCCATCATGACTGAGCCGATTTCGCAGGATCGAATGCCGCCATGCTTGTAAAGCTCACACGCCAATGCTTGACCCGGAAATTCTGATGATGGAATATGTGGGCAGAACGTCCCTGCGTCAATGTAGATAGCATGGCCACCTGTTGGCTCCACGATATCGATTCCCGCCGCCTGCAGTCGCTCGCCCACGTATTCAATAGACCGCACGCGATAGCGCAAATAATCCTCGTGCATCGATTCTTGTATACCGATCGCCATCGCTTCGAGATCGCGGCCGGCCAATCCGCCATAGGTTACAAAACCTTCGGTTAGGATGAGCAAGTTACTCGCCTTTTGGAATGTCGCATCATCTCGAATCAGCAAAATGCCGCCAATGTTGACAATACCGTCCTTCTTCGCGGAAACGGTTGCCCCATCGGACAATTCGAACATTGAGCGGATGATCTCTTCCACGGTGCGATCCTGTTGGCCGGGTTCACGTTGCTTGATAAACCACGCGTTCTCTGAAAATCGGGCTGCGTCCAGATACAATTGTTTATCATACTTATCGCAAAGGGCTCGCACACCACGCAGGTTTTCTAATGAGACCGGCTGCCCACCGTTACTATTACAAGTAACCGTAACCATGACAAAGGGCACGTCATCTGCTCTGGCCGCCAACAGATTGTCGAGTTTTTGCAGATCCATATTGCCTTTGAATGGTGCGTTGCATGATGGTTCTTCACCTTCTGCGGTGAGGAGGTCAATTGCCTCCGCGGTACTGTGCTCAATGTTGGCACGCGTGGTATCAAAGTGAGCGTTGTTTGGCACCACTTTACCTGCCCCTTGTGATCCATTGCCGATAAGTGTTTCTACTAGAAGTCGTTCGCTCGCTCGACCTTGGTGGGTCGGAAGGATGTTTTGAATTCCGGTCATCTTTTTAACAACGTCATGAAATCGGTAATACGAGCTTGCCCCCGCGTATGATTCATCCCCTCGCATGATCCCTGCCCATTGCTCGCTTGACATTGCGCCGGTTCCCGAATCGGTGAGCAGATCAATCATCACATTTCGTCCAGCAACGCGAAAAAGGTTGTAGTCCGCTTCCTTCAATATTTCACGCCGCTCTTCCAACGTGGTCATACGAATTGGCTCGATGGATTTGATGCGGAATGGTTCAATAATGGTTTTCATTTGAAAGTGGTCTCATCAATTGGAGGTCGAATGTGCAGAGTGGTCAGGATGTAACTTCAGTATTAGGAAGGCAGGAGATTCAAATCGTTCAGGGCTGCATAAAACTGTTCCCATCGTTGTTCAAGAGTACCGGTGTACCCGATGGAGATGCGAACCAAACCAGGTGTTATGCCAGAGCCAAGCTGTTCCTCTTCAGGCAACTCGCTCGATGTGGACGAGCCGGAGCACGACATAAGTGTATCGAAGAATCCGAGACTGACGGCCATGAAACCAAAGCGATATTTGTTTTGCAATCGTTCCATGAGCTGATTCGCATTGTCCTTGGTGCCCACATCAAGCGTAAACAGCCCACCAAACCCGAACCCCTGATTCGTCATTGAACACATCAGATCATGTTGCGGATGGCTCGATAATCCGGGGTAGGTGACATCCATACCCAACTTTTCAAGCCGCTCCGCAAATGCTGTTGCCCTGCGGCTATGTTCCTGCATACGCAAACCCAGGTGAGGCAATCGCATTGAAAGTTTGAACGCCACCATCGCATCCATCGTTGGGCCATGCAACATGAGTGCACCGGTGTGTAAGTCCATGAGTTGGCGAATAAATTCTGTAGAGCCACAGATTGCGCCTGCAATTGTGTCCGATGCTCCGCCGATAAATTTGGTAGCACTGTGTACCACCACATCAGCTCCAAGTTGAATGGGGGAAATCACCAGCGGGCTAAATGTGTTGTCCACGACCAGCTTGATCCCTCTTGCTTTGGCGATCTTTGCCAAGCGAGGAATGTCCGCAACCGCCATGGTTGGGTTCGCAATTGATTCGGTATACAACACACGCGTACGATCCGTGATTGCGCGTTCCACTGCATCCAAGTCTGCGATGTCGACGAATGCTGTCTCAATGTTATTTTTAATGGGCAGAAAATCGTTCATGAGTGCATAGGTTCCGCCATACACCGTATTGGAGGAAACAATATGATCGCCAGTGTTGCAGAACTGCAGGAGCGTAGTCGAGATCGCACCCATACCACTCGCAGTGCAATATCCATCTTCAGCACCTTCGAGGGCTGCGAGTTGTTTCCCCAGCACATACACCGTCGGATTGAAATGCCGACCGTAGAGGTAGCACCCGCCGGTCTCCGGCCCCAACCGGCCGCCAAAGATTTCAGGCATGGTGTCTGCTTCCAACACCGTAAAGGTTGTGGATGCCTCGACGGACATGTTGACGCCACCATGCTCACCAAATTCGTGTCGCATGTTTGCGAGCGACTCAAATGGATCGAAATTCGTACTCATGTATCTTCGTCCTTTTCTTTCAATGACAATACGGGGTGGGCCGTCTGACGAATAGCCCGGTGCAACCTCTCCAGCCACTGCGCCGAGGGCTCCACCATACCGCATTGACAGGGTACATACAAATTGGGTCAATTCGACCACGCTCGGATTCCTATTTTCTATAGAGCTCTCCTACCATCCCATCGTCTGCGAATCATGCCCGCTCACAAAGCCAATCAATAGTCATCGTTGGTGCAAGTATGGGACGAGCTGTGACTCTCACGATCGGATTGCTAGATGAATCTCCGTAAATTCCTCATGTACGTGGCTGCAATGTCTTTCGGACTCTCCGCTTTACTCGGTGTGATTGCACTGTTAGGAATGTCGGGAAGGCTGATGGAGAAGATGGTCCTAACGTCTTTGACCTTCTCCTATTTTTGTCTCACCTCTTATGCCTGCGCATTTGTAGTTGATCAGCGGCGAGCCCGATTCATCGCATGGTCAGGCATTGTGTGGTCCATCGCCCTCCTTGGTTGGACTGTTTCATTCATCTGGATCGACAGAAAAATGTCGGCTTTCTTTCCTGGCTATTGGGAAGGTGAATTCACGGCGGTTGGCCTTTACACCAGTTCATATTTTGCACATGTTTCATTGTTGTGGTTAGGAACCAAGCTTGAATTGCGTACCGCAATGATACGCTGGACCGCGACAATCTGCGCGACGATCGCGCTTTGGTACGTCGTTGACTTGCTCATGGGGATTTTGAACTTCAATGATGATTTTTATGAACGACTGGGCGGCGTCGTTGCAATCATTGCGGCTTGCACTTCCATTGTGCTCCCCATTTTCCATCGCTTGGATCGCCTACGACGCGAAAATGATACAAAGACATTGAACCCCAAAGTACATGTTGGGTGCCCTCGCTGCGGATTGAATCAGGACATCCTTGCCGGGAGAAGCGAGCGCTGCACCCAATGTCGTTTGCGCATCATGATCGATGTAGAAGAACCGCGGTGTAGCGAGTGTGGCTATCTGTTATACCAACTCACCAGTAACGCATGTCCAGAGTGCGGCCATGATGTACCATTTTCCGAACAGTGGAAGCCGAAATCACCTTCCGCAGACATTGCATCATCGTCTGATGAACTTGATGGCAAATCACCAAAGACCAACGATGACTGAAGGCAATCAATACCCCGCTTGATTCAAATATGCATTTGCCCTTTGCGTGCGCGATAGGCTCGGCCCGGCAGTGGTTTCCCAACTGCGTGTTCGATGATGACTCCGGCTCGCACCATTTGATCCAGATCAACACCCGTGGGTATCCCCATGCGTTCAAAGCAAAAGACGACATCTTCGGACGGCACGTTACCCATTGCTCCGGGCGCATATGGACATCCGCCGAGGCCACCTGCAGATGTGTCGAAAGATCGTACCCCGAGTTGATAGGCAGCCACGACACACGCTAACCCTGTACCTCGAGTGTCGTGCATATGAAAAGTCGTCTCAGTAGGATCAATTCGCGTGCTCACCGCATCGTACAGCCGTTCTATTTCAGTTGGGACGGCGACCCCAAGTGTCTCGCCAAGGTCGATTTCGGTAATTCCAAGATCAAGAAGGGCAGCAACCACATCCGCTACTGCATCAGGATCGACCACCCCCGCGTACGGACATCGCACCACGCAAGAGATGTAGCCTCGCACCGGCAGCGCTGCCGATTGTGCCAAATCCACCATGGGACGAAATCGCTCGATTGATTGAGCGACTGTCGAATTGGTATTTCGAAGATTAAAATCGTCTGTTGCGGCAGTGAAAAGCGATATCTTGCCCGCCCTTGACTCGATGGCCCGTTCTAAACCCGTCATATTGGGGACAAGTGCGCTGTAAATAACCTCAGGATGGCGAGTTATGCCCGCAAAGACTTCCGCGGCATCCGACAATTGAGGAACCCACTTCGGCGAAACAAAGCTCGATACTTCGATCTCTGCCACCCCAGCTTGCGACAAAGCATCAATGAACTTGATCTTCGCCTCCGTCGCGATCCGAGCAGGTTGATTCTGCAGACCATCTCGAGGGCCAACCTCAGTAATCCGCACCTTCCGTGTGGCACAAGATTGAGAATCCGATGTTGTGGAGGAGTCTGGTGTAGTAGTCACGGCTTGACATCGTAGGCTACGCGATTGCTCCCACTCAAAAACTTCAGAGCCATCGTTGGTCAACAAAGAACTCCGAATTCAGAGTACCTGAAGAATTGTGGATGAAATAAATCTGCGATTCTGGCCGAGAAACAACGTGGTTCCCAAGAAAAGAAGTTTTTCATCGAATCATTGGTTTTTGGGGTTGCGTACCTCTGCCACTATTCGTTACACTTGAAGCGAACTGTTGTTGATGCAGGGCTCGACTGAATTCGTTGCGTGTCTTTATCGCCTTTCGAGCAGCATCACTTGAAACCTCAGATGTATTGTGGTCCATCTGACAATCAGGAAAACGAGGATCGGTTCGTAATCTCTTTGTTTTCCTTCAGGCAGTTTGGTTTCGTTGGCAATCGCTTTCTTGAGCGCGGGTTTGCTTGCGCTCAATGCTATTGCGGTCAACATAGTCTCCTGTGGTCAGGGGAAACTGTTATGCCAACCTAACGGAAGTTTTTGTGTTCGAGGAGTTTTCGAGTAAGGTGGTTCCGCCCCGACCTAACGAAGGGTTCGATTACCAGAACGAAATATTGAGTGTTTTTTGCGTCACCTTGTCATACAGATTCACTTCTGTGGATGTGAAGCTCGTGCTGTTGGTGCGCAATCAATTTGTGTTCTATTTGAGTTTGTGTTGTTTCATTTTTTTTCGAAAAGGATTTTGATCATGCGACGAGGAAAATTGGGTTTGACAATTGCATGTGCAGTAGCTGCTGCCTCTATGGGTTCTGTCGCTTCTGCTCAGTGGGATGAGAATTTTGATGGCTACGCTGTTGGCAGTGGCATTCTTGGCCAAGGCGGCTGGACTGCTTGGGACGGCGATTCCCTGTGGGATAGCTTTGTCACCAGTGACCAATCAAATAGCACCGCCAACTCATTGGACGTGCTGGGTGATTCTGACTCCATCTACCAATTCAACGAAAATATGGGTACGATCGACTGCGGTGAGTGGACACTCACCTGTCAGGTCTACGTTCCAAGCGGTTTGGTAGCAGCGGACGACACCTACTTCATCCTGTTGAACCACTACGAGCACGGACTCGGTGGCGGAAACAACTGGTCCACACAGGTTCACTTTGATCCGGATACAGGCGAAGTCCTCACAGATAGTGGTGGCGGCGAAACGACTGCGATCGTGTACGACACGTGGACAGAAATCAGAGTTGTCATCAATCTCGATACCGACAACCAGGACTTCTACTACGACGGCAACCTGTTCTTCTCTGATAGCTGGACCGAAGGCGTCAGTGGTGGCGGACAGCTGGAAATTCAAGCGATGGACCTCTTCGCATTCGGCGCTACCAGCGTTTACTACGACGACTTCACCATGAACCAGACCGGCGATTGCGTCGCGCCTCCTTGCCTTGAACTCACACTTGACCGCTTGCTCGGCAACTTGAAGAGCACGTGGACCATCAGTGGTGGTACAGAAGGCGACACCGTCGCTCTCGTGTACGGAACCAGAGCAGGAACAACTGCTGGTGAGCAGTTGGGCTACTGCTTTGATTTTGGCATCAAGGGTGTCAACGCCGATAAACTTATCTGCCAGAAGCAACTTGGTGCAGGCGGAACGGTTGATTGCACGAAGAACATTCCAGGTGGAAATTTCATTGGACTTGAGATCTTGACGCAAGCAGCGAAGAAAGCCACTTGCCCAGATCCGTGCATGTCCAACATTGTGACCGAAGTCATCGGATAATCCGCTCTCACTTGGATGCCTCTTAATGAGCCTGGATGCTGGTTGATACGCCTCCTCGGAATTCGTTTAGATCAGCATGTAGGATGAGAATCCTTTGGAACCCCGCCGCCACACGTTGGCTGCGGGGTTCTTTCATGCGCAGGCCTTCGGCATTAAACTGCTCCCAGAAAACTCAGCCAGTTTTTCAGGGGCAGGACAGTTGGATTCTGGACGAGCAAGGTTGGCCTCAAAGCTGGCCTGGGAGCGGATCATCCTCGAGGAATATGACCTGCTAGTTCATTTCCTTGATCTCTTGATAATTCCCTGCGGTAGTTAGCGTGATAGTCATGGGTGTTGTAGAACGGTTTTTCCAATACCAACCATGTTTCCCATCGAATGCCGCAACGAAGGAACCTTGCTTTGAGGAACCTGTTCCCTTTTCGTAGATGTGGTATCTGACTTCCTTGGAATCTCCGTGAAGATCATAAAAAGCAGCACCAGCGTCAGACGACCAACTGAATTCGACTTCAGCATCCTTACTCATCGTGAGTTTTATCTCGGTGCTCTTACCTGCGGCGAGCGTGACTTCCATCGTATCTTTCCTGCCTGTAGCGTCTATTTGCTCAGTATCAGGCTCTGTTGTGACCTCAACTCGGTTGCTGGTTCGAGCGGGATCGGCTTGGCCTTCGGAGTCTATCTGTTTCGATTGATCAGCCTTGAGCTCCTCGGCCAGAGAGGTCTTGATTTCACCCATGCGTTTGAGCCCGGTGATCGAACCGAAACCTGTGGGATCAATCCCGTACTCTGAGGGGAGCACGACTGCAACGAGTATGACCGCAGCAGAAATTACTGCGATGATTGTTGAGCGGAAAAGTTTCTTGTTTGTTGGAAGTTCGGTGTAATCAGGAATGTTTGCGTTATGCATTTTTCGATTTCTTTCTGTGTTGAAGACTCATTAGGCGACAAAGCAACCCGTGAGTTGATAGCCAACAAGGACCAAACCAGTGGTCATGAGCACCGTGTTCGCCGAGTAAGCATACTTCATGAAGTTCAAATCTAGCCAGATGAATTGAGCTGAATACGTTTTTGCGCAATTGGTTGTTGTAGTACGAACGAATTTCAGCTCCCAATTTGTTATGTATAGTAAGTACCTAAACACAATACAGTATATTACAGTACACTTAGCGAACAAACATTATGTAAATTTATGCCTAAAAATAGTAACATCAGCCATTAAAGGTCAAATGACCCAGTAGTAATTCCTGTATTCTCTCTAAATCTAAATATAGCACAATGTGCAGAAGATTGAAATGTCTAAACATTCCTAGCCACTGAAGAAAAATACAATGCTTGGCCGTTTGGCCTGTGCACAGGTTAGGGGGATGGCCATTCCAGATGGGAGTGTGACACTGATGTCATCGGTAGTCACAAAACTAAGATCGATCGACGACTCTGTGACAATTCTCGTGTGATTGGGTAACCATATCGTGAATCGGGTTTGGTGGCAAATAGCGAGGGAGCTTGC
>PJEL010000883.1_pt1 | contig 33403 bp, 24 predicted proteins | sample 1853271 | NCBI WGS metagenome assembly PJEL01 (sample SAMN08108733, study PRJNA415343) | Invertebrate metagenome, whole genome shotgun sequencing project. | host: Globobulimina | place: Sweden: Gullmar Fjord | collected 2015-08 | reverse complement strand
TGTCGGTGTTGCTCCTCATGAGACAACATGTGGTTTCTATTGAAACGTACCCAGATCAGGCCTCTTCTCTAGAGAGATCTCTGTAAGCTGGAGAGAAAGGGAGAGAGAGTTGTTCTGAGATACACTGATGAATGGATTGTGTAATTGTAGTAGTCTAGATACCAACACGAGTCTTTTCCATCTCTATAGTGATGTCGATTGACATGCCTGGGACATGCGGATTCATGCATGCATTGTCACCCAGGCCCAGGTCTGGGTTCGACTCGTAGGTTGGAACAGTAAAATGTTATTTTTGGGTCATCCAAGATTCACATTCGCCTCTGCGTATGTACGACTTAAATACCAATAACACACGGCATGTACCTAGTATACGTAAACTATCAAAATATTTGGTAGAGGTAGTATTTTCATAGTTTGATATATTCGTTGTGTCGAGTGTCGTACATCACACGCGTATCTTTATTTTGCCACGTACGCATAGCGTATAGGATACAACAGGACATTGGTCGTCTTATTGTTTGTTAGTAGGTGTGGTAGCACGCGAATAGTATTTCAAAGTTACTGTACTATAGTAGTTTGTAGTTTGTGGGGACGAGAGCTACGTGCGTAGGACCACCACCACCGCCACCACAGAAGAGTGCCACTGCTTCTTCTGCAAATAGAGAGAATTCATCTCATCGTTCCACGAGATGGGGGGTGTCATGGTGCCTCGTCCATCATTGTTGGTGTGGACGTGTGTAGTCGTGAATATACTCTGCCTGCATACAATCAGGCTGACCCAGGCTGCTGCAACACAAGACGTTGTTGACACCATTGGTGCAGACTTGGAGGCATCAGACTCGTCGCTCAGTGTATCGGCGAATGGAACAAATCTGATTATTTACAGTAATAGAACAAATTCATCTCCGACAGGAGAAACCGTGTCGCTGAATGGAACCTTGGTGAGCAATGATAGCCTGGATCCACTCTATGAGCTCACCCCAGAAGGCGCCTTGTCGATAAACGTCACTGCCCTGTGGGTATACTATGTTGAGAATGGAGAACTTCCAGAAATTCCAGAGACAGTCATGTCTATATTCAACCGCCTGGTGAGCTCGCTCGACTTTTCAGGTGCATTTGCTTTGCTTAGAAACCAGACATTCTTTGATGCCTTTATGACACAGCTGGGGACAAGTTTTCCTCAGTGGTCTGACTGGATTGATGGCATCATTCAATCTCGTGGTGATATTTTAGTACCGCAGTCATCCTCTGGAGGGTCTGACATGGCATTGATCGTAGGGATTGTTCTTGCTGTTGTTGCATTCATCATCATGGTTGTCTGTGCTGTGTTTTTCATTCTATACAGGCGTCGGAAGCGGAATGCAACGCATCCTGATGGAGTGAAAGTAATTTATGCACCAGCATATGATGACTCTCTTTCTCTGAAAAGTGTGACGACCCTTGCACTGTCTGTGAATGAGGATGGAACAATGAGCAGAGCGAATTCTTTGAGTGCTGGAGACGACCCAGTGCTTCAGTGGATAAAAGGAGCAGAGGAGCTTGCGTCCGATTCTCCAACGAGCTCAAGAAGTTCTGGAGACCACTCACGTGCTGATATGATTCCAGAGTTCTTGTCGAATTTACAATTCCAGTGGGATGAGCTGAAACTTGTCAAATCACTTGGATGTGGTGCCTGTGGAAAAGTATACTTGGCGAGATGGAATGAAACAGCCGTGGCCGTCAAGGTCATCTTAGATGCTCGAGATCTTCATAATAAAGCTCCTAGCAGTCCATCGTATGATTCACGTGTGTTGAGTGCGACAGGGATTGCTGTGGCGAGCCCAAGGAGAATGCTAGAGGAAATTAAAATCACAGCAGCGCTTCGTCATCCAAACGTGGTACAATTCATGGGATTTTGTCTCCATCCACCCAGTATGGCAGCAGAGTATTGTCCTCGAGGATCACTCTATCATGTTTTGCATGAACAGCCAAAGCCAGCTCTGTCCTGGTTACGAAGGGTTGCTTTTGCTGCAGATGGAGCTGCTGGCATGCTTCATTTACATAGCAGACATCCACAGATTCTGCATAGAGATTTAAATTCTCCAAATTTATTAGTAGCAGCAGATTGGACGGTCAAGGTGGCCGATATGGGTTTAAGCAAGTTGCTGACAGATTCAGCCTTGGAACATGGGATGAATTCTGTCATGACATCTGGGGGTGGGATCAATCCCAGATGGCTGGCTCCTGAAATCCTTTCAGGAAGCAACTGCACCACGTCGAGTGATGTGTTTTCTTTCGGTGTTATAATGTGGGAAATTCTTACCAGGAGAGTTCCGTGGGATGGAGAGACCACTTGGAGTATTGTGGGGAGTGTTCAAAGTGGGGCACGACTGCCATTGACAAGGGATATTTTTGTCATTGAAGACACCCACGAGAGTGTACAATCAACAGTTGAAGACTACGTAGAGTTGTTACAAGCATGCTGGGCACATGATTCGAAAGATAGACCAGATTTTGTATACATTGCCCAGAAACTTCGGGAGATTCAACGAAGACTCCTCCAAAACTTTGAATAGTTCAAACACTGCTAGATTTTTGTCTTTCGCATTATGAAATTCTTTATTATAGAATAGTCTACTACTACTGCTACTAATTTAACGTTAAGATATTAGTTGGAACATACGAGAACACGTGGTATAGAGAGTTTCGTCATGTTCTTGACATGGCCAAGGGACGAATGGGTGGTGTACCTTTCCACCTCATTTGGGATTCAAATTCTCGGATTTATACTCTCTACATTCGTATTACATTCTGAAGTGTGTTTTGACTTGTTTGGCAGCATCACATTCTGTCTTGTTGCTCTGGAATCGTACGATTCCAGTTCTCTCGTCTCTCAAATTGCAACCTTGCTCGTCATCATCTGGGCGTGTCGTCTTGGCTCGTTTCTATTCTTTAGGGTTCTGAAAACTGGAGGAGATTCTCGCTTTGAGAGTATTCGGTCAAGTCGTGTCGCTTTCTTTGTTGCGTGGATGATGCAAGGAGTATGGGTTGTTGTGACACTGTTGCCTGTATTGATCGTCTCTATGAATGATGCGTTACGACTCTGGCAACTTATTCTTGGTATCTTCTTGTGGGGGTGTGGGTTTATTTTGGAGAGTGTGGCGGATGCTCAGAAATTTGCATTCAAATCAAGGCCTGAGAATGCAGGGAAAATCATACGGGTGGGTGTTTGGAAGTTGTGCAAGTATCCAAACTACTTTGGAGAGATCCTGTTATGGTGTGGTGTCTGTATCACGTGTACATCATCGGTTAGTTTTGTGTCGTCGTGGGACATTGTAGTATTGTCCTGTGTATCACCAGTGTTTGTGACTCTACTGCTATGCTGTGTCTCTGGCATCCCAATTCAGGAAAAGCAGGCACGAGCACGGTGGGGTGAAGCTTGGCAAGAGGATGGCAGAAACACTCTCATACCATCCTGGAACACTATATAAGATCAATGTATATATATATATATATATCTTTAAAAAACAACCCAGAATGTAATGAAAACGTGTGTGTACTAACTAGTTTTTTACATTTTTGTAATGTAATGGTCAACAAATACGTGTGACACCAATACATTTACCATGGGAGACTGACTCCATTGGTAGCAAAGTTGGTGGCGAATGGATCAGCCAAATGGGCAGAAAGAGCAGCAAGTGGGGAAGCTCCAGTGGCCTGATGCTGGGCAACAAATCCAACAAAGGCAACCATAGCAAGACGTCCGTTCTTGATTTCCTTAAGCTTCCTCTCGTCAGAGGCCATACCCATTGGGTCGAAAGATCCTCCTGGGTAGATACGTTTCTCTGCGTCAGCGGCTCCACGCATGGACTCTACTCCAGCCATGAGAGCAAACTCAACAGCAGCAAGAGTTCCCAAATCGAATGGAACCTCAGCTCCCATGTACTGGGCATGTCCTCCCTCCAACAATGGAAGAGGAGCAGAGTACCAATCACCCTGTCCCAACAATTCAGCTCCGAGAGATCCGGCAACTCCAAGCATAGCCCAGCGGCCGTGGATGACCTCGGCCTCCTGGAAACGCTTAAGACTGGCAGCTTCTTTTCCCAAGCCCAAAGGATCTGCAGGTTGGAATGCTTGATGAAAAATCGAAATCGACATCGCGAGTATGGGTTCAGGGAGATCAAGATCAACAAGAGAAGAGGTGAACATTCAACCCAACTCTCGAATCCGACATTATCACCAGTGATTGCTCATCACGACACGACACGACGTACCAAATCCATAAGAGGCTGTGAGATTGTCAAGATAAGATGGGGTCTCGGATCCTGGAAGCCAGTTTCCGGCCTTCATAACGGTACGGCTTCCATTCTTCACAGAGGCGACCTTGACGCTTCCAGAGACGAAGGAGCGAGCAGAGACAGTTGCGGACATCATGATGAATATATTTGGTTCAGAAAGGAACTTGTGTAGATTAATTAATGCCATCGATCGCCCTGATACAAGTATATAAGCGTGGATGACACAGAATCCAATCCTCAATCTCCAGGTCCAACAGATAAGGTCGCGATTTGGTCGCCAACTCATCCCGCTGAGATACCCTCCTTTTCCATCCAAGATTGGAGTACAAGAGCACGGCCAATCTTCCATGGATGCATTAATTTTTAAAATAGAATCATATCTTTGGGATTACCTCGTGTTACAGTACTCGTGTATCCTCTCTTTCATAACTCTTCTCATCACCTTTTCTTGTGAGAATCCGAAGATTTGCAACCATGTTGTCTGCTGCTAGAATTAACGTTGGAGTGTCAGCTGTACGTTTTTGATCGATGGATTGATTGAATATTGGATGTTGTGGGGTGTGTGAAAGAATGAGTGCAGACGACGGGTCGTGTCTGCTTGGATTGGATTTCCTGAAGATGCAATGTTTCTGCCCATCCCAGAGCCTTTGTGACGGGATGTGTTGATTGATTCTCGGTTTCGGTCACTCAAACTCATGTAATGACTCGTGTTGTATCATGCAGCGCCCAACTGGAACCACTGTGTCTTCCAGGAGAAATGTATCTGCCCAGGCAAGCCGCCCAATCTGGTACCCTGGAAATGAGGCTGAGGTCCCAGAGTACCTTGACGGAACCCTTGCTGGAGACTTTGGATTTGATCCTCTCGGTTTGGGATCCTCCCCTGAACAGCTCGCATGGAACGTCCAGGCTGAACTTATCCACGGTCGTTTGGCTATGACTGCTGTCGCTGGTGTCTTGTACACTTCTGCTGCTCATGCTTCCGGAGCCAAGGTGCCAGAGTGGTACGAGGCTGGAAAGGTCTACATGGACACCCACCCAGAAGTTTCTTTCGGAGCTCTTGTGTGGACCACCATTGCTCTTTCTGGATGGGTTGAGTTCAAGCGTCTTCAGGACATCAGAAACCCAGGATCCCAGGCCGATGGGTCCTTCTTGGGAGTTACTGATGACTTCAAGGGAGTGTCCAATGGATACCCAGGAGGTAAATACTTTGACCCAATGGGACTCTCCAGAGGAGATGCTGACAAATACGCAGAGTACAAGGAGAAGGAAATTAAGAACGGACGCCTCGCTATGGTTGCTTTCCTTGGATTCGCTGCTCAGTACGCCGCTACTGGAAAGGGACCACTTGACAACTTGGCTGCCCACATTGCCGACCCATCTCATGTCAACTTTGTCCACAATGGAGTATCCGTTCCATTCATCTCGAACTAAATAGAGTTTTTGTCTATTGGATAATTTTAAAGGTACAGTAATACTTGAATGTAAATCAAGAGTTAGAACATTATCCTCCAATAGAACCCATTTCACGTGCATGTTCTTCAAACACAGCTGCTGCTGCATCCGTCAGAGGATCCATCACCAGTTGCTCTGCAACTGATGGACTAATTGTAAACGTATTGCAGCCTTCTGCTGCAAGTGTAGCAATTTCAGAGGCATCTCGAATAGATGCAACAAGCAGTCTCACCTCACCAGAACAGACTGTAGACATGTCTACAATCCCTTGCATTGCTGCAATATCATGTAAAGCATCTTTACCAGCGTCTTGCATTCTTCCAAGATATGGTGCAATGTATTGTGCTCCAATGGAAAGAGCAGTGACAGCCTGGTGCACACTATAGACTGCTGTAAATGTCAGTGGAACTTCATCATTTACCAGTCTACGTGCTGTCTGGATCCCATCCATTGTCATTGGGACTTTAACAACAACCCTTGTATCCAACTCTGCAAGATCCAGTGCACATGAATACATCTCTGCCATGGTCTCTCCCCATGCTTGCAGCTGTAGTTCTTCAATACCCAGTTCAAACGCCATCCGAGAGAGCTGTCGAACCGAAGGAAGCGTACATTTTACGCCATCACGTCTCAATATGGTAGGGTTTGTTGTGAACCCATAAAACATGCCAGTATCAGCCCATTTCTTCCATTGCTCATAATCGGCACTGTCAAGATATAGTCTCATGCTGGGGTCACTCTCATCCTTCGGAAAATCATCCTCTTCAAAAATGTATGTCGCATACTCATCCTCATCCGGATCCGAGGCCTCGTCGTCGTAATCCCCCTCACCATCCATGGAGGACTGTATCCTTGTCTGTCGAACAGACAGCCTCTGAGAGACCAAAAATCCTTCTCCTCTCTTCATCTTGAATGGATGCGAGATTCTCATTGGACAGCAAGATGCCCGTATCTTGGCAATTGGCTGAATCATGATATGATTACACGGATATTCGTATCAAAGGAAAGGGTCTAAGAAAAAGAAGCTAAGCAACTATGGAAACGACGACGCTACAGAAGAGGGGAATCGTCGTCTAGGAGTACCATCTGTTGCTGAAATTATCGATAAAATGTTATCACTCAATTATTTCCAGTCATAGCGTTTATAGAATCGAATCCACGAGATTCCATGGGAAAAGTCAGACGGTCTGAAATTGTACGTGGAATTTTTTCCATCCTATAAATAGTGGAAACCAATAGAATGCTGGATTGGTGTTATGACTCTATGCTCCCATCACCTGTCTTCTTGGATGGGACGTAAAGATCAATCAGAGTGACAGGTGCCTGAGATTTTGGAAAATCAGCAGAGACAGGGCATCTGGAAATGTAAAAAGTATTTCAACTTGTGCAAGCAAATTTATCACGTTGAAAATATAACAAAGTTGGAATATCGCAGTGTCGTGTTGGAATGGGACTGCGTTGGTATTGAGTGAAGAAGCGATCGACGTAACAACCTCGCGATTTCTTCGACGATAAAGGGTCGAGCCAAACATTGTTTTACGTCTTGAAGAACGATATTATAGAGTTCAATAAAAACCATTTATAGTTGATATGGCACATAGCTCGTTCAGAAGGGACAGCGAACTCGGTTCGTTGATGCCCAACCTCTTGGCAAACTCCCAACGTCATGGCGAGTCTTTAGGGACGACTGAGATCAGACAGTATATGAATGCCGCATACAATATACCCTCGAGTGCACGAAGGCCTTCTATTCTAGGCATTGACCCAATGGTGACTCCAGCTGGGAAAGTTGTGAGTAAGAGGTTGAGTATGGCTATGAACAAAGCCATGACTGAAGCAACGCCAATGGCTGGACGGGTAACGGCTCGAAAATTCTGCATTCGAATTAAAAAAGATCAGTATAATGACCCTACGCCAGCGGCGATCAGAGAATCACAGCTGGATCCTGAGGAATTAAAGGACGCATTGCTTCAGCAGGCAATGGCACAGCGGCGTGCTCTTGTGACCCAGTCCCTGAGAAAAGGGAGTGGCAGAGATGTGAAGCGTCCAAAGTATGAACTTTGCGTGAAAGTTAATGAGCCTCCTAAAATGAGACAGCCAGATTTGGTGTCTATGACTTCAACACAACAGGGTGTAGGACAGCAGTCTCCGTTTACATTTGGACCTGCTAAGCAGTTGAGTCCAATGGAGGGTATTCCCGAAAGGTTGGTTGATATGTCACACATTCGGCCAGCAAGTCTGCATATTCCTGATTCGTCGGTACCGAATTTTCCTCTTAGCCCCATGGAAGGGATTCCTGAATGTGCAGCTATTCCAACTGCTGCTCCAGTTGCTCCAAAGGCCCAGAGTCCATCCATGAATGCTATGCCTCCACCTCCTCCTGTTGACATGGGGTATGATGATCACCATGATGATTTCGGAGGGGGTGACGATTATGGGGGTATGGATGATTACGGAGGTATGGATGATTACGGAGGTATGGATGATGGTGGCATGTGGAATGAGCCATTGCCAGGCCGGGTTTCAGAGCAGGTGATTGCTCCAAAGAGAAAACGCATTGTTTTAAACCCTGGAATTCGGTTACGAAACGAACTGCCAAGAAAATCTCTGGCAATTGACATCAACGTGGGTCGTCAAGAAGTTGCCCCTGGATTGCGTAGAAGTACCAGAAGGGCCCAAGAACCTCTCAGGTGGTGGCTTGGTGAGAAGAAGCAGTTTGATAGAGTGAGGCATAAGACGATGCCGACTATTTCTGCGGTTATGATTGCGGATCCATCTTCTCCATGGAAAACTGTGGATGATCCACTTGGTGCTAGACAGGATAAATATAAAGATCCAAAACATGAGAAGAAGAGCAAGTCTAGTAGAACAAAGGCAAAGAAGAAGGCCAAGCCTGTACGTGTGGCAGAGGATGAGATGAGTGATGACGAAACTGTACTCGTGGGATCTCCCAAAAATATCGTAGCAGTTGAAGACGTCGTGGATGACGCAGAAGAGATTAATCATCAGGTGGAGGAGACAAAGAAGGAAGAAGATGAGGAAACACTGGTGATTAACAATACCTCGCCGGGTGCAGTGTCTCTACAGCACCCTGCAGGCATATCTGTCGACCAATCTGATATGACAATCCCTCTAGGGCAACGTACTGCGGCAACACCGACAAGTAAACAAGGCATGGGGATTATTCTGGAGGCAGATGGAAGCTGCGGCTCTATAGATAACACTGATGATCTAGAAGATGATGATGACGAGATTATAATACCAAATAGGACTCCACAAGTGACTTCTAAAGCACCTGCAGTCTCAGAAACAGTGGTCATTCCGCGTGTGTCGCCATTGGAAGTGAAGGAGATTCAATCATCAACACCCATCTCAGCACAGGACAAGGATTCTCCCAAGAATGACTCTGAGATTGCAGAGCCAAGCTTGAATCATATGCAAGAAGATGAAAAGGCAGCTTTGATTGCAGAGCCAAGCTTGAATCACATGCAAGAAGATGAAAAGGCAGCTTCGATTGCAGAGCCAAGCTTGAATCATATGGAAGAAGATGAACAGGCAGCTGAAAACATCCAGGAGGAGACAAAAAGAGCTCTACCTGCAGATGAATCTGGGCATGACAAGGAGAATGCTGGTTTGCAACCGATAGAAAAGAGTCCTGTCAAGGAAGCTCCACGACGCTCTACCAGAAATAGAACACAGAAGAAAATATAATTGACGAGTACTATTTACATGTAAACCATAATTTATCGTCGCCCAGGTGGCCTCGTCCGGCCCTTGACTTCTGCCTCAACTGGGGCATGCAACAAGATGTGATTTTTTGTCGTTGTAGGGTTATACTCCGAGGCCCCTCTCGACCAGTCATATGAAACCGCATACGCATAAATAGACCCATCGCGGTTGAATGTTCCACACGAGATTGGAGCATTTGACTTTGCCATGGCCTTGAGCCGTTGCTTGCTGTCCTTGTCCCAAAAGTTATACGCCCCATCAGATCCTGCCGTTACAAACGTATGATGTTGAGGATGAAAGGACATGGAATTCACTGCATATACATCATTTCCATCCCTATGACATTTGAATGTGAAATTTTTAGACTGCAGACTATCATCAACATGCTGAACAGCAACTCTGCCCTCAACACTCCCCACAAGATATCCTGCTGCATCAGGGAAACAGCTGACTGATCGTGTTTGGTATTTTAAGGGAGATTTGATTTGTTTAAATACCTGCTGTGGGTTGGCTAGATTGAAAAGTAGAATATCCCTATCAGCAGTCCCAACAACCAGCAGAGGGTGGGTACAGTCCATTGCATAGACTCGCTCTGGGAGCTGTTGGGTATGAACCGGGTTGGGAGATCGAAGATCCCAGTATTTCAACGTTCTATCCCATGACCCCGTGACAAGCATATTTATCTGAGGAATAAACGAACAATGACGAACAGGAGCTGCATGCTGAGCAACTTGCTGCTGTTGATTTGTCGCCAGATTCCACATTTTCACGCCATTATCACACCCACCAGCAAACACAGAGCTACCATCACCATTCCATGCAGTACATAGAACAGGTTTTTCAACGTTTATCGCCGCTTTCGGAATCACCTGGCCACTCTGTTGCACGTCCCAACACAATACTTGCCCACTCCAGGAGGAAGCAACCAGAAAGTTTGCAGATGGACTAAAAGACAGGGAACTAATCCCATCGCTTGCTGCAGAAATAATATAAATAATCGTATGAATCAGAAACTTGCAAACAAACGAAGGCACGGCTCGATGAAAGCGACATGTACTCAAATGATTCTCAACTCGTAAGGCAAGCACATACGTGGTTCCGGAACTTCTATATCTTTGTTAGGATTATGATTTGCAGTAGAACCAAATCCACCGAATGATGACATGATTCTATATTCGTATTGATAACACAGAAACTATAATGCTTTTATAGTCAGACTGGTGTTTCTCGTCTTGTTCAGGTAATAACCATGTATATTATGCGATAACATTAATAAAGCATGCTATTTTTTTATGATGTTTACCTAGAGGAGATGCCAGTAGATCAACGTCCAGTTAATAAAATCTCGTGACTTTCAGCAGTTGTGTCAGTCACATGAATGGGCAATATGTTTGTTTGAGATTGTAAATGAAATGTTTACCTAGAGCACATCTCAAGTGACAAAAAGTTCACAATACCGTGAGCATAGAAATCACAGCTATGTTTCTCGAATGCATGGGCCAGTGCGTCCTTTCCTTCTGCATCTCTTCTATGCACATCTGCCTTTGCTACATATACCAAATACTTGACAACTTCAAGGAGGCCAGCCCGGCATGCATACATCAATGCTGTACTACCATCCATATCCTGTTCATTGACATCTATGTTGTCTAGTGTCTCGCAAATATACTTGGTAATGTCTATATCAACTGAGCAAGCTATCATTAATGCTGTCCGGCCATGACCACCCCGAGCGGTGACATCAAGATTGCCTATTGTCTCATTCAGGTACTTCACAATGTTTGCATTGCCAGCCAAGCAAGCCATCACGAATGCTTTCCATACATTTTGAACCCTGCAATTGACATCGACATTGTCTATTGTCTCATAGAGGTACTTGACAACATCTATAGCACCACCCTTGCAAGCAAGCATGAATGTTGTCCTTCCAGTCTTATCCTCATCATTCACATCTACGTTGCCTACTGTCTCGTAAAGGTACTTGACAATGTCCATATGGCCGTACTCACAAGCCATCATGAATGGCGTCATACCATAAGCATCCACACCATTGACATCCACATTGCCTATCGTTTCATACAGGTACTTTACAATGTCTAGGTCACCATTTTTACAAGCAATCATAAATGCCGTCGTCTGATACTTATCCTTTGCATTGACATCCACATTGCCTATCGTTTCATACAGGTACTTTATCATGTCTAGGTCAACATTTTTGCAAGCCCACATGAATGCTGTTTTTTCTTTAAAATCCCTACCATTCACATCTATATTACCTATTTTCTCATACAGGTACTTGACAATGTCAACAGAACCACTCCTACATGCCCAAATGAATGTGGTTGGACTATTCGAATCATCAGCGCTCACAAATATATTGCCCACTGTCTCATATAGGTACCTGACAATGTTCAGATGGCCCCGCTTACAAGCAAACATGAATGCTGTGTAAGTTCCAGAAAGCTTAGCATTCACATCTACATTGCCCATTGTCTCATATAAATACCTTACAATTTCTAAACGGCCATTTTCACAGGCAATCATGAGTGGTGTCTGTAGCCCATCTTCCGATTTATTCACGTCCACATTGCCTACTGTCTCATGCAGATACTTCACAATGTCTAAATGACCCTTCTTACAAGCAACCCCTAATGCCGTCTCACCAACTTCATCAGGTTCATTCACATCGATATTACCTACCTTCTCATGCAGATACTTTACAGTGCCAAGGTGACCAGAGTTACAAGCCCACATAAATGGCGTCCTCTTCCAGCAATCATCGCGGTCCACAATCTCGATCGAAGTTGGCCCTACCACATCCGGAACCCCCAATGTCTCCAAAATATATCTGACAATATCCAGGTGTCCAGATCGTGATGCAGCGGAGAGCATTGATTCTCGTCTATCCCTTTTTGCATCTTGCCAACCGAGATACACAAACATCGTTTTAATATCCTCGACATCAAACCCTGCCAGACATGCACCAACAAGACAATCAACCCTATAATGCAATTGTATACAATCATATACACTTTTGAGCTCGTGATAACCATTAAGCCCATAAAGTACCCTCCACTGGCGATTCGCACTCAAGCCAGTTCGTACCACGATGTATACAGACCTAGGAACGTATTCCATATACCTATAGACTTGCCTAAACTGTTCACATGCCAACGGACCAACCGTGCTATGAAGTTGATGGAATTCACTAGTGTCAGTCATACGCATCAAGTCCTTCATAATATTTAAAGTAGATTCCTTAACAAAGTTATTCGAAGGAGGCAAAAATGGGGTCAATTTTCCCTTCTTTGTCAGGTGCTGCTTCAGGTCCTCTCTGCTCACAAACCCAAGCGCATGCAGGCTCACCCATGCCTGGACCTCTTTCAAACAATATATGTTATCTAGATACTTCAAAATTGTAGACTGAATCAAACCAGGACCAAAAATCAAATCCGCGGTCGTGCAAGGGATGACGACCCTCTCTTCCTCTTTGCTCAAACCACACATCGTGCTTGCTTTTCTCTTGGATGGTACGTTGATTTGATTCATTGTGAGGATATATAAGAGTATATTTATGTATTCATGTATATCCAGTGAAGGATGGGCACTAAGAAATGTTGGATGAGACCCATTTGAAATTTGAAAATTTTCAGTTTTTGAAAAAAGGTGGAATTAAATACCATTTCAAAATTTTGAAAGTTCAAAGATTAAATAACTTCTTTTAATTTTTTTTTAAATGATTTAAACTCACAAGTTTAAATCACCACTTGTGAGTATTTGAGTCTGAAAGGGTTTGGAATGCAGTTGTTTGGCATATTTAGCGAGGAATCTCTGTAACATTGTAACAATTATTATGTTACTACTAGTATCAACGCGTTGACGTATTCATTTTGCAGAAGAAAATACGAAATAAATTAAAAAAAAAGATACATTTCTAGATTCGTATCTTCGTACAGTATCTTGTACGAATGAACAGAGATGCGCGGGTCGTCTCGTATCTCAATCGAATCTCGCTTCCTCATACAAAGACACCATCTTCACGTCTAGACCATTAATGTTATTGCTACTGTTATTACTCTTCATATAGCATACTTGTACTACCACGTGATACTCATACGTGATACTGGTATTTCCACTGCTGACGTGCCACACCAACTGTAGCAGGGTTTTCTGACACCACTGATCACGTTCGTGCTTTAGAAAGAAAGGTGCATACTTCTGTTCTATTTACGTATCCATAGTGCAATGGGTATCCTTCAGTGTAACGCAACCCTCAGAGAGTAGGGGGGTGGGACATTGGAGAAATCTCACAGAAATAGAACTGGCAGAGAAATACTTGGAGAAATACTTGTACTGATAGAGGATACTATGCCAAATTCGTGGGATATGGGATCGTCTCTATACAATGATGAACTTGTAGCGAACGATTCTCTTGTAGATGGTATTGTAGAAAATGTGCAGCAGGACACTGGGTTCCCCCTTGGTGTTTGTTTTGCAGCTGATGGGAGCACTCTGTCTCCTAGTCAGAATACATGGAAATTGTCGAATGATGGGAGCGTATTGTTCGATGGGCCGGTTGATGGTCAGAAAATGTTGCCCCAGAATGTGTTCCATCACCTCAAGGTTGTATATGATGGTCCTGAGGAGCTCGCATCGTTGCAAAGGGGGAGCAGATTTTATGAAGATTTTGAGCAAAAGTTTAAATATCGCGTCGCTGATGTTCTCGAAGTGTCGCAAAAGGGCCTGCTGGGCCCTTGTTCCCACTGCAATATCTTGACTGAAGCACAGAGGGAATCCAATCCTTGTTCGTGGATGTATTCACGATATGCGGGAATATGTCCTCCAAGTGGATTTTTTGATGATTCTCAAGGGTGGGGTGGCATTTCGTTGGAGAATCGTTTGGGAAACCGGGATGTGGATACTGTCCCTCATTTCCTAGACAACAGAGCCACCAATATTTCTCGGGTCAAGAGCGAGACATTTACCATGTGTAAAGATATGGACTCAGTAGAAGTATTTGATCTACTAGGATGTGGATCTTTCGGTAAAGTGTACAGGGCAAGGGTAAATGGTGTTGAAAGGGCTGTGAAATTCCTCAGTGTGGAGTTGCAAGGCCTTGAGAGGGTCCTAAGAGAGGCGGAGATTGGTTGCTTTCTGCAGCATCCGAACATTGTGAGAACATTTGCATATAGAATATGTGATGCTGATCACGAATACCTGGATGCAATGACGACAAGCCGTTTGTTGGTGGATCCAGACTTTTCAGCATCAAAAAGGAACCGGGTTAAATTTGGTACACACTATGACATGGCCCCGCACACAGAGCGCATCATACAGATGCAGATAGTTCAAGAATTATGCGATGTCGGACCTCTCAGTCGCCATATTCACTCGAATGCATTTTTTCAAGACCTCCAATTGAAATGCAGTGATACGATATCAAAACTGGAATGCATCATCCTGATTGCTCTGGATATCATCAATGCTCTGATATATCTGGGATACAATGGAATAATTCATGGAGATCTTTCCAGTGATAATATACTGTTCATGAAGGACAGCACCTCCCCTATTGGTCTACGAGCAAAGGTTGTGGATTTTGGGAGGTCAAGGATTGAAAAGGGAAGAAGTACCAGAACAAACTCTCTTGGGACTGTCATGTACATGCCCCCGGAGATGTTATTGGATGGAAACTTGAACAAAACATCAGACTTATATTCTGTTGGTGTCCTCGTCACAGAAATGTGGACCAACACGCCTGCTTGGCAAGAAAAGCAACCTGTACAGATTCTCTTTGCCATGAGTTCTGGAAAGAGGATAGAGATACCGCCAGATTTCCCTCAAGAAATGCAATATTTTGTGAGTAAATGCCTTTCTGATGACTCCCTAGAGAGACCCACAACAGAAATAGCGTTTGAAATGCTCAAGGACATGCTGGACCCCAAGATTCTTGCTGCTCATCTGGTCGGGACGTGTGTGGCCACGCGTCTGTCCAAGCTTCCACGCCCTACTGCAGTCTGATTTATACTACAAGGAATGAATATATACGATATGATATGATATACGCATCGACTATCATGCAGACATGACGAACCCTCATTCTTTCCATCTCTCGTACTGGAGATGAAACACGATGATTGTCCAAAGCACATGCCTTTGACAGTACTGATTTCTATTTCTTCAAGGTTTTAAGAACAAAATGACTCGATCACTCCTTGTATACATGTTGTATATTGTATTAGTATCCTGATCAGGTCCTCATCCTTGCAAGGCTGTCTCTATATACTTTTAAAAGTTCTAGGGCTCTAGAGATTGGCGAGGCATTAGGGCACGTTCTACGTACTACAGCAGTGTTATAAAAAGTAAGTAAAATACAATATACAAACTATGATCTCGTAGTATCCTCATGGGAAACCAGCAGAGCTTCACGTCAAGTACGTGGCAAGATGGACGATTCAGTTCGTCAGAGCTTGAACGAATTCATAGACGATTGACACGAATAGGAAGGGGTAGTCCAGAGCTAGCAGCATGTGATTTAAGAAATATAGTACCGAATAATCCGTTTATAGATTCAATATTCGACTTTTATGACACGGGTATGAGGTGTTTTTCTCAACTGTCAACCAACCAACCAACCAACCTAGCCACACATGTATGTCTGTGCAGATAATGATGGTCTTCTCTTGTATGATGACGTTCGTAATCTCCTGGGAGATATTGCAACAGCTCTGGCATCACATGATAGGCATAAACAGATACGATTTGCATTTCATGTGTTTGATAGGAACAGAGATGGGCTACTGGACAGAGCAGAGTTGATGACTGTGCTGCAGTCTACTCAGGGTAAAGACTTTTCCAAAAAGATACCGAAAGAGGAGCTTGATACAATAGTTGATGCGATATTTCAATCAACTGGTGAGGGTAAAGATGGTCTGAATTTTGATGAATTCAGAGGTCTTCTCCTCAACAAAAATGGCCCATAGGGCTACAACGGTTTTCTACTTTTTAATACCACAGTACAGTAGATATTATATTCAATTATATGTAATCATGTCGTTACAAAGGGGAAAAGATATGCTCGCCATAACCTCTGGAGCTCCAGAACGAGGCTGGCAACTCATAGACTCTCTTGCCTATGTCGATACTGTGACTGACGAGGAGAAGAGAATAGCTCAAGAATTAATACAAGATGAAATGAAATTGATGAACAAACGTTCAGAGGAGTATCTGGAAGAAACACCTAGATTTGCTTCTGTTTCAAGTGAGACGTCATGTTCCGACGGTCGACCCTCCGACATTCGATTGGATATGACGAGATATGACCTATCAAACACGTGTACAGATTACAATACATCACTAGATAATGCCCGTGTGCATCTAGAGTACCAAAAGGCGAGGGTTGTAAACCTGCAACTCTTGCAAAAGTATGGGCCAGTGTCCTGGAGGGCTCACAACGAAGTTCTCAGCGCGACACTGCAGAGGACACGGGAAGATCTTGATACTATACTAGGGGATTCAAACCATATAAACAAAGAGAGGAAGATGGAGCAAGTTGCTGTTGCTGGTGAAGGTGGACAAGGGCTAGAACAGGAGCACTGCATGTATGTTGGGTTGGTAGAAAAGAATGCTCAGATTTTGCAGGCATGCATTGCCTCTGAGAATCAGGACTAAATAGCATAGTATACTAGGAAAACAACTACATGTCCATACTATGTGAGGATTTTTTGGAAAATGAAAAAAAAATTGATTCATATCCATCGTTCCATTTTACAGATTTGACTGTACTATCTCCCACCTTTATTTTTGAGCCACCAGTTCTGACATGAAGAACAGTCGAATTTCGAGACCAACTATCTAGGAAAGAATTGGAAAATGAGAACGCTTGCAGCAAACCATCGGTTGGGGGTACAGAATAATGATAGATGAGATTTCCACACTCGTAAGAGTTACACCATCCATGAAATGGTGACCCCTCTCTGGGAGTGTCCCAGTTGCTGGACATTTGAAAAGTTGTACAAAATACCCTCTTGTTCAGCATGACGTTTGATGACAACAAATTCACCGTGCCCATGAAATATATCTCTCTCTGTATATATATAAAGGATAGCCAGAATTACAGCAACTAACAGTGTGGGGAGACATGTTCGGTAAACGCCTGAACAATCTTCCAAGCCAAACTCCATCGATCTACACAGCTCTAGGAGAACGGCTACCACACTGTCCTTAAAATAGAACTGTCAAATTGCAGAGAGAAACCAACAAAAGTACATGAAGTTATTATACGAACATTTAAGTACAGCAACGTGTACCCGGAGGACTTGATCAAGTCCCTAGAGAAGCTTAACTTGCAAGTTTCTCAATTGAGTTAACGTTCAATCGATTGAATTCATCAAGGGATTGCAAGATCAGATCGTTCCCCCCCTTTTATAAGGCAACATTTTGTCTTGCCAAAAGGCAGAGTCCACGCTTCGAGGCGAATATTCATACGAGAATTATCTTCCTAATTGCAGGTACCATCCTACTACTACTACTACTACTATTCATTCTATTCAGATTCGTCCATAGATTTGATATTCTCAGAGAAATCCAAGGTAGCTGCATCCAACCTCTTGTCAAACTCTTCCAAATCTCTCAGAATCCCTTGATCAATCTCCAATGACTCATAACCAGACTCGTCATTGCTACTACCTCTATTGAGCGTATCCATCAAAGATTGGATCGCTGAACCAAACCATGAATTCAAGTCTCCATAGTATAAGCCCCGTTCTATTTGCACGTGCATGACCCCAATGAAAAGTGATAGCAGTGTAAAGGTATCCATGTGAAATCCATCAATCAAATATGGCAGTGAATATATGGCAGCAAGAGTCCAGTAGTGTTTACTCATGTTACCATCATTATGTTCGTTGGTCATCGATAAAGAAGAAGAGTCCAGAGCAGCAAACACCCATGCCATGTAGTTCACATATGGAACACACGACAGGATGCTCATCACAGACCACCTTACTGCAGTTTCAAATCCGTCCTCTTTCCCTCCCATGCCAACGAGATACTCCCTTCTATGATCATCATAGATGTCCAATGAGCGCACTTTCTGCGTTGAAGACAAAACACCATACAGAATCCCTCCAAGAGCTCCTCCATGAATCACCAGGGAAGTCAAACTTCCAACCGAAGACCCCTCACTTCCTTGTAGCACTCTGCAACAAACCCGGGATCCGTCATCATACATTCCAGATATTCCATGATATTTCCTCCAGAGACCATTGCCTCTGGGGTAAAACCTCCAATACCGTGATATTCCAAGGTCTCGTGAGATTGTTCTCGCCATGGTCAGAACACCCTTGCAGTGATTATTGCTAGATTTTCCATAGTAGCAGAGTTTGAAAAGATACTATTAAAGACCGCTGGTGCATCGTTTATACGTATTAACGCCCAGGTAGAGTAAAAAATGGCATCTAGAGGTCCGGCCGGATAACAGGGCATGGATATCGATATGCTCTAGGTTATGTAGGTTCTTACATACGTTGTAGACGTGACACTCACAAAATTATTACTTACTTATATTCTTTACCTACAAAAAGGCATTAATACGTGAAGACAGGCATGGTGTGGCTGTCGAACGGTGCGGGGGTAGTGAGACATGTGGTGGCATGTCGACATGTGGAACCCTCTGGCCACGACAGGACTGCAATGGCACGCTTGGAAAGACAAACAGCGACAGAAAAGGTTGGCACTATAAAGGATATTTTTGCATCGAACAGATTAGGTTCGTCGCGTAGAGAAGGTCGACGCGGGAATTTTGGCACGTGCGGTGTCGGAAAACCTTTCACGTCGACCACAAGAATTCATTCGACTGCGGGGAAACGTCCACAGATCGTAGACGCAGCGACTCTTACTACAGGTGTCACTGGAATGTTTCTTGGTGATGCTTTTGACGCTGTAACGGATGAGACTGTCACTGAAGTGTTGGTGACTGTTAGAGATATTGGAGAGGGTGTCTCTTTACGAGTAGATAGGAGGGGGGTTGTGACGTTCTTTGAGAAGAATAGTGTGATATCAGAGGGACTGGTGAATTTGCCAGATGTCTGTCTGGGGATGACGCCGTCCGTTGTGAAAAAGAAGAGTGGAGATGGTGCAGCAGAAGAGGCATTGCTCCGCTGGGGTCCAAAAGAGTCCCCATTGGCGCTGCTTCATATTCACTCACATGGAACGCACGAGGTTCATAAATGGACACAGAATATGCGCCGAGGTTTTGTGTTGGAGTTTGAGATTGCCAAGGATTTAGCAAAAAGTGAAGGTGCAGAAATTTCTATTCGATTGGAGCCAAGTGGCCACTGGTTTGGAGGAGGGCATTTTATACGCCAAATATGGCCTTTGAACGATGCCTCGTTGGAAGTGGGACCATGGTATGCTTTTGATAATGGTCCAAACGGGGTAAATAATTTGCTAGGAGCTCATTGGATGACAAGCCGTGGTCTGTTGGTGTCTGTAGACCCCTCACAGCAATACTTGCATATTGGAATGAATGCGCCATCAAAGAATGCAGCGAAGAGAAAATGGGGAGTTGGTATACAGAATGCTACGAGAGAGTTACTGCCCCTCACCAAAGGCCATGGTCGCGTTGCACGAGCTGGACAGGATGGTTTGTTGAGAATACAAGCAAGGAGTAATTATGTCGATGCTTCGATGGAACACCCTCTGAAGCACTGGCAACATGAATTTCATATAAATGATGTGGATATGCTGTCGGTGAGGATGTCAATGAGTGTAGCAAAGAATGCTGCAGAAGCATGCCGAATGGCACTTGCCACAATGACACCACCAAAGAGGACGCCAGATGTGTCACTTTTCAAACACCCGATCTGGACCACGTGGGCGAGATATAAAACAAGGGTGTCTCAAGATAAAGTTTTGAAATATGCACAGGAGATTGTGGATCGTGGCCTCCCACGTTCTGTGATGGAAATTGATGACAGGTGGCAGGTGGCGTATGGTGATTTGCAGTTTGACACAAAGAAATTCCCTGATCCTGTAGGCATGGTGAATGCTCTACATGATATGGGATTCAAAGTAACGACGTGGGTGCATCCATTTGTTCAACGAAAATCAGAGGCATACACGGAGGGAGCAGAGAAGGGATATTTTGTAGGATGTGACATGGCTGATACACATGATCACTCACAGTTTTCCTCCGCACTGAAATCGTGGGACTGGCTCTTTGGAAATGTTTCATCTCCTGTTCCTTTCTCAAAAGCTCCCGGTGGATCAAAAATAGGATTTTTCAAATGGTGGAATACACCACCTGTAGCAGCCCTAGATGTGACCAACCCAGAAGCAGTGGATTGGTTCGTTGCGCGATTGAAAAAGCTTCAGCTTGAAACTGGAGTGGACGGATTCAAATTTGATGCTGGAGAACCATGCTTTCTTCCAAGGATGCCCAGGACTCACGCACCATTGTCCACTCCAGCAGAGTACACACAATTGTACGTGGAACGAGTTGCGGGACAATTTGCAGGGGGCGTTTCAGAGGTGCGCACTGGTCACTCAAATCACGATGTGGCAATAATGTATAGAATGGGAGATAGATTTTCTACATGGGACGCGGCAAATGGATTGAGATCTCTCATTCCAACATTGTTGACATCTGGAGTTCTTGGATATCCTTTCTGTCTTCCAGACATGATTGGTGGTAATGCGTACTTTAATACATTTCCTGATAAAGAATTATTGGTGAGATGGACACAAGTGAATGCATTGATGCCAGCTATGCAGTTTTCTTTAGCCCCATGGGACTTGGGAAGAGAGACAGAACGTTTGGTTACAAAAGCAATATCCATTCGCAGAAAGTTAGAGGACCATTTGGTCACCTTGGCTGAAGAAGCAGCAGAAACATTGACCCCAATTTGTAGACCATTATGGATGATTGCCCCTGATGAAGAAGACACGTATCAAATACAGGACCAATTTGCCCTTGGTAATGACATTATAGTAGCTCCAGTAGTCTGTCGGGGTGCCAGGAGTAGGGATGTATATTTGACCGAAGGAATGTGGAGGGATGTCGTGAACGGATCAGTGATTGAAGGTGGCAAGTGGATTAAAAATGTATCGTCTCCATTGGATCATCTTCCTGTGTACATTCGAGACGATTCTTCAATTTTGACTCATATTCGGTGGTAGTGTGTATGATGAACATTACCTTGTTTCATTTTTAAATTGATTTCGCAATATTGAGAACACATATGGATGTAACAAAAATGTATTATTAGCAGCAAGATGACATTTGCTGTTGGGAACCCCGTGCCCCTCCAGCAACATTTACAGTCTCTGGAATGTATGCATCCTCATCATCCTCATCGCTATTTAGAGCAACCCTGGCGACTGTCTGAAACGCAGTCTCCACATTTGTACCTTCTTTTGCAGATGTTTCAAAATACTGCAAGTCTCCTTTTGACGCACACCACGCCTTTGCTTGTTTTTCAGTCACCTGCCTAGCATCCCCACCATCAATTTTATTTCCTAGAACAATAAATGGGAAATTCTCTGGATCCGAAGGAGATGCCTGTGCAAGGAACTCCTCCATCCAGTTTTCCAGATTTTCAAATGATTTTGCGTTGTTCACATCAAATGTCAATACGCAACAATCTGCACCCCTATAAAATGCCACACCCAGACTCTGAAAACGTTCTTGACCTGCTGTATCCCAAATTTGCATCGTCACAACCTTGTCATCTACTTCAACCTCTTTCGTCAAAAAATCTGCTCCTATGGTTGCTTTGTATTGGCTGCTAAACTTCTTATTCACGTATTGATTCATCAAAGAAGTCTTTCCAACCCTACAGTGGGAGTTTGAGCTGATGGTCAGAAATCGCATGGTCATGCAGACAGTCAGTCAGGTCACCATCCAAATGCTCTTTGTTATATTGACAATGTATCATCTTGAAATTGACTGCCCAAGAGTCCACGTACCCGCTATCCCCGAGTATGATGACTTTTAAAAGGGTTCTTCGCCCAGCTGCCATTGTGGCTCTTACTCCACTTTCTCTCTCTTCAGAAAAAACTCTTAAACTTTTAGGAATTCTTTGCCATATTCACTGTGTCAATGCCTCGATTTAATTCCGATTTTCAATCCAATTTAATGTAGATAACTTTTTAGTTTCTTGAGGAGGAAAATAAAAATGCTATCGAGTATGATCCGGATCGAGATCTCGATATCTAGATACCGATCTTGGTTGTACGAATATATATAATGTGACACATTGTGTAGGATTTTGATTCATTGAATAATATCGTAATCATCGTGAGATCGTATCGCTGATATGGCTGGGTTTGAAGCAATGATCAGAACATGGAAGCTCACTGAAAGGGTTGGGTACCCTCGACTCTATCAAAGGCATATATTGCGTCCCCGGCCTTCAAAAAGGCAGCAGATATGCCGAGCAGAAGATCGAAGAAATGGTAATGATCCCGAGGACTTCACAAAGAGGCTGGACAAGAACACAGCAAGGATTCTTCTCAAGGCATGGAAGCAAGCTGGGGCAGCAGATGATCCACGTGCTCTGAAGAAAATGCTGAAGAAACGTGGAGCAGAGCAGAGTGTTTTCACATTAAGACAACTCGGTGTAGATGGTATAAGCTCGCTGATTGCATGGTACTCAGCGAATGCCCTGTCTGCAAGCGAGGCTCATCAGATTCCTGCAGAATTTCTGCTCTACACCCTCGCACTGTATCTCACAATGAACGCCGCTTTGGACGTAGTGCAATTAATAACGATTGGTATAGCTACGAGAAAATATGCGAATGAGAGTGAGGTGATTCTGCAGGCAGTTCGGGAGCTTGCAAACGTTGATTCTGATCCATTTGGTGTTGCAGTAGTTGACAAGGCTCGACGCACTGTCAACACAGTGGAAGTTCTCAAATCTCTCGACATGATTTTGAATGCTCTGAAAAAAGATGTGTACAATGTGACTGGAAACAATGGAGATGATTTTTACAGAGATTTGGGTGCATATCTCGTGCTTTTACGGGCTGAAGAAGACTATGGTGTGGGATTCTTTGACAAATTCGCAGGGATTGATAGGACTGCACTCACAAAAATAGCTGGTGAATTCGCCATGTGTGACACTAATGACGACGGATTTATCGATTGGATAGAATTCAAAGCGCTTGTCAATAAAGTGCTCCCGGGACGGGAGAACTTGGATGAATCTAGCATCAAAGCGGCTGTGGACATGCTTGACGAGAACAAAGACGGAGTTGTTGATTTCCGTGAGTTTGTATCTTGGTTTGCCGATAAAAGTAGCTAGCAGATTTACATTTTATTTTTGAAGCAGTGTAAACATAATATAAAATTGTTTTGAACTTGAACACATGCAGTCTTACCCAGTTTCAAAGAGCATTGACTGCAACTTGTTCCTTCAGATATAGTGCATGGGCTTGCTTGCTCTATGTCTTTGGTCACCACCTTGAGAGAGAACAGTGCCCTCCGTAACATAGATTTAGTCATTTCTTTCTGCCGTCGTCTATGTATGGTACTTTGAATCATTCGTGATAGTGCTTTTTTGCCTTGATGAAGTTGCAGGTCTTCTGGCATGCTTTCAATCATCATTGCTGCATCTATGGTGCTATGGTCAAATGACGCAATCAGCTGCCCAGCAATATCCCAGATTCTCACAATGTCGCTATTTAATATATACTTCACGAGTACATCCTGGTGGTCACCTGTTGGAACGAATGTCTTGATGTAATCAATTGCAGCAGCGACATTTGAGCAAGAATTCACCAAAAATTCAAGAACAGCTTCATGATTTCCCTGTATAGCTGCGACGATCGCCTTTTCGTGAAACATAGTATCACTCATTTCATCGTCCAAAAATTCAAAGTCAATATATGTGGCATGTTGGACAAGATGCGAATGCAGTATCCTTTGTACTATGGGCAAATTCTGAAAAGTCCGAGCCAGAAACATTGCAGGATTCCTTCTAGAATCTGACTGCAACAACGAATCAAAAGACTTGATCGTGTCTTCAAATCCAATAATAGTTTTTGTATTTCCTTGCAGTATTGCTTGAATCAAAGCGGATGCAAGTTCTGTGTGGACATAGCTGTTTGTCTCATTCTCTCCCTCAGAGATAGCAAGCTGCAAGTATTGACACTTGAGGAAAACATCCGGTAAAACTTTAAAAACTCCATCTACTGAAAGATCAGGTCTAGATTGTAGAATCTCCAAAGCACACGAATCCTTTTTATTCAAAACCCAAGGCAAATGCTCTAGGACAACTTCAGGCCCACAAATGGTGGCATTGGCGAGAATGCACTGAACTTGCTGTATTGCATCCTCAGAAATGTTTTCTTCACCAGAAGCAGCGAGATCTTTCCAGAGGCAAATCGCCTCACTAGAGAACTCCAAGTCATGGGAAAATAACAAGGCAAGTGCTCGAGACCATTGTTTTCCCCTCAATCTATCTGCTAGCTCCATTGGAACTGCATGATTTGGTGCACTAAGAAATGCAGTTGCAGCATCTTTCAAATCCAAGTCAATCAACACATGCATTATCAATGTATCAATTCCGTCTACATGTATAATTCTTGGAAATTCTCTAACCCTAAATAAATATTCCAAGACTGTCTGTCTATCAGTGTTCATCACATCTGCATCCCTAATGTTGTTATCACTCCAAATATCCTGCAGACTCTGCAGTTTGGAAGCCTGTACATCATAATACCCATTCATATACTCTGGAAATAGATGAAAGACGAAAGTTGGATCATGATCTTCCAGAGAAAAGAGCTTTTCCAAAAGTCTGATTCCATCGCAAATGAAACCTTTACGCATGAACACCTCAATACTCTGCCTCATTAGATCATGGTCTTGCATTATCTCTGGGTGACGTTTCATTAATATCTTCCCTTGATCCACATTCTCTTGGTCAAGCACCCTCTTATAATACTCTTTAGGGGACAAACAACATATCATCCACGCGCGTGTCCCGCAGTGCAAAGGTATTGGCAGATTGGAGGAGAAATGGCTGGAAGTGCCCAACTTCCAATATAACCCCTGTGGATCAACTAGCTCTACTTTGCTCAGTGTTCCATTTTCTGAATCAATGATATTGACAAAAAATGGTGTTATTACTAGTATCAAAGACCCCAACACTGCGATATCATGTATTGGGGAGTCCAAATCACTGAAAGAAATACTATTTCCAACAGGATCACCATTCCTGTCAATCATGATTCCTACATCGTCAGATACAATGAGAGCCCGACCGCTGCTCCCAGGAGCCTGTACAACAAGAGAAAAACCATCTTCTTGCATCGTAAATACTTCTCGACTATGCGAGAACTGCCTCTCCGGGTCGATACCAGCCCATACAAAATGTCTGTGAACAAACACAACCAATGACAATGGTGCATCTAGAAACGCAATGGAAGGTTGACCCATGCCTTTACTCTCACTTTCTAATTTACATTCCCACAACATCTTCAGAGATCGATTTTCCACTACATATACAGAGGCTGTCAATGCTTTTGTGACTGCAGTTGCCCTCAACACAGCAATGCATGGTTGCTTGGCATCATCATCATTAATGCACACAGCAAACACATTATGGCGCAAAACCACCTTGACTCCTCCTTTGTCTAAAAGAAGCAATGATCCATTCCTAGTAAGAACAAGGACAAGATTCAGAGAGCCAACTGGATATATATCTTTGATATCATCTTCCTGCACACAAAAGACTCATTGAAATAGTGCAATACCGAACAGCCTTCTGAAGACCAACTCTAGTCTGTATGAACTATGGGTTCAAAACATGACGATTCAAAGTACCTTGAGATGCAACGGTCGCTGAACCGTGTCAGAGCACCAAGCGTTCTCATCTTCTCTGACCACAAGAGAGGACTCCACAACACCTCCCTCTACACCGAGAAATAGTCGTGATCCAGAGGATGAGAATGATGATGAAGTTATAGAAGAATTCGTCTGTCCCAGAAACAAGACCTCAACGGTATCTTTCGAGAGTTTTGTTTCAGAATTCATATCGACCGTAACGACCCCACGAGTACAACAGATACGTCCATCATGGATGGTATCTCATTCTGATATTAAAATACATTATTAAATAGATAAGATGAAAGCATAGTGTTAAAGGGTGCTTTTCTGATGAAGAAAGTCATATAGTCGTTTACCAGACACTTCACTGCCCATGATGGCACTGATACGATCCAGAGAAATATCTGCCAATCCGGCTAGACTGCCAGCTTCCTTGCAGAGGCCTCGGAAGTTGGATTCGTTGACCCCAGGAAGTCGACGCAGCATGTCCAACGCAGTTGTATTAATGGCTGGTTCATTGCCTTCGATACCAACATTTCCAGCAGCAACCGGATCTGGTTCATCATAGTTTGCTTTCAACTGTCGGAATAGGTCAGCCGTTGCGTGAAGAGATCTTGACCACACCAACCTCAGTCTTGGGTGATGCAAGCACAAAAGCACAAGTCTCGACATGATGTGCCCTGGCTGGATTTCCTCTCCCAACTCTGCAGCTGACTGCAATGCAAATGCCTTTTCTCCATCAAACTCGATTAACAAAATGGAAATAGGATAGTGTTTGCACATGGAATCTGCCTGGTGATATAGCCGTCCTGATTGCAAGCTACCCCGTAGGTCAGGTATTGTCTTTCTTTCAACACAAATCTCTGGACTCAGAACATAGTCTCCTACCTCGAGGGTCACAGGCACCAAACTATACCCTTGAGAATAAAGCACTGCTGGTAAATTGCTCATGAATTCTCTCACATCTACGATGAGGCGGATTTTGTCCATGGAGTTTGAAATTTGCCTTCCTCCACCCTTTCGAGAGATAGAATTTGCTGAAATTGAATTGTCTGCTCTCTCCACTGGAGTAAACTTTATTTCTGAATCTGAGATATTAAGTGCCATGGACCCCTTGGTTCTAATGAGATCCTCAAAAGACTGCCTTTCTCTGGCAAGCCTGGCGTGATACTTGTCTAATTCAGGGCTTGGTTCATATCGCAACAGATATACCCTGGCTTTCTCACCTTCTCGCTGTGCACAATACAGTTCTATTTGTCGAACGAGTGCGATATCGGGATCATATACAATTATTCTAGAAGTATGATATTTCCAAAGAGACGCATGTCCTGCTGCATCCGATGAAATAAAAATCAGGTTCTTTTCAAACCATTCTGCCATGCTAGTCTTTGCAACTGACCCAGTGAGGTCAGTTTGGCTATTATCTCTGGCAACTTTTTTCAATCTTTCAATTTCCTTCGCTTCTTTATAAAGAGCAACTTCCTCTACCTGTGAATGAGGCAGTAATTGAACTGGTTTCCCTGCTGCGTTTCGTTTTGAACCACTCTTTTTGGGGTCAACTTTTGATCCCAAGTATGACAAATACATTGATTCCATATATTCCTTTGTACCATCGGGCTTTATAACCTTGTGCAACTGATCTACTGTATATTCATCTTCACAAAACACGAGAACAGGCAGTTCGGCTTTGGGTTCGTCCATTATTTCGTATAGAATCTCCAATAGAGCCTTCCACTTTGGAAGCTCTTCAAGGACAGGCTTGATCTCTGTTGACCGATGCTTCGAGCCTGGCACAGGTTTCTCTTCCAATCCCTCAATTTTATATACCCTATTTTTTGCCGCCTCAAAAATCACGTGGGCTGCACTATGAAACATCCAAGCACTCTTGCTTCCATCAGTCACCCTTAAATTTTCTAGGTATTTCAAGTAAGTCACTGCATCAAATTTCAGCAAATAATTTGCGAGATTTCTCAACGTCTTCATATCATCCACAAGCTGTCTAATTTTTGGAGAAATAGTATGCCAGACTGGCGATAGTTGCCGCTTGATTATTTCATCAAATGCACGCATGAGACCTTCAGTTGGGGAAAGGTCAGTTGTGTCTAACTTTTCGTGTTTCCTCAGCTCCTTCACACTGATATCTAAAAGTTCTGCAATGGCTTCATATATTATGCCTGCTCCTGGATCCGTCGAAACTGAAATCTCAACTAGCTCTGGAGCTCTACCTTCTAGATCATCTTGCACAGCTGTCCTAAATCTTGGCCAGATTTGCAAGTTGCTAGAATATAAAACCCGCATGGTCTTCTCTGTTTTGGAAAATTCAGAAGTAAATGCTACAGGGTGTTCACTGAAGGCTCTTACAAAACCCTTTCCCCCCTTTGTCCGATATAATTTAACGACAAAGCCTTCGCCTGATGATTCGGTGACATGGTGTGCATTCATTACAATCAACCCAGAGACATCTGCTGGATTCAGTCGTCCCGAGAGGAGATCCACCACCAAGATTCTCGTTGTCACAGAAACACACGAACTGGATCCATACAAGCGGATCCTCTCAGAGGTTGCTACATCAGCAGTCACATGTTTTGGAAATGGACCATCCTCAGATTCAAACCAGTCCTTCCTTGGATGTATTCGGAGCAACTCTGACTGCAGAGCCTCTCGTAGTACCGAGTCTGCCCCAACAACAATTGTTACACCACCCTCATCGCTATTATATTTCCTCTTTTCGTCCTGAAGCTTGAGCAAGACCGCAACCAACTGACAAACTCCAAGACCAGGGGCCAACACGAAAAGACCATCTTTGTTGTCTATTGCATTGTCTATGATATCCCTTTGGAATGGTAATAATATTTTCTTACTCTTGCTGTCATTCATCGAGAAAGTGAGCAAGGAGGGATGCCTTGACTTTTGTTTGGCGTGGACTTGAGTTCAAACAGTGCATAGACTCAAAGAATCTTCTTGGAGAAACGTGCATTATACTTTGAACCATTCATTCTGATCTATCTACAGATTGAATTTAATTCATTCATTTTATAATATAAGAATTTGAGAACTGATTATTCCCAGATCAATGCTGCTTTAAGGCTTCAACTCGCTCTGTCTCACTTGGCCAAGTCCCATGGGACTGAGATCATAAAGTATGCATGCGTATCACTTTTCCTATCTTTAATGTAGACGATTTTGTCACTTTTCCAGTCATTTGTATAGATTTTTTAAACATTTAATGGCAAGGAAGAGCAGTGCATTGAGTATCCGGCAACTTTTAGGGTATTCCAGTTGGTTAAACAACGATATTTCCAGTCTTCTTGGTTGGGGTGAGAGAATCGAGGAAACGTTGCTATTTGCCAAACAAAATACGTCTGAAAGAGATGTACATAATTTTCAAAGAGTGAAAAATCGTCATGATTCTCCGTGGCTGTATGAATGCACATCAGGTTTTCATACTTTTAGAAGTTTTGACAAGGATGGAAGAGAGAATGGAAACTATCATCCATCTTCACGGAGCAGCTGCATCTACCCATCGCAACTAACACAGCATCAGAAAATTCAGAGTTCTTCTTTCCAAAATGACACTGGGGACAACACGCGGCAGCCTGGTGGTCTTAAAAGTGCCCTACAGCCTTATATGATGCTCTCTAGAATGGATAAGCCAATCGGGACGTGGTTGTTAGCGTGGCCAAGTTTCTGGTCTATTTCAATAGCTGCTCCACCAGGTGGACCATTAGACATCAGTACGTTGGCTTTATTCGGTATGGGAGCCTTTCTTTTGCGTGGAGCAGGCTGTACAATTAATGATATGTGGGATAGAGACTTTGATAAAATGGTGGAGAGGACAAAATCGCGTCCTCTTGCAGCTGGCACCATTACTCAATGGCATGCTCTTGGCTGGCTCGGCATACAACTTTCAGCAGGATTAGCGATACTATTACAACTTCATCCATACAGTCAATTGATAGGAGTCGCATCGCTACCTTTTGTGGCAACTTATCCTCTGATGAAGAGAGTTACTGGATGGCCTCAAGCATTTCTGGGATTGACAATAAATTGGGGGGCAATAATGGGATGGGCTGCTGTTCATGACTCCCTGGATTGGAATGTAGTTGGACCTTTATATATGTCAGGATTTTTCTGGACTCTCCTCTATGACACCATTTATGCCCACCAAGACAAGACGGATGATGTGAAAGCAGGTGTAAAGTCAACAGCATTGACCTTTGGTAAAAAAACGAAATCGTACCTCACAGCTTTTGCTGTGGCAAATATTGCGTGTATGACAACATCTGGAATCATGGCTGGATGTCAAGATCCGTTCTTTGTAGGGGTGGCAGCTGCAGCAGGTCAGTTGGCATGGCAGATTAGCACTGTTGATTTAGACAATCCGAAAGAATGTGGAAAGAAGTTCAAAAGCAACTGGTGGTACGGTTTCTTCATATTCTCAGGTATAGTTTCAGACAAATTCATATTCCTTACATAGTCAACATGAAAAGATCATCGGTTAGTCCTACATTACATCATGCCAAACATCCCACTAGCATATTTCATAGCTGGCACCTGTGGATGTGGTGCTGCTTCAAATTGTGTGAAATGAGGTACCATATCACAGCCATCAAATCGAATAAATGCTCCTTTATTCTGCATTTGGTCACAATAATTTGGAGCGGAGAAAATTGTGCAGCAAAATCCATCGTGAGTAAGTTCAAATCCTTCATCCTTGACTTCATGACTCCTGACAAGAAGTGAGAGTCCATTGTCTTGCAGATATTTTTTTGTAAGATCTGGGCCAAATGCAAACCCGACGCCTCTCTTATTTGGCGTCTTTCCAGGAAATTCTTGTGGATCATTCCACAAACACTCACACATTGGGCCTGCGTCAGGGGGCTCCCTCACCCTATCAATTCTTCTGATTGAATCCAAATCTCCACCTTCTTCACATGTTGGTATACCACCATGGACCACCATGACTTGCTTTTTCAAGACATAAACCAACGGCATGGCACAGAAAAGCTCGCGGAAAATTTCAATTGAACTCTGCCCCATTTTTTCTTTAACTTCTCCATAGAAGCCATAGATTGTGTTCATAGATTTGCTTTCGTGATTTCCTCTTGTCAAATGCATACATTCAGAGTCCCAAGCTTTGAATGCCAGGAGAGTCATGATAACTTCGAATGAAAAAGATCCTCTATCCACAAAATCGCCATTAAACACATACGGATTGGAAGATGAAGGGAGACCATTAATCTCGAAAATCTTCATCAAATCAAAAAATTGACCATGTGTATCACCACATACAGTAACGTGTGTCCCTTCTGGGACATCGACATCGACCAGAGATGGGAGCTGTCTTAGCTTTTCGTACGAATCAAGTATAATTTGCATGGAGAAGCGTTTATGCACTTTTCTCTGAGACTTGAATTCATCCATCATTGCCTGGATGAAGTCCAGGGATATCACATAGACGTCATCCTTTACTTCCATTCGCGGACCAGTGTAATCATCTCCAACAAGTATATCTTCCAAATTTATACTATTTAAAGCAGAGGTGGTATCTTCCGGTAAGGCCAAGGCTTCCTCAAACCGTACCTTTTTCAGCTCTCGCTCAGCCTCTGACAACTTTCTTCGCAGGTCGGGATCCCTGGGATTCAGCTTTGCAGCCATTCTAAAGTTCGCTACTGCATCTTTAAAGTGGCTCAATGCAAAATGTGCATCTCCACGCCGATAGTACGCCTTTGCATATCTTGGATCCAATTCAATTGCCTCTGTAGCATCTTGAATAGCTGCTCCAAACTCTTCAATCCGGATATGAGCAAACGCACGATTACTCCAATATATATGATTCAAAGGATTCAATTCAATGGCCCTATTGTACCCATCTATAGCTTTCAGGTAGTGCTTTTCTGCAAAATAGAAACATACAATGGTTATAACATAACTTCGTTCCCTGTTGACTGGGGACAAAGGACTCGTGTCTTCTGCTTGTCACGTCAAGATATTCGACGATAAATCTCTACTAGTACCTTTGAATGCAATGTTAGCCTCATTTTTCATCTCTTCGGCCCGTTCTTTATCAGCATCAGAGACCTGGCGAGCAGTTTCAGAAGCATGTTCGCTCTCCGTCATGGCCTTCCTATTACTCGAGAAACTACACCACGCCCAGCAAATATTTCAATAAATACTTTATTTCTGGAGGATATACACACGAATGGTTTATGAATGGCACGAGAACCTCCACCAGTGGACTTTAATTTTTCAATAATAGGTATTACTTTTTTTTACCTCTTGAGGAAAAAAAAGGTATTGAAGTCACACAACATGCACAATCCTGTTGTAATCCGATATATTCTTCTCTAGAGGATTGATCTTGACTTAAACATGTATATAAAATTTGTATTTTGTTGAGTAGGACTGCCATTATGCCATCTAGTCTTGGGAATCCAAACATGTGTTCATAGTGTCTTTGTCAAGTCAACTCTGAAAAGTCTATCGAGTTGACCCATGCTGCAAAGAGATATAGAGGATTTACATGCGGCAGCATGCTATAGGGGAGATGTTTCATACATCGACCCAGAGACTGGATACAATGTGTTCACAAGCGTAGGTCTGATGAAGAAGGGAACATGCTGTGGCTCTGGTTGCCGCCATTGTCCATATGGTAGGATGAACTGTGCTCCAGGGCGGGCTCACACAGATACGACAGCCGTCGAGTATCTAGAGTCAAAAAAAGATGATGTAGATAGAAAAGACACTGCTGTGGTATTCTTTTCTGGAGGAAAGGACTCCTTTCTTGCATTGTATCTTGCGAGGCAAATATTCAGCCATGTGGTTCTTTTGTCAACGTATGACCCGATGTTGAGAATGAACGGGATACAGCGGGTACCGATAGATAGTATACGAGAATTTTCCTCTTCGTACCAGCTAGACCTTGTGACCGTTCCTGTATCCACAAATACCTTGCCGTACACTGATATGGTCCAAAAGGGTTTACAGCTACTTCTCTTATCCAGGCCAACGACGCAAATAGTGCGTCTAGTATTTGGGGATATACATCTTGAACACATTAGGCAGTGGAAACTGGATGAATTTTCGAAGCGATTAGGGTACGAATGCTGGT
>PJEL010000882.1_pt1 | contig 33416 bp, 28 predicted proteins | sample 1853271 | NCBI WGS metagenome assembly PJEL01 (sample SAMN08108733, study PRJNA415343) | Invertebrate metagenome, whole genome shotgun sequencing project. | host: Globobulimina | place: Sweden: Gullmar Fjord | collected 2015-08 | reverse complement strand
AAACGCTCGATACTGGGTTTTCCGCTGGTTTCAAAAGCATAAATAGATCCATTCATGGTCATAAGCTCATGGGGAGCCATGCTGGCATCACCTACAAAGATGAACCGGGTTTCCGGATCGAAGCGAATAAATTCGTCCACAACCTGTTCTTTATTGTAGCGTTTGGGATCCTGCCAGACTTTTTCGTAAAGGGTATTATGAAAAAAATAGGTCTTCAAATCTTTGAATTGGGCTCTGGAGTAATCAAAGAGAGTTTGTACGACTGGAATAAATGGATCCATTGACCAGCCACCATTGTCGATCATCAGGTGGACCTTGAGACGGTCCTTCAAGCTGCGATCAAACTCAATCTCAATCTCACCTCCATTTTTTACGGTCTGATAGATGCTTTTATCAATATTGATCTGGTCTTTTGGTCCTGAAGGAATCAGGTTCCGCAGCCGTTTCAAGGCTTCTCCGATCGATGCGTTGGTCAGTGGTGCATCACCTGAATAGTTTTTGTATCGTCTTTCTCCTGCAACTTTCACTGCTGATTTGTTTCTAGAAACACCACCGATTCGCATTCCTCCTGGATGGTGCCCGGAATTACCTACAGGAGAGGTTCCACCGGTTCCTATCCATTTACTGCCACCCTCATGTCTCTCTTTCTGATCTTTCAAGCGCTCCTTGAAATATTCGACCAGTTCATCGGGTGTCAAATTTTTCATTTGGGATTCATCAATTCCCAACGCATCTGCCAGTTCTTTAGGATTCTTCAACCACTGATCGAGCATGGCTTTTGCAATTTCATCCAGTTCAATACTTTCATAATCTGGTAGCTCCACTCCTTTAAAGTGGTGGGCAAAAACCTGATCATAGAGATCAAAATAGCGCTCGCTTTTCACCAGGATCGCTCTGGCCGTGGTATAAAAATCATCCAGTGAATTAATCAGCCCGTTGCGAAGTGCCTTTTGTAATGTCAGAAATGAGGTAGGACTGGTATAGATTCCCACCTCTTTCAACGTATAAAAAAAGTTAATAAACATCTTCTTTGCCTCCAGCAGTTGGGCTTAATATGAGCGGGTACGTTTCGCACTGTTGGATACCCTTGCAAAATCATGGCTTTTCTTGAACAAAACACCCAGAAATGGAACTTCCTTTGTAATAATATCACCGCCCTGGAAGTCAGGATCGGAATTCAAGGCACGAATCCAGTTGATAAGCTCTCTTGTCGCTGGTCTTTTTTCGATGCTTTCAATCTCACGCAGTTTGTAAAATTGTTCAATAGCATTCTCAGCCAGTTTCGCATCGATGTCTGGAAAGTGTACATCAATGATTTTCCGCATCATTTTTGGGTCGGGAAAGGCGATGTGATGAAAATTACATCGACCCAGAAATGGGTCGGAAAGATCTTTTTTTGCATTTGAAGTGATGATAAAAATAGGTCGATTCTTTGCGCTGACTGTGCGGTCAACTTCAATGATATCAAATTGCATTTGGTCCAGTACATCCAGCATGTCATCCTGAAAATCGGTGTCTGCTTTGTCAATTTCATCGATGAGCAGAACAACTTTCTGGTCAGCTGTGAATGCTTGTCCTATTTTACCCATCTTCAGGTAGTCCTCAATACTGCTGACATCTCTTGTGGAATCACCAAATCGGCTGTCATTCAGTCGAGTGAGTGTGTCATACTGATACAGAGTTTCAATGAGTTTCATACTCGATTTGACATTGAGAACAATCAGCGGCATTTTCAGATTTTCTGCAATGGCATGGGCCAGCATTGTCTTACCAGTGCCGGGCTCACCCTTCAGTAAAAGCGGCATTTCAAGCTTCATGGAGACATTGACGATTTGAGCTAGTTCACTGTCCAAGATGTACTTATTGGCTCCAACAAAATCTTCGTGTGGTTGAGCGTTTGACATAGTCGATCCCTCTCTTTGATAAATTGGCTATAACTCCGTTTAATATGCCTGCCAGTATCCCTTTGGCGATTTATCGTGCAGACACTAAAGTCGAATATTCAAGGACGGTCTGCAGCAGTTCGATCAGGTATTTAATTGGTGGTCCTGTTAGCAGTCGGCAGACTTGTAGCTTGGATTCAAGTTTTTAATTTATCAAATCAGCCTTGTTCGCACAACTTGTTTCTGAAGTGAGACAGCTTGTAACCCCCAAAAATCAGGAATCTACAGATGAAAGGAAAAAAAAACCTGATTTCTAGGATTAGAAAAAACAAAATCATAGAAATCAGTTTTATGACCCCTGACAAGGAGCAGTATTCTGCTGAATGATCTAAAGTAACCATTGACAGTTTTTTAAAAAAAAGATTTGATATGATATAGGAGCCCACTCCGTGGCGCGACACGGTACTGGGAGTTAATTGTTCAAGGATTGGGCAAATTATTGTCTTTAATAACGTATCGCTTTACAAATTAATAAATACATAGTTCAACATCGATTAATAGTTCATTTGTTTTTTGCATTACTAAATCATCTAACAAAATTCAATTTTTAGGAGATTGATATGACTGATATTAAATATGATGGAAGAGTGGCAATAGTGACTGGCGCTGGAATGGGTATTGGAAAGATGTACGCACTGGAATTGGCTCGCCGTGGAGCAAAAGTCGTGGTGAATGATCTAGGTGGTGCCCGGGATGGTTCAGGGTCAGATTCGTCAGCAGCAGACCTGGTTGTTGAGGAGATCAAAGCGGCTGGTGGCGAAGCAACTGCTAATTACGATTCAGTCGCCACTTTTGAAGGAGGACAGAATATCGTACAAACGGCTATGGATGCATATGGACAGCTGGATATCCTGATTAATAATGCAGGCATACTCCGTGATCGTTCCTTTCTGAAAATGAGTGAGGAAGAGTGGGATCTAGTACTGGCTGTGCATCTTAAGGGAGCTTTTTGTGTGACACAACCAGCAGTTAAAGTCATGAAAGACAAAAACTATGGTCGTATTGTCTTCACCTCATCCACATCCGGTTTGTACGGAAATTTTGGCCAGACAAACTATGGCGCTGCCAAGTTGGGAGTCGTGGGTATCATGAATACTCTGAAACTAGAGATCGCCAAGTATGATATCAAGATTAATACGATCGCTCCGACAGCCTGGTCGCGAATGACGGCGGATATTTTTCCACCGGAATTCGAACAGAAAATGAATCCGCAATTCAACGAACCAATGGTGCTTTTTCTGTGTTCAGAAGAGAATCCCGTAACCGGGATGACTTTTGCAATGGGTGGCGGCTGGTATGGCAGAACAGCTATCGTTTCTGGAAATGGTGTCTGCATCGGTGATGCTAATCGACCGATTGCAGTAGAAGAGATCAGAGACAATTTCGATAAGATAACCAGTCTGGAGGATCCAAAACCTCATGACAACGGTGGCTCCGTCTTCTCATATATGGCTCCACTACTGGGATAGGAAGCTGTGGTTTCCATTGTTTTCCGGCATGGCAGCTTTGCTGGTTCAGCTTAAGTTTCAATGAGACGGTAGCTGTATCCTTTGCGCAATGCCTGTGGACTGTACTATCAAACAGGGGGTAGTTTAATAATAAACTGTGCCCCCTGTTTGTAGTTGTCGTTGTATTCAATTGTACCACCATGGTTTTCGATCATCTTGTGGACCATGTACAGGCCTATCCCCTTACCTTTGTTGTCATTAACACCTGCCCGATCGTAAAGGTCGAAAATATTCTCCCTTTTATCCACTGGAATCCCAACACCGTTATCCGCAACCTGTATAATGGTATCGTTCTCATCTTGAGATATATCGATATTGATGACCAATTTCTGTGGATCAAGATTGCTGTACTTAACTGAGTTGTTAATCAGGTTCTGTACGACGTCATAGAGAGCCGCTCGGTCGGCAATGAGTTGGATATCATTGCCAGAAACTTCAGTTTTAATCTTTTTCTTACTACCTTCAATATCCAGGTTAAGGATGCTGGTGATCCCATCGATACTGAAGGTCTCCTTCATGATTTCATTTGAATTAATGGTGTTCAACAGGTTCATGAAAATATGACATTTATCCACCAGGGATGGCATCAGAGTTTTTGCGACTTCTTCTTCTCCGAGGTCTATCAGCGTAATTGTTCCCAGAATTGAAGACATGAGTGATCTGAGATCATGCGCAAACGCGGTTCGTGTAAACTTTAAATTTTCATTATCCTGCATCAGGTCTTGATTCTTTTCCGTCAGTTTATTGATAAGTTCGATCCGCTTATTGCGGCTGGTTATGAGGGTATCCAGAGTCGCTTTTAACTCGTTCAGAGATTTTGAATCCAGTGCATGAATTTCCTGCTGGTCGTTCAGTGAATCCCGGAGCCCATCTATGCGAGCCTGTTTGCTGTCTATGACCTCTTCCTGTAGCTTTTTTTCCTGTAATTGCTCCTGCAAAAGCAGTTTTTTCTTGGTTTGCTGAGCCATCTTCTTACTATTGACCTCTTTTTCCTTGGTCTTTTCAGATTTCAGCTGGTTCAACTCTTCCGTGAGTCTGGCATTTTCAGCTCTTTCTTCTTCCAGTCGGGCGAATAATTCCTGCACTTTGGGATCCAGTTTTACCTCAATTTTTTCAACTTTTTTTTCCATATTTGTCACTGTTCAAATTGTGGATTGTTTCGATGATCGTGTTTCAGTTTTTCTGGAATTGCAAGTGTAGCCGACCCATTTCTCTTTCTGTACAGCATAATGATTTCCCAGCTCCTCGTCAAAGTGAAGGTCTTAAAGGCTAATTCCCTTAGAAATAAGTATCTCAGCATGCTTTTGTGGAAGGTGATGATCATTCCTTTTCTTATTCGAATAGGTTTTATCATCTTGACCGGTTAGCCTTTTGTCTGTATTTTTCAATATAAATGCCACAGTTATTTTTATAGTCGAAGGTATGCGTTTCTGTTGGAAAGGACCATAATTCTGAATTTGAAGTTTGCAGCGAACTGAACACTCATAATTGCATATGGCCGATAAAAGCAAAAAAAAGAAAAATCCGACTATTCTGATTGCGGATGATAATAAACAGACAATTGAATTATTGAAGAAATTTTTCACAAAAGCCAAAGAGCGTAATGACATTAATTGCGAAATTATTGAAGCATATAATGGGGATGAGGCGATTCAAATGCTGGATATTGCTCAACCTGAATTGATCCTCTGCGATATTGGTATGCCAGGTAAGAATGGTTTCGAGGTGTTGCAGCATTTCAATACATTCAGCCGTAAACAGAATCAGTACTGCTTCTTCAGCTTTTTGTCAGCTGCTGAGGAAGAAAAAATAAAAGCGTTCAAAGAGGGCGCAATGGGATTTATAAACAAAAAAGATATCAACTATTTTGTGATCACGCTGCAGATTAAGGCATGGCTTCGATTAGCAGAATTGGAAAGACAAGTTGCAGCAGAAGAGATGGTTTAAACAGTTCTCTTAAGGTCCGTTTTCATCAAATTTTTTCATGATTGCTGGAGCTGTTAAGGTATTGGTATAGACCAATAAATGTTTTCCCATTGTTTTAATAAGACCTTTAAGCTTTTCTCTTTTCCCTTTGATAGCAAACACATAATTTTCAGGTAGTTGTGATTTAACCTGCTTAATCCATTTCAACTTTGCGTCAGATTGATAGTGAATCCATTCAAATCTCATCTGGTGTCTTGTTTTGTCCCCTCCAGTCGAATCGACTTCAATTATTGAAAAATCAGGCAAAAGATAACGATTGTCCCTGAGTGGAATTATTTCTGTATCTGAAAAAGCATGGCAGGTACTTGTGTACTTCTGATTAAATCTCTCCAACAGAAGTGTTGTTTTCTCATGAGTCCAGGCGTTACGGGTCTGATAATGGGATTGATATGGGTTGTCTTCGGTTATCTCCATGCTGAATATTCTTCTTCGATTAGGGATTTTCAGAATGGCATGAAGTTGCCAAGGGATATTTAACAGTAGAACAGCAGGAAAAAACTGAGCGATTTCAATTCCATATGAGCGGCTATTGTCTAGAACCGCTCCGGGTCCATCTATGGCCAAAGTGATCCAATCATTCTCCACATCTTTCAGCTCAAACATCAACTTGAAAAACTTCATCATCTGCATCACCTGTTTAAATGCGGCATTTCGGCGGCGATAAATTCTGAGTTCAAGACTTCGTGCATTGAGAAGAAGTCCCTGAACCTGAGCAATGTTAAAGCGATGAATCAATTTCTCTGGTTCAATAAAATCGAAATCTTCCAGTCTCTGGTTTGTCGGGATGTCCCCAAACAGCTGATGCTCATCGATGGTCTCAATCGTCGTCCCGAATTGAACGTCTTTTAAAATATTCTTCCGATGCTGACGAAAATCTGTTTCATCTGTAGCAGCCCTCTGCCAGTATCCAGCTGATGCCGAGAATATCTGTTGCCGCTTTTCGACGGTATCTAAATCACCTAGATCATCAAATGAGGATCGTTTATATAAAAGGTCTGCCAATCCCTGCACCACTTTTGGATTGATTTTTTCAATGTTGAAGGTTTTGATTCTCTCTTCAATCTCAAATCTACGCTTTCCATGGCAATCCTGAAACAAGTTGACGAGCATGGTTGCCAGTTCAATATGCTTGGAATTGATTTTTAGAATGTGGGGGTATGCGTTGCCGTTTCGAAAAGATGAGATTAGACGCTGTTTACTCAACATATCTAAGAATTAAGTCTCACTGAAATTGCAGCTAAAACTGCGCCAGGGATCCGGATTTTAGGGCACAGATGTGAAAAGCGATCACTGCGAATGCATTTGCAACGTTGATAGAGTTTTTACTTCCGGCCATCGGAATGTGAACAAAATCATCGCAAGTGTGTAAAACTGATTCGGAGATACCATACTCTTCATTCCCCATGACGACAACCCCCTGTTGTGGCCAGGGGTAACTCAGATAGCTTGAAGAGTCAGCAACTGTTTCAACTCCGATGATGCGGTAACCTTGATCTTTTAGAGCTATCAGGTCCTCTGGCATTTGATCCGATTTTTTCTGAGGAATCCAACCAGCTGCCCCCATCGCGGTTTTTTCAACCTGCCTGTTTTCCAATCCAGGTGTTTTTGAGGTCATGGTGATAGATTCAAAACCGGTTGCATCAATTAAACGCACAATCGATCCTACATTGAAAGCGCTTCGCAGGTTATCCAGGGCGGCCTGATAGGGTATGCTCGGAATCCATGGTTGTCTTGAGTAAGTGTCTCCCTTCAAAACGTTTGGCAACAAATCGTGTTCCGCCAATCCCAGACCGGTCTCTTTTTGATGCTCATGGAACGCATCTGAGATGAACTCTAACCACTTTTTTCGGCTTTCATGGTGATCTACAGTTGCACCCGAAAAACCGATCCAGGTGCGAAGCTGCTCAAGGTTTTTAAGGACAAGCCTAAATGAAGTTTCGCTTACCTTTTCAGCAATAAGTGCAACATAAATTTCTCGCAACCAGTTCGCGATCCATTTATGTCGCCTTGCAGGCGGCAGTGAAAGTAGTTTCTTTCTTGTGAACGGAAAACTATCCATCTGTTTCAAGCACTTTTTTGAGGTAGATTGATTCCTAAATGAAGCTGAACAGATGCTTTAGTTCAGCACTATTTGATTTTTCTAAAACCTGTTTCAACTGTTTTGTCAACTCGGTTGCGGTTCGTGAAGAAAAAACAAACTGTATATGATCATCTTCGAAATATGGATCATGTCTGATATCAACAATACCATCCAGGTTGGTTCCTTTGACAGAATCATTCCATTGCATCAGCAGATTATTCAGTTCAGGAAATCTGAGGGTTAGCAGATGAGATTTGATATGGCGGTATCTTTGGTGCGCTGGGTAACTCTCACGGATGGATGTTAATTCACTATCCTTCAAAATATCAGAGAGTTTAATATTGTATCCGCGATTAAGCTCATCAATGAGATGAAGCAAACTCGTAAGCTTTTTACCTTTCAGCTGCATCTCTTCCAGCAAAGAACAGAGGGCAGACAGGTCTTGTTCTGATTTATTGCTCAACAGCTTGATCTCATTGTACCCGAGTTGATGGATATCGGTGAACGCTTTATAAAACTGAGATGGTTCAATCAGATCTTGCAGCATCTCCTTTGAGAGAACTTTTTGCCCGATTTCAGGCAAGAGATATCCACTGCCTATGTCATCAGGGTATGAGGTCAGACTTAATCTTTTCATCACTCGGAGTAGACCTTCCAGATAGGCCATGGTTGAAAGATTGTTTTCCAGTTTTCTTTTTTGAACACGCTGTTCCCAAAGTTGGGTCAGACTGCTATTCTCAGGGAAAACTCTGGCTGGAATCAAGCCCTCAGGAGTATGATACTTAGCCAGATCGTAAACTTTAAATCCGTCAATGATACGAAAGACATCTGGCGCCTTTGTTTGCAGCCAAATTGGATTATGCAATGACAGACGGCCATCCCACTGCTGGACAGAATCATTGAGATGGTGCAGGTAAAACAGACGATCTTCTGCATCAATTTGACTGAGTTTAATATTCGAATAAAACATATTGCATCCTATGATGATAAATCGCAATGTTTTGATTTTGGGCGCGACTGGTGGTATAGGTGAAGCAATCTGCCAGGAACTGCGATCGGAGAAATTTGACTGCTATTTAATCGGTCGTTCAGCCCAAAAATTGACGCGATTATGCAAAAAACACCAGCTTTCTTCTGATCAGACTTTTTGTACAGATTCCATTACATCAGCTGAGGGCTTTGATAAAACCCGGGCATGGCTTGGCAGTTTAAAACAAGAGTTCTCAATTGCCATCCATTGTGCCGGTCTGGGAGTGATAAAACGTGCTTCAGAAATCAGCCTCGAAGAGTGGCAGGCTCTGATGGATATTAACTTAAACTCAGCGTTTGCCTTTTTTAAGCTGGCATGGGATTTCAGATCGCCTGACCGTTTTGAACTGGTCTATTTTGGGTCTGCATCAGTTGATCAAACCTGGCCGAAAAACAGCCTCTATGGCGCCAGTAAAGCAGGCTTGGAAATGTTTGCCAAATCTTTACAGAAAGAAATCCGACCTGAAGGAGGTCGTGTCTGGCTGTACAAACCAGGTAGTGTCCGAACAGGCTTTTTTGATCAGCTGCCGAATCACTTACCTAAAGAGAAAATGCTTGATCCCAATCTGATTGCGAAAATCGTAGTGGAAAACCTACAGAGAGATCAATCGTTTTTTCTGCCAGAAATACCGATTCTTTCTGAGTAATCAACGTATTCTAAAATTATCCTCTTCCGTTCTGGAATTCAGCTGCTCTTCAACAAACGGATTTTCCGGTTCCAGATCACTCTCGTTGGCCCAACTATAGCGGAGCATATACTGGTACTGCTTGAAACCGCCTGTTTCTCCTTGAATGAATCCGATTTTATCTGAAATCCGAATATATATTTTTTCCGGTATCGACTTTGAGAATGTATAATTGAAGCGACGTCGTTTCTGGGAGCGCAACAAACTAAACGCATTGATGAAATTGAATTCTTCGTCATAAAGCCTTAGTTGCGGTGCCAAGGCCGTTTTTCCAATTTGTATCCAGTCGATATAGATCGTTGCTTCTTCTTGAATCACATCCTCTGGCAGTGCAATGTCTATTGTACCCAAATTTTCTGACTCTAGCAGTTTTTGTTCTTTAAGAAGTTTCAATTTCATCTTGCGCTTCTCTTTAGTCATAAACTCAAACTCGAGTTGACTGTCGGAGAGTTCAACACCATTTAATTCAAAGATATCCTCATCGCCCCGATTCTCAACCTTACCAAGGATGTAAGTCGATTGAGGAATGTTGTTGAATTGAATATTTGAATTGTTGGGTTCTTTTTCTGTGAGCGTAGGGATGTAATAGTCGTGCAACTGCATGTTCTGACTGTCGCCATCTTCCAGTTCAGTGGTGACCTGTACGGCCTCCCTAATCTTGTCAATGATCTTATCCTCCGGAATCCACGATTCAGGTTCAGTCGCAATGGCGATATAATGATAGAACGCTGTAACGTAAACGGTATTGAATTCAATACGTTCAGTAGTCAGCTCAAAATAGGGGTTTGTCTGTTGAAAATCTGCAGTCAGGGTTTTCAGATCAGCACTGGATTGGACCAGATAGCGGCAAGTGTTAAGGGAGAGTCGGACCAATGAAAAAGAGCTGATTGATTTTTTTTCCTTGAGTACCCGGTGTTCAAATGCGGATCTTAGAGCAGGAGCGTTTAATCCGGCAACATCAAGATAATAATAAGATGCCAGGCTATTTTCATAGGTGTTTCGTTTGACCGAATTGATCGTTAATAAAGATGTGAGACGAGGTATTGCATTGGTAATGGCAATACGAAGGTTATCTGAATTTTCTTGAATAGGCGTCGGTAGATTTAATGAAATAGTATTGATCTCTTCCAAGTCACTTTTTCGTAGGATTCGCAGCCGAAAACCAGTGATCTGTCTGTCGGATTCACTTTCATTTTCTTGATTCAGTGTACCAGGTTCCAAATCCTCATTGCTGCTAATGCTTTCTAGAAGATAAATAATGCGATTATGGGGATAATTGAGGAAAAGATCTTCAATAAAAACCTTCTCCATACGTTCAGCATCAGGGATTCCAAGAAAACTGATCTTCTCTCTCTTATCCACATTAATGTGGAAGTCCTTTAGTCTTGCATCCAGCTGTTCATAGGGGAAATCAAGCGAGTCTTCGATTAGCATTGTGACGGGAATCCAGGTATCGTTGTTGAGAACAAGGTCCATTTGTTTTAGCGCATCGCTCAGAGTGTCGATTTGAATTCTAGCTTCCAGCTCGATGGTAAATTCTCCGGCATCATCATATTCTTTCAGAATTGTAACTGACACCAAATGTTTTTTTGGTTTCAGCGTTTGTTTGCGAAGGATCTGCTTTTGATACTGCTCGAAGATTTTCGGTTCAACGAGTTCTTGAATAGCGGCAATAATTACGTTTTGCTGTGCCTGATGAAAGGCCCTATTTTTGGCAAAAGCAATATCGTTTTCAACAATGGTTACAGTGGCGTTGCTTTGGTAGGTTTTTATCTGTTTGGCTTGTAGGGGGATAGAGAATTGTCCCACCCATACTAGCAAGATAAAAATGCGGAACAAGATTTTCATTGGATGAACAAATGGGTGTTGCCGATATTATCAGGAATCAGTTTGGAAGGGTATTCAAAAAATCTGTCGGATAAAAATCTGAGATCCATCTGTCCGTATCAATGTCGCCGATTTGATCTTTATGTAAAAATTTCTTTGCGTATTTTTTATAGAGCTCTGATCTTAAGAAAATCCTAACAATTTCTGCATCCAGATCCCCTTTTTTAACCATATCCCCCAAGATGTTCAGAGCCTTTTTAAGGTGCATCGGTTTCTTATATGGTCTGTCATTTGCGGTTAATGCTTCAAAAATATCTGCAACCGCTATGATCCTGGATTGAATGGGTAATTGCTCTGCGACAAGCTTGTTTGGATAACCCGTGCCATTCAACGTTTCGTGATGGGCTCCTGCATAGAGTGGCAGTTTCATCTTCTTCTTGGGAAATGGAAGACTCATCAGCCAGCGCCAGGATCGTTCAGCGTGATCATTGATAATTTTTCGTTCAGCGTCGGACAGGGTACCTCTCGAAATTAGTAGATACTCTTTTTCCTCTTCATCAATCAGCGGTTCATTTGTGTCATTCAGAGCCTGTTCAACAAGTACGATCCGCTGTTCGCCCTGAATCAGGGACTTAGTCACCTGCACGTGCGTGGTGGTGTTAACCTGACTATTTTTTAGAATAATATCACGGTCTTTCTCTTCCAGAAACTCACCACCCACATTTCCTTGATTAATCATTTGTAGATCTTTAATCAATTCAGCTGTTTTTTCTTTCTTTTCCGTTTTGATTTTATCGAAATACTCAGGATTTTCCCCCTCTTCCATACCTTTAATTTTTTTATTCAGCGCTTCGATTTCAAAATCCTTTATTTTTGAATTGAAGCGTTGAATGATCATTTCGAACCGATCATAGAGCAATTGAAGCTTGATGGGTTTGGAAACGACGTGTTCAGGCGTCGTGAGTTTTCCAATATCATGCATCCAGCCCGCCAGGCGAAGTTCCTCCATCTGGTTTTTGTCAAATTGTATTCGTTGGTACAACCCTTCATTCCACAGACTAATTTCTTCTGCCAGCAAAAGTGACAATTCCGCAACTCGATTAATATGACCGTACGTGTAAGACGATTTTTCCCCTAGTCCTTCTGCTAGGACCTGTACAAAGGAATCGAATAGTCGGATATGCTCTTGAAGTAGTTTTTGTGTGGTGAGAGATATCGCCGCCTGGTAGGACATCGCCTGTACGATAGTCTGGTCATTTTTGGTAAAAGCGATAACTTCTCCATCAGCCGTTTGACGATTTATCAACTGCAATACACCGTTGATCTGGTTTTCATGATCTCGCAACGGAATGACCAACATGGACTTAGACCGATAATTGTTCATCTGGTCATATTTTTGGGTACCGCTGAAATCAAATCCCTTTTCATCATAAGCGTCCGGGATATTAACGATTTTTCCAGTGTTTGCGCAATAGGCAGAGACGTGTCGGTTGTTTGGTTGGCCGTCGATCTCCATTGGAACCGGTGGGGCATCCGGTTTGGTGTCGTATTTATTGCTTGATTCCGTGTGCATCTCTTCAAAAATAAGAGATTTCGACTTTAATTCTCCCGGGTTAAAAGGATCGTCATAAAACTCATCAAGCACGCTGTAAACTGTCCCAGCATCTGCATTGGTTAGATTGCGGGCTGTGTAGAGAATTAGAGCCAGAGCTGAGCTCTGGTCCTGCTCTTTACTGAGTTCAGCCCCTGCAATAGAGAGGATATCCAGCTGTCTCTCATGTTCGGCAATGTCGTTTTTTAACTGATGAAAACGGCCTGAGAGGTCTGCTTTATCAAGGTTTTTATTTTTTAAGAGCGATTCGAGCTGATCTAGTTGTTCTTGGATGCTCATGGGGGGCACTCGGGCTAAAATAAAATTAAATTCAATTGGTCGGAGCTATCATTCAGCTGAATTTCATTGTCGATCAAATGAATATATACTTGTTAAGAGCCTGTGTTTTTAACTTGGATGATAGGTTGTCTGAAATTTTGTTGATAAATGGATGATACTTATTTTTTGCTGACTATTGAAAATTCAGAAAACCGCCTTAAATTTGTTGCGTTTTCTCTTTTTGCTCCTCGATCTCTTTGCAATTAATACACAAGGTCGTAACAGGTCTGGCATTTAATCTTTGTTTGCGAATATAGTCTCCACATTCCTTGCATACATTGTACGTCTCTTCCTCCAGCCGGACGATTGCACTTCGGACTTTCTTAATTAATTTTCGTTCCCGGTCTCTGATTCGTAAAGCCGTATTTCGTTCAGATTCATAATTTGCGCGATCAGTCGGATCAGGAAATTCCTGATTGGTAGATTTCATCTCCTGCACCGTATCTTCGGAGCCCACCAACAGTTCATTTAGCATGCCTTCCAACTTCGACTGGTAGTATTTCTTTTCTTCCTTAGTTATCTGATGAGAATCCACAAACTCCATTTTGTCCTCTTAATATTGTTCCGTTTATAATTACCAAATTCAGCTATCGCTTTCGATAAGAGGTGACCTATCTACTGGATAGCAGTTGTTTCAATTTTGCCATTGCTCAACGTGTATTTGATGGTATCTTCATCCGTCCACTCCAGGCGAAGCTTCGGTGAAAAATCCTTGATGGTCATCGGCAGATGCATTACCTTGTGGGTTTGTGTGTTGACGACGTGAAGGCGGAATGTATATTGATAGCGCTCTCTCCCATCTTCTGTTTCAATAGTTTCTCCTTTAGCAATATGGTAGAAAACAGCTTTATCGACGTTATTAAATTTCAACCCTGTTCCCGTCTTGCTTCTTGGTAATAAATCCTCAATTTGGCGCTTACCATTGATCCAGTAAATCTTCTTTTTACTATTATCAGCAAGGATCAAGTGATATAATCCGGCCGGTAGAAGAATAAATTTCGTATCTGGGTCACCTATGTACCCTAATACTGAATTTCCGTTTTCATCCAGGCCATGATAAATGTATCCTTCCGGTGCTTCTACGATATCGATCAGAGACAGATCATCTCGGGTAACAAGTTTTTTATTGTTGAGATAAATGGTGTTACCCAGTTTATTGTCAGGAAATACCTGAAAACGGTCGTTTAATTTGACGATACCGTTGGTCTGAGATTCTCTTGCGGTTACCGACGGTGCAACGACGTTGCTAAACAAGAATGTACTGAAAACGAGCAACAAAAGTAGATTCACATTTTTTATCATGGTCAAATCTCTCTTATTTATTAACATAGTTTAAATGTGATGAAATGATTGTACCAGTATATTTGGTAAATAATAGTGCATTCGAGGTATTATTCAGTTTTTTTTTGTTTAGTGCAATAATCGTTTTTTAGCACGCCCCGAATGTCTCGAGCACTTTTCCTGTATTTAAGCTATGTTTTGTTGAATCTGATACTCAATCAGTCATATTGTAGAACGTCTAATAATCGCAAATCTGATTATGCGATATACCGTCTCTACTGTTTTTCGTCCGTTTTATCTATAATTTCGACACCATCAGGCAGACTGAATTCGAAATCTGCTTTGTTCATTTGAGTGTGAAGATCCATCTGGTTCAAGGTGATTTTTCGATAGTTCCGGTTCGTATCCACAATCACAAACTGTTTGATCTGAAAGTTCTCGTCAAATGCCAGTTGTACTTCAGCAATATTTTGGCTTTTTTCTTTTTGAGTAAGAAATAACAACTTATCGTTCGGTTCTACATCAAGTAATATTTTTGATGGTTGAATAATCTTGAAATGGTGTTGTAGATTTTCCAGCTCCAAAAGTAGCGAAATAATTTTAATTCCGTTGACGTTTTGAGTTTTATAAATCGTCACATTTTCTAAAATTGGATCGAAAAGCCAGATCCGTTCTTTTCCGACTATAATACTATATGGATCGGGTTGCTCGTAAATCCAGCGCATTAAGCCAGGTCTCATAAAGTAAAATCGACCCAATGCTTTGGTTTTTCGATCCTGGAGCAGATCGAAATTTTCCTGGGTGAACTGCCCGGACAGAGTCGATATCCTGTTCAGATTGCTGTTTAATGACTGCAAATCAATGGTTTGTGCCAAAGCGCCTTGAAAAGACAAAGTCAAAATTATAATCAAGGTAACTTTTTTTAACAACCAAAATCCATGTAGACGGTATTTGAAACTTTGAATTAATTGCGTTGAGCTCGGCCTAAAATCGAATCTCACGCTATTCTGCCAATTTATGGGATCGTTTTTGTTTATCTGGTTTTGAATGGCTGTCATTCTTTCGTACAATAAGATTTACGAATATATTATGTTACTAATACAGAAGCACCGTTTTGGTTTTGATTATACAGCGGCAGGGCATTCTGAAAGAAGACCGCCTTACCGTTTGATCAATCCAAGTTTATCCACCCATGATAATCTAGAAATAATATAAAATCAATTGTCTGTTTAAAATCAGGATCAAACAGCTGAAAAGTGTTGGATTCCCGCTCATAATATATAGACTGGGTTAAAAATTTGACTTTGCATCATACTGAATAATATATCAGGATATACGGATAGGCTTTTTAGCAAAAGTTTTTAAGAGATACACTGCTTCATTACCATCAGCTATTATTAAAACTGTGGTGGGTAATCATTCAGCGAAAAGTCGAGGAGTGTATTAATTGTGATAGATTCAAGGGGGGAAAAATGAAGTGGGATGGTCATACGCACTCCCAATTTTGTCGCCATGGTAGCGTACTTAATACAGCTCTTATGGTCGAACAAGCGATTAAACTTGGATTCGAACGGTACTCTATTGTTGAACACGCACCCTTACCGGACGGAATTATCGATGACCCGGAAATCAGACTCGATTTCGGATTGATCTGGGAAGAGCTTCAAGCATATTTCCAGCACATGGATGATCTGAAAAAGATCTATGGAGATCGAATCGAGATTCTGACCGGATTAGAGATTGACTTTCTTGCAGGGCATGAAATTTTTACAAATGATTTGTTAACGGAATTCTCGGGAAAACTGGACGATGTGATCTTGTCACTTCATTTTCTCACCGGCAAGGATGGATTTGAGCCCTTGGATTACCAAACGGAAGTTTTTGAAACAAAAATACTTAGTTATTACGGATCCATTGACGATGTACACTTGGCATATTGGGAAGCTGTAGAAAGGATGATAGATACAGATCTAAAGCTACCGCCGCTTAAACGCATCGGGCATTTGGGACTGATAAACAAGTTTGCAGGACGTTTTCAAGAAACGTCGGATCGATTCACGTCCATCGATTTTTTTGAGCCACTGTTTAAAAAAATCAAACTAAAAGGGTGGGCGCTGGATTTCAATGTTGCCGGGCTGAAACAAAAGTGGTATCAAAACATATATTTTACAATCCCCATGCAATTCTGGATTCGCAAGCTCAACATTGATCTGGTTTACGGTTCCGACGCTCATGGTGTCGATGCGGTCGGTCAGTATTATGACCAGTTTCTCAAATTTTCAAACATATAATCAATTAACTACCACAATCGCTCGATGAAGGATTTTGATACTATTGCTCAAGTTGATCAAGAGTCGAAAGTGATTCCAAACGTGAAGATATTCTTGGGACTGATTCTGCTTGTGGCGATAATCAGTCACAATCAGTTGGATCCAAGTCCATTAAATCTTTTATGGCCTGAAGAGGGGATTCACAACTGGCTTGGATTACCCGGTGCATTAGTGTCTGGCTTCCTGGTAGAGACTTTTGGGTGGTGTGGGATTCTGATACCTCTGTTTCTCCTGATTTTAGGCCACAAAAAGACCATTTCGCTGTGGCAGGCCTTCGCCTTAGATGTCGCCGTGATTATGCTGTTGACCATCGGGGCGGCTCAGTTGATGATCTCTCCGACTGCTAATGTTGCCCGCATAACTGGAATACTCGGCACCATTTCAAGTATGCAGTTGGAACAATTTCCTGGGAAACTTATTACGATCTTGCTCGTCTTCGGTTTTATTGTCCGGTATTCAAAACACTTCCTGGTCAATTTTCAATTTATTTTGATGGTTCAGCACTTGGGAGTGCTTATGCTCGCCATATTTGTTGAATTCAAGAGATTTGGAAAGAAAAAGCTTGGCAAATTGGATGGACGGTTGAAGGAGCAATTTTCTCCGCTATCGACTGCTTCAAAGCACAAAATATTGTCAGTGAAGCTGAGAGCTGTTCAAAACTGGTCTACGGTTAGTAAAAAAGTTACCCACGGGCTGCTCGAAATCAGCCCGTTTCATCGATTGCCAACAGAAAAAAGCGGGGAATACGTGATAAGGCCGCTGACGGATGAATTCAAGAAAGAACTGGCCAGCAGACAATTACTTAAAAAAACGTTAGAGGAGTTTGAAAAACGATACATCTCTGAAACCGTGTGAAATTCCCACAAAAACCGCGCGGAGATGGCGATTCCACCGATTCTCTAATTGACCTAAAAAAATAAAATTAATGGTTGACTGACCTCTATAAAGGGATGTAGCTTGTATAGAACAAAACGAAGTTAACTCGCCTCCTGAACAGTCCCGATTCAATACGAACGAACAACTACAACACCCAGAATAAACAGGCTGCCTTTAATAACGAATAGATTAGTTAGATTTCAACTAGCCGCTCTTTCCCTTTTCACAGAATCTGTTTTGATGTTTGTTTCCAACCGGCTCTCATCATTCTCGGTCCGTTTTAATCATATGAAAAGAGAAACCCCATCGCAGGAATAAAGCCACTGTTGTATATATTGGGGTATATAGTGCTGCTACGATCGTCCCGAATCGCTATTCGGAATTTGAATAGATTTAAGGTTTATTTAACCAGGGACAGTGACAGGATATGCCACCGGCCGTGCAGGTGGATGCCTGGATGTGTTTCCATCGATCACGAGAGACGTCATTGAGAATCGCTCTTTAACTATCAAAAACCTTTAACATAAATTAGTCGTGCAAAATTCAAGATCAGAAGCCCCCCGCCGCAAAACCGCTCCCAGAAAAGAAGGTAATAACTTGAGAAGAAAGACCAGCTACCATCCAACAGTTAAAATTGACGAGAATGTCCCCTCGCTCAATCTGGCCGAAATAAAGAGTATGGATATCAATGGGCTGGAACAGATGGGTAAAGTTTTTGAAATCGAAAATGCGACATCGATGCTTCGGCAGGAATTGATTTTCGCTTTGCTCAATGCTCAGACTGCAAGAGGAGGGGCAATTTACAGTACTGGCGTATTGGAGACCCTGCCCGATGGGTTTGGCTTTTTGCGATCCCCTGATTTTAGTTATGTTCCCGGCCCAGACGACATCTATGTTTCACCTTCTCAAATCAGACGCTTTAATCTCCGCACAGGAGACACGATAGAGGGGCAGGTTAGACCTCCAAAAGAGAGCGAGCGGTATTATGCACTTCTGAAAGTTGAAAGGTTGAACTTCGAAGATCCGGACCACGCAAAGGATAAGACTTTGTTTGACAATCTGACGCCACTTTATCCTGATGAAAAGCTGGATTTGGAGCGCAAGGATGGCGATAAAACAACACGGATCATTGATATGTTTTGTCCCATCGGTAAAGGTCAAAGAGGATTGATAGTAGCGCCGCCCCATGCCGGGAAAACGATGATTCTTCAAAATATTGCCAACAGCATTACTACTAATCACCCAGACGTTAAACTAATCGTATTGTTGATTGATGAGAGACCTGAAGAAGTAACCGATATGATTCGCTCGGTGAACGGAGAGGTGATTAGTTCTACTTTTGATGAACCGGCCTCCCGACACGTACAGGTTGCCGACATGGTGATCGAAAAAGCCAAACGCCTGGTGGAGCACAAGCATGATGTCGTGATTCTTCTAGATTCGATCACAAGACTGGCACGGGCCTATAACACGGTTATTCCTGCCAGTGGTAAAATTCTTTCTGGTGGTGTGGACGCCAATGCCCTTCACAAACCCAAACGATTTTTTGGAGCAGCCAGAAATATTGAATTCGGCGGTTCACTGACAATTCTGGCTACGGCCTTGATCGATACAGGAAGTCGTATGGACGAAGTCATTTTTGAAGAGTTCAAGGGAACTGGAAACATGCAACTGGTATTGGATCGTAAACTCCTTGAAAAAAGAGTGTTCCCGACCATTGATGTTGAAAAATCAAATACCAGGAAAGAGGAGCTACTACTGGAAAACACCTCCGATATCTGGAAACTCCGTCGCATTCTTTCGGCGTCTAATACCTTGGAGGCTATGGAGTATCTGTTGGGTAAATTAAAAAAATTCCCTACAAATAAAGACCTCCTGGATATGGTAAATAATTGATATTAAATTATTATCAGAAAAGATTATTGAAAATATTTGCTTTTTAGTAAATAATAAAAAATTAACCTGTTTTTAGAGGAAACTGCGTTTTCCCCAGGCGGGTTCTAAAACAGAGACTCTAGACCGGATTACTGGAAGGATTGTTGTTTTGCTGAGGTTTCAATTTACGGCAAGCGCAAATAACCGGGTGGGGTCCTGATTGTCCTTTTAATATTTTATCCCATTTTGACTATGAAAGCCAAGATTCATCCAAAATATGAGCCGACCTCGTATCGCTGCGCCTGTGGTGCCGCTTTTGAAATAAATTCAACTCTGGGTGGAGAAGTAAGATTGGAAATCTGCTCCCAGTGTCACCCTATGTACACCGGTAAGGAAAAACTGGTCGATACAGAAGGCCGCATTGAGCGATTTAGAAAGAAATACAAGAACGTTGGCAAATAAAACCAGGAATAGCCCCGAAATGCCATATGCTGGATAAACTTGCAAAAATTGCGGATCGCTTTGAGGAAATTACGGCTCTGTTAAGTCAGCCGGAAGTCATCTCAAATTCGAAACGCTTTCAAAGTTTGTCAAAAGAGCAAGCCAAAATTGCAGCCTTGGTGGATGTTTTCCAAAACCTGACCGAAAAACAGCAGGAACTGGAAGGGAATATCCAGATGTCAAAGGATCCGGAAGAGGATCCTGAAATGCGGGATATGGCAAAAGAGGAAATTCTGCATCTCAAAAAGGAGATTTCGCAATATCAGGAAGAGGCAAAAATTCTCTTAATGCCAAAGGATCCAGACGATGAGAAGAATACCATTCTTGAAATCAGGGCTGGAACCGGTGGTGATGAAGCGGCACTTTTTGTGGCAGATCTCTATCGGATGTATCTCAAATTCGCCGAACAGAAAAAGTGGCGGGTGGATGTCATGAACTCAAGCGCTACGGGTATTGGTGGATTTAAAGAGATTGTGATCTCCATCGAAGGCAAGAGCGTATACAGCCGCTTAAAATTCGAGGCAGGAACTCATCGTGTGCAACGGGTTCCGAAGACGGAAACACAGGGGCGTGTGCATACATCTGCAGTGACAGTGGCAGTTCTGCCGGAAGCAGAAGATGTGGATATTGAGGTCAATACAAACGATTTACGCATTGATACTTATCGCTCTCAGGGTGCTGGCGGTCAGCATGTCAATACCACCGACTCTGCCATCAGAATTACCCACAACCCGACCGGGATAATTGTCACTTGCCAGGAAGAACGCTCTCAACTCAAAAATAAAAACAAGGCGATGAAACACCTCAAAGCAAAACTTTATGAGGTGCAGCTGGCTGCAGTCATGAACGAGGCTGCTGAAATGCGCAAAAATATGGTGGGCAGTGGGGATCGCAGTGAGCGGATCCGGACGTATAATTATCCCCAGGGACGTATTACCGACCATCGTATCGGTCTGACACTTTATAAACTCGAAGAGCTGATGAGCAGTGGAGATCTGGATGAAATTGTGGATGCGTTAACTACGAATCATCAAGCAGAATTACTGGAGAATCAAGAAATGATGTAATTGGCGATCAGACGTCAACCCCCTCTGTCTAACCCCTCAATATCAGATTTGTCACAAAATAGTTCAAAGATCAGTTTTCCATGTAATCTTTCATCAGTGAACGTAGCATTGCGATGGCTTTGGTTCGCAATTGAGAAACACGGGATTCCGTGATATCAAGGATGGCACCGACCTCTTTCAGATTTAAATCCTCGTTATAATAAAGAGAAAGAACCAATTTTTCTTTTTCTGGAAGTGCTTCTATCGCCTTAATAACTGTCTCTTGCGCCTCCAGACCGAGTAATTTCTCGAATACATTTTCATCTTCTGGATCTGATAAAGTTTCAAAAATATCCAGTTTTTCGTCGGAGCCTGAAAATGTACCCATACTGTCTAAAGACAGAAGCGGAATTGGTTTTGATTTGTCCAGAAAATCTGGAAGTTCTTTCGGCTTTATATCAAGTTTTTTAGCCAGCTGTTTATCTGTCGGGTAGTCAATGTTCTCGGATCTCAATTCGGTATAGGCGTTTTCCAGCTTCGAGCTTCTGTCCCTGACAGATCTGGGGATCCAGTCCTTTGCTCTTAAATCGTCCAACATCGCCCCGCGAACGCGTATTTCTGCATATGTCTTGAATTTAGCACCTCGCGTTTCATCATATTTTTCCATCGCTTCAAGCAGCCCGATCATTCCAGCCTGTATCAGGTCATCCAATTGAAAATTGGCTGGTAATCTGGCAGCAAGGCGATTGGCAATATGCTTGACCATGGGCGCATATTCAATGACCATCGCTTCTTTATCGACTGGTTTTTTATTGGCGTATGGGTTTTGCATGAAAACCGATTTAGAACTATTACAGATTGAGTAAATGTGATTTATATTGGTACGCGACAGTAATCAATGCTGAACAGCCAAAGAAAAAGCAAATCGCATGCCGTAGTACGTGCGTATGCTGTTAAACAGGCCAAATCGATCTTTTTTTGACAATGTTTTGAAAATATGGGCTGGTTGGTGTCTTTTCGAGGGCAACTGAGGTCTGTGTATCGGTTACTTTCTTTTCCAGGAACCGAGACGTTTCCAAAATGAGGTTTCCTGCTCTATTAAAACGGAATCTGCAGACTGTCCATTTAGCTGTTGTGCCAGTTTTCCAAACGCTTTTCCGGCCGGAGAATTGGGGAATGACAAGGAGATTGGTTCTTGACGTTTGACGGCTTTAATAAAATTTGGATCCCTGGGGATATTGCCAAGCAGTTCAAGATCTACCGTCAGAAATTGGTTTAGGACTCGTACCAGCCGATTGTATACATCTCTGGCTTCTGCTGCTTCAGATTGGTTGACTATGAGATTGAAATGGTGCACCTGATATTTTGAAGACATGATCTTCATAAGGGCATAAGCATCAGTAATAGCGGTTGGTTCTGGATTTGTGACCACACATATTTCATCCGCTGCTGCATTAAAACGCAAGACATTGGATGATATACCGGCACCCGTGTCAATCAGGATATAATCATATCGTGTTTTCAGATTGGCAAGTTCACGGAGCATTGACATCTGTTGTTTTCCAGAGAGAGTCTGCATTTCGCTGATTCCGGAAGACGCTGGAAGAATATGAATTCCGACCGGTCCCTCAATGATGATATCGTTTATATGCTTTCTACCTGTTAAGACATCTTCGATAGTAAACTGAGGAGCGATATTTAGCAGAATATCAATATTGGCCAAACCTAGATCCGCATCGATCAAAAACACTTTTTTTCCCAATTTTGCCAAATGGATGGCTAGATTGATCACAATATTGGTTTTTCCGACGCCACCCTTGCCGCTGGTAAGGCTCAGGGAGCGGAAGCGTTTGTTTTCAGTCTGATGAGGCCGGGTGTTGTTTTGAGAAAAACGTTTTCTCAGTATGGATGCTTGATCGTTCATTATTGTATTGCAGGTTTGATACAGGTTAAAATACTGACGGTGAACCGAATTATCTACACATCCATTGCTGAAATATTTAAAAGTAGATCAATAAGTCGATCTCTGGAAGCATTCTCGATATCGTCTGGAACATTCTGGCCAGTTGTCAGATAGGTCAAAGGAAGCTTAAACCGGATTGAATGATTAAATATCGAACCGTAACTGGTGGATTCGTCCAATTTAGTAAAGACAATGCCGCTCAGAGGGATTGTACTAAACCGTTTTGTGATTTCTACCTGGTCATTGTCTTTAGTAGTAGCGCTTAGTACCAACAGATTATCAAACGATTTCTGATCGATGAGAATATCTCTGAGCTCGGACATCTGTGATTCGTCCCGCTGAGATCTGCCTGCCGTATCGATTAATATTAAATCCTTTTTCTTGAACTCTGTCAGTGCATGGTCTAGTTGAACTCGATCATTGACGACGCGAATCGGTACATTAATAATTCGTGCATATTCTTGCAACTGTTGTACTGCCGCTATTCTGAACGTATCAAGAGTGATCAGGCCAATTTTCAGGTCGGGATGTTCGATCTTCTCCATACCCGCAATCTTTGCCAGAGTTGTCGTTTTGCCAACACCGGTGGGTCCCAAAAATGTCAGGACTTTGGGCTTATTGTCCGCCCCTTTGTTTTTGGCCGTCGGTGACGGATTTGTTTTAATCACCTGCATAAACATGCGGGCAACATAGATTTTCACATAGGAAAAATTGTCTATCTCCTGCTTGGGAATCTTTTTTTTGACCTCTTCGATCAATCGTCGTGCAAATTTATCCTCAATTCCATTAAAACAGAGTTGTTGATAGAGAGCGATCAGGTTTTCATGCAGGTCGTCTTCCCGCAGGATGCTGGATTGGTTGACCAGAGACCCCACAAGGTTCTTAAGTTCCGAAAGCTCATAGCGTAAATGGGCAACATTAGCTGAATCATTTGTTTTGCGGCGACCGCCTTTCCTCAGATCTGTGACCATCTCTTTCAGCTCAGAAATATCATCCTGCAAGTTTCTGCTAATAGCAGTGTCCGGCTTGGATTCGATCTTGCGAGGTGTTTTGGGCGAATTTTGCAGAATCTCTGTTTCGTACTCTGTTTTTTGTTGCTGCTGCTTTAAGAGCCCGTTATATTCATTTGGATTAACCGGCTTCGTCTTTTCATCTCGTGCAGCTGTAATTTCAAGTACATGTTGCCCAAACATTCCAAATGCGCCAGTCCCTTTTCTGATTTTTCGGGTTGAGATGATAACTGCTCTGGAGCCCAAGTCCTCCTTAATCATTTTAATCGCTTCCTGCATATTGGAAGCTGTGTATTTCTTTACCTGCATATTAACAATTCCCGTTCAAGATTTCTATAAGAAGGAGAACCCTTTCATTCGATCCGATGAGTAAAGGAATAATCATGCCAACCTGATCACCTAATGAATAAAACAATTGATGAGCCATTTAGCGCAGCTTCACCAGAAAATGGTTTTTCCGTCTCAGATCCGGTGATATCTGTCTGGCTATACCGGAGCCGCTCACCTCCACTGTAATGTTTTCTCTGGCGGCGATTAAGAGAACGTCCCGAAATGTTTTGTTTTTGAGTCGCTGCATAATCCGTTTTGCATCCGGTTTTTTCGGAGTTGCATCAGGAGTTGGAATGGACAGCGCTTTGAATACAGATTCTGAAGGCGTCCCATCGTTTTTAGCGTTTTTTTCTTTAATTCTAACAGGAAACTGTCCCGGATAAAGATGCAGTGCATGTTCAGCAATTTTTTTGAATACGGGAGCAGCGGAGCCTGAGCCTAAATATTTTCGCTGTGGTTCGTCGATCATCACAAGGATAGTTAACTTCGGATCTTCAGCCGGAAAGAATCCCACAAATGATATAATGTGATTTTTCGATGAGTATTTCTGTTTTTTGGCATCGAATTTTCTGGATGTTCCTGTTTTGCCAGCAACAGTTACCCCTTTTATGCTTGCCCGAGTGCCCGTACCGCCTTCTTTGACAACTGCGACCATGTATGACTTGATGATTTCTGATACGCTCTCCTTCAGAATTCTCTTTTTCTGGGATTCGACAAGTTGCACTTGCTGTCCATTTGCAGTCTTTGCCGCTTTGATGACGTTGGGGCTGATTAGAACGCCACCTGTAGCAATAGTATTGATCGCTGTAATAATTTGAATAGGTGTCGCAGAGATACTATGTCCATAAGACATTGTGGCGACATCTGTATCTGACCAATTCTCATAGGGGAAAACCTTGCCAGACGCCTCTCCTGGCAATGATATGCCTGTTTTGGATCCAAATCCAAACTCACGTATCATACGATAAAAAATCGGTTTGGGAATCAATTGGCCGATTTTGGCTGCACAGATATTGGATGATTTCTGAATAATTTTTTCAAGCGGCAGCCAGCCATATGGAGCGACATCATGGATGATCCGATCCTGAATTTGATACTCGCCATTTTCACAAAAGAAAATATTTTCATTGGTGACGACTTTGTTTTCGAGAGCAGATGAGATCGTGATGATCTTAAAAGTCGAACCTGGCTCATAAGACGCACTCACAGCCCGATTATAATAATTTGCCCGCTTATATCTTTCGAAATTGTTCGGGTCATAATCCGGTAAATTAGCAATGGTTAGAATTTTTCCGGTCTGGGACTCCATGACAATCGCCACAGCATGCTTCGCGCTGGTCAGACGCATGGCTTTTTCAAGCTCTTTTTCGGTGTAGTATTGCAGTTTACTATTGATTGTCAGTGCAAGAGATCCCCCTAAAATTTCATTCAAACCAGGTTTGTTGTATATGGAACTCCAGATCGAGTGCCGATCTGAACTGGCCATTAAATGCTTGTCATATTGATATTCCAAGCCTTCCAAACCCTGGGAGTCGATACCGGAAAACCCAATGAGTTGAGCTGCATGATTTTTTAATGGGTAAAACCGCTGATACTCCTTAATCTGGTATATCCCCGGGAGTTTCAACTCTTTGATGTTCTGACTGACGGTTGGTTTAGGATTTCGTCTGATCCAGACAAAACTTGATTTAGCGTTCAGCTTTTTAAAAATGAGTTCTTCCGGCTGATTTAAATACCGACTCATCTGTCTGGCACTCTCTTCCGGATTTTCTATTTCGGCCGGAATGGCAAAAATGGAGTCCATGGGCAGAGAAACGGTCAGGATTTTTCCTTCGTTATCAAGGATAGGTCCACGTTGTAGTTTGACTGACATGGTCTGATTGTGCTGCAAGTCAGCGCGAATATCCAGGGCCGGTTTTTCAACCGTCTGCATATGCAACCCTCTCAATAGTATAATCAGCATGATCGCCAGGAAAAAAAACTGTACGCCGCGAACACGATGACTGAAGCTTTGTAGAATTGATTTCTTGGAAATTAAGCTCATCAAACTGTATGGTAAAAGTAAAAAAATAAACACAACACTGACCGATAATCACCGGCCAGGATGAAGAGTGTCTCAGTTAGTTTCAGCAGGTGCTTTGTCAGTTATCTTGATAATCTGCTTTGCTCTGGGCTTTCTTAAATATATTTTGCTGCGAGCTGTTTTTTCAATATTGGAGAGCCTTGTCAAATATCGTTCTTCAAGTTTTAGTGGCAGTATGGACGAAATCACGCCTCTTTTTTCGATCATCAACTGCCGTACTTTTTTTTCCGTGCGAGTATAGTCAATTCGCTGTTGTACGAAGATCAAAGCGACAATAAATAAAATCGCCCACGTCAATACGAGTTTAAAGGATGACACCCTGGGATTCTCTTTCTTAATACGAACGAGGCGTTTTTTGTTTTTAGGGCTGGAAACAGGAAAATCTTTCATTGTTTTTCAATTGCTCTGAGTTTTGCGCTTCGGGATCGGGGATTCTTTTCCACTTCACTTTTTTTAGCCTGCCTCAGTTTGGGTTTCAATGTTTTTGCTACCGGCTTCAAGCCACAAATACAGTATGGAATATCTTTAGGACATTGACATGGATTTTCCCAGAGCTGAAATTTTTTCTTAACCTGCCGATCCTCCAGGGAATGAAAAGAGATGATGGCCAGCCGTCCTCCTGGTTTTAGGATGTGAATGGCATTTTTCAGTAGTGTTTCGAGCTCTTCCATTTCATTGTTGACCGCAATTCGAATGGCTTGAAATGTTTTTGTAGCGGGATGGATTTTACCAAATTGAAACTTCTTTGGAATTGCTTCTCTAATACAATCGGATAACTGCTGAGTTGTCAAGAGAGCCTTTTTTTCACGTTGTCGGACGATTTGCTGCGCAATTCTTCGAGCGAAAGTCTCTTCCCCATATTTATGAAAGATCGTAGTCAACTCTTTGACATCCCATGTGTTTACCAGATCAAACGCCGACAACTGACCATCCTGGTCCATGCGCATATCCAGAGGAGCATCCGCGCGAAATGAGAAACCGCGCTCTTTTTTATCAATCTGAAAAGAGGATACACCGAGGTCCGCGAGTATGAAATCAGCCTGGAGGCCTTCTTCAATTAGTGTTTGGCTCGCGTTTGAAAACTGGTCATGTATCAGCTGGAACCGACCGTGATATGGGTCGAGTTTCTTTTCGGCTGATTCTAACGCATCCCGATCCTGATCGATTCCCCACAAAAATAGATCTGGCTGTTCTGCCAGCATAAGGTCTGAATGTCCGGCGCCTCCCAATGTAAAATCGACGGCGATTTCAGCGTTTTTCGGCAGTAAAGAGATCACCTCGTCAAGGAGTACCGGGGCATGATAAAAATCCAATTTTAACTGGCGCCTCATTCGGAACTGATGCATGATATGACTAAGGGTCGGCTCAAAAATTAGTTCACATTCTGTTTGCAAAATGTCCAGTGCTTTTAGGACTTTTGCAAACAGATTATGTGAAGTTGTTTTTTAACGATCCCTAAGACAGGCATGCAATCAGTTAATTCACAATATTTAGTGAGAAAAGCGGATATAATAATGAAGATTGTCATACAAAGAGTAAAGAAAGCGAGTGTTTCAGTAAATCAAAAAGATGTTGGAAAAATTAATAAGGGGTATCTATTGTTAGTGGGTTTCGATCGGGGAGACCAGTCGAATTTACTTCAGCCTATGCTGAATAAGATTTGTAATCTAAAATTATTTCCTGATGAACAAGGACGTTTTGCTTATTCCATTGAGGAGATATCGGGTGAGTTATTGATTGTGTCACAATTTACACTTTCTGCTGAATTGAAAAAGGGGAAAAAACCAAGTTTTACGAAAGCCATGGATTCCGATGAGGCAGAAGAAATTTTTAATCATTTTGTCGCTTTGAGTCGACGGACCGGTTTGCAGATCGAAACTGGAATCTTCGGCGCATCGATGCAGGTATCTCTTCAGAATGACGGACCTGTTACAATTTTGATGGATTCCAGAGAGTTGTTTCCATCATTGACGTCAGACTAACTTGGACTATTTGGAAAAAGCGATGTTTTCGAAACTTCACATCACTGAAGATTTACTGAGGATATTCAAGCAGGATTTGTGGAAAGATCTGCGCCGTTTGGAAGTGCTAAAACGAGACGAACGTTCAATTATTCGCCGTTTTGCGGACGGTAGTACAACAATTCCGGAAGAGTGCGACTTTATTAATAGATTGAAGAAAAAAGTTGATTTTTGTATCCCTGAAATCTGGCAGTGTGCCGATGAATACATCGCTTTTGGATATATTGAGGGCACCCGGGCCTTTAACCTGCTGATAGACCTTAAAACATTGTATGCACGGAATCAAAGCAGCTGTTACAAAGATCTTGGGCTTCAACTGCTGGATTTGCTGCAGAGCGATTTGAAAGAATTTCAAAGAGTAATGATGGAGGACGCTGCCTTTACTGAGGACCATCCTCTTTATCCGGCAAAGGCCAAAATGAGATCTCTTTACCGGATGCTGACGGAAATTCTTCCGGAAACATGTGGTTTTTCTGAAATTGTGGATGATCTGGAACGGATAACTTCTGTATACACAGGTCTCGCGGTAATGCCTTTTCGGGATGCGACACCCAAAAATTGTGTCCTTGAGATGCCCAGCCTTTTTCAACAGAAATTTAGGTCATACAAAGAGCGATTGAGGACTGTGAATGAAATGTGTTTGTCTGGAGAACTTCACCGGATTCTAGACAAAAATAAGCTTTATCAAATTGATTTTTCGGGCTGTAAATTTCTTTGTCCAGTGAGTGATGACTGGGTGGCATTGCAAGAGCATGAATCAACCAACTGGTTAACCGAGGCGAACCGTCCCCAGCCCTTTGAGAACGGATTGTCGGATTTATGCACGCGATTCGTGCGTTTTACCCGTTTCGGGGGACGAAAACTGGCATACAGGCTCATGAACTATGAAGGGTACAAAATCAGATTTGTTCATGACAATGAGTCATACTATTTTTCAAGGCTGGCGGACATCTGCCGACATCTCAGGAATTACCAAATCGTCCGCAGTCATCATCTCGAAAACCTGATGTCCGATCTTTTGAAATGGTCCCGCTTCAAACCTGAGCATGACTATCTGCAAGACATGCCTTACCATAAAAATCAAAATCCCTACTATTCGGATATATTCCCGAACTAAGGACCGGCTCAAAAATTAGTCAAGTGTTTCTCATTAGATTCAAAGAAACACGTCGCAGACACATTCTATTTGCAAAATGTCCAGTGCTTATAGGACTTTTGCAAATAAATTATGAAAAGTTATTTTTTAAGGATCCCTGGCGCTCACTCCTTTGATAAAAATGTGCTCTGTTTTTGTAACTCGGATCAGAACGGCAGATTGGGTGTATCAGTAGGTGTGATAGGTTCGGGAGTGACACGATCAGGTATTTTAATCAGCTGGCAGTCGTCTGGTAGGTCCAGTTCCTCATAAAGTAGGTGTGTATCGCCGAGATACGCTTTGGAGAGATGCATGGGCAGAAGGTATTTGGGTCGCAGTTCCCAAATAAGATGATTGAGGTCTGAAGTACACAGGTGATGAGATCGTCGTGCTTTGTCAAAATGAGCAGAGAGATAAGTGCATTCGCAAATCAGTAGCGTTACCCCCTGAAATAGTTTCTCTATCCGATCAATATTATTGCTTGTAAATCCAATATCAGTCAGATAAGCAATACTGGAGACGGTTTGTTCTGTGCTAATCTTATTGTAGAGATCAGTTGCCCCTTCTTCTGAAATTAAGAGCGGGTTACTATTTAGCTGGCGCTCGATGGTTAGCATGGGAACCGGAAGTTGGCCGTGGAGAATATGCTGTTTTAAATGATGGATCCAGGGTCCCCTGATGTAACCTTGTTGCTTAATACGATCTTCATCGATCAGGAAGATGGGTTTTTCAGAAAATTTGAAAGCCAAAGTAGGGATTTTGTGATCACACAACACCCCTTCGACTACAATAAATCTGTTTTCGTACAAATGAGGGCCGGAGCGAGTAACCGATTCAACAAATTGGCGTTTAAACCCTTCTGCACCAGGTAAAATGTAGGTCTGCTTCAAATTATCATCGATTTCATGCACCCTCAGGCAGCAATAAAAGTCTTCTACCAGATTCCAATCGTAACCACTCAATTTTGCATTTAGTTTTTTTGAAATATCTGGTGGACCGAATACATCAATGATTCTGGGCGAGACCAGGTTTGAGCGGACAAACTTATCAATACCAATGAAGTGATCCATGTGAGCATGGGTGATAAACAGGGATCCTATGGATTTCAGAGTGCGTTTAGAGAGGTGATCTATCTGACCACAATCAACCAGAATATTGCGTAATGGAGGAGGAAGCCTGATAAAGAGCAATGGGTCGTCCAGTAAACCGGAAAAAAATGAGGGAGAAAGGACATGAAAGGGTGACCGATTTTTCATTTCTGCAAAAGGGGATTCTGAAAGAGATGATGTGAAATCTGCTTATTTCGAAATTAACACACTTAAAAATCAAAGAAAATGCTTTTCTATTCTTCCCAAAAATGCATTTTTATATTATGTCTAAGGCAGACAATTCTTTGGCTGAAATGCCCGGAAAATTCTTTTTTAACCTGAATTAAAAAGAATGCTTGGTGGTTATATACTTGTAGTTGCCCGGAGAAGTTCTATCAGCAAACTCTTTTACTGAAATACGTTGTGGGGGACGTTGATATAAAAACCTTTTCTAATTGGCGATTCCAGATATTCAAGAGTATCGCCAACCGCTAGCTGTTCTGTCCGGAAGCACCCGCCGTGAAGTGACTTTTACCAATGGCTGCTGAATCTGCCGAAAGAAAACGTTGTGATTTATTCCAGTTTTTTATTTAATCAATATTTACAGGTTCCGGACAGTTTCTGTGGTCCGTCCTTAATTTTGTTTTTGTAATAGGGGGGTCAATGCACGATAGTCACGTGGAGAGCAATATTCATAACATCGCTATAGTCGGGAAAGACGGTTTTGGTAAAACAGAATTAGTCAATTCACTATTAAAATTTCAATCAAAAAAACCTGTAGCCGAGGTTGTTGAAACTCCTGAGGAGAAAGAGCGGGGATACACAATAAACACAAGCTACTACCACCTCGACGATGGAGACGATACCATCAACCTGATTGATACCCCCGGAAATACAAACTTCCTGTCCAGCTTAAATATTTCTGTCTATGCTAGTTCAGGTGCTGTATTCGTCGCTTCCATTTCTGGAGATTCCGACGGTGCATTTAGAATCTGGGAAAGTCTTTGTAAGAATGAGACACCAAAAGCGATCTTTATGAATATTGGCGATGCCACTCAGGGGAATTTTGAAGATTCACTGTCTGCCATCGAAAACGCTTTCTCAGTTAAACCAGCTGTATTATACATCCCCTGGATTGAGGGAGAGAAGCTGGTTGGCATTATCGATATCATTAATCAGAAATTGATCCGTGGAACCGCCAATAAAACCACTGTAGAAGATCTTCCTGATGCTGCAAAAGACGATGTTGAGCTGTATCGAAGTATCACTTATGAACGTCTGGCGGAACTGAATGATGAATTGATGGAGTACTATATCGAAGAGAAACCGGCACCGGATGAATTGATGGTGAAAGTACTGTCTGAAGGATTGAAGTCATGCGGCGTTACCCCTGTGCTGGTGGGCTCTGTTGATGAGAATGTGGGCATTGACAATCTTTTTGATTTTATTAAAACCAAATTCCCGCCTTTTCAAAAAGGATCTGCCTGGGTAGGAAAACAAACCAATGCAGAAGATGCTGAACCCGTTGAAAGAAAACCAGCACCGGACGAGCCTTTCTCCGGAGTGGTTTTCAAGACATCATATGACCGGTATGTAGGAAAGCTGAACTATATGCTGGTGGTATCCGGAGTTTTCAAAAAAGGATTGAAACTACAGAACAGTACAACCGGGCGAAAGATTCAGACAGGTCGTTTTTATGTAATGCAGGGTGACAAAACAGATGAAATAGAAGAGGCATATCCAGGCGATATTGTTGTCTTGGAAAAAATCGATGAGTTGGAAACAAACCAGACAATTTGTGATCTGGACAATGTTGTTTTCTATGACCCGATTCCAATCCCGAAGCCGTGGTATACAAACCGTCTCGAGTTAACCGGTAGCAGCACAGACGGACGCATCATGGATGCCCTCAATAAAGCCGTGGCGGAAGATCCGACTCTGGTGATGGAGTTTAATAATGAAACAAAGGAGATGCTGCTTTCAGGAATTGGTCTGCTTCATATTGATGTGACTAAAGAGCGGCTCAAGAGTGTCTATGATGTGGAATTTGAGCTTGGATCACCCACTGTCGGTCACTTGGAAACCATCAGAGGCAAGGCTACTGTTCAAGGTAAATACAAGAAGCAGAGTGGCGGACATGGTCAGTATGGCGACGTCCATATCACAGTCGAACCCTTACCAAGAGACACCGGATTTGAGTTCGTTGATAAAATCGTCGGTGGATCGATTCCCAGGAACTATATCCCCGGTGTGGAAAAAGGAGTTAAAGAAGCGTTAACTGCTGGAACTCTGGGTGGTTATCCTGTGGTCGATGTGCGGGTTACTCTCTTTGATGGCACCTTTCACGCGGTTGATTCGTCTGATTTTGCATTTCAACGGGCGGGCTCCATGGCAATTAAAAAAGCGATGCCGGAGGCCAAACCCGTGCTTCTGGAACCCATTATGGAATTGGAAATCGATGTCCTGGAAGCAGATGTGGGTAAAGTTACGAAGGATCTGTCCGGACGGAGAGGTAAGGTCAGCAGTTACGAATATAAAGAGTGTACGACAGTGATTCTGGCGGAAGCCCCACTATCGGAAATGATGGACTATACTCCTGCTCTGCGTGGGATGACAGTAGGCCTAGGGATTTACTCTATGAAGCTGAAATCATACGAGATACTATCCCCAGATATTGCTAAAAAAATCATTGAGGCACACAAATCCGAAGAGGAATAAACTGAGCAAATCCGGAGAAGGCTTCAGAAACCCCTTCTCCGGTTAACATCACCGACTCTCCTTCCAAGACGTCACTGTTTTCCTTCCTGGGTTCGAATAGACTCCCCCGTTCTACGAATATCGACAAGCCCCTCGATAATCAAAATCGATTTATATATTTTGTGGTCAAA
>PJEL010000881.1_pt1 | contig 33481 bp, 32 predicted proteins | sample 1853271 | NCBI WGS metagenome assembly PJEL01 (sample SAMN08108733, study PRJNA415343) | Invertebrate metagenome, whole genome shotgun sequencing project. | host: Globobulimina | place: Sweden: Gullmar Fjord | collected 2015-08 | reverse complement strand
CAAGATGGATATAGAGGGATCAGAATCGCTGGTCCTGTCTTCATATTCAAACATTTCATGGCTACAAAATGTCAAAGTGCTGTTCATGGAAATTCACGATTTCTTTGCAGACTATTTTGGCCTGTCGAAAGAAAATAATGAAGTTACACAAATTGTACAGGATGCAGTTCGTAAGCACCCAGAACTTGTCATGTTCGCAGACAATGAACATACAGTGTATATAGAAAAAAATTTCGTTGATCAAGTACTTGTCATGTAAACAATATCATGAAGAATTCTCTTTGTTTCGTCTCTCAACATCACTGAGAAGAGCTCTCATTTGAAGTGCTCTGCTCACCTCCAATACAGATTTTGCAGAGAGCAGCATTTTCTCCGCATAGACCTCTTGTAAGTCTCCAGGATATCTATTTGTATGGTGCGAGTCTTTTGATATAATATCACCGTAGCCTGAAGCCTTGATCAGTTTTGTAAAGTTGTCAAGGATACTTGCTAGCTCCTGCTGGATGATATTTTTATGCTGACTCTTTTGTGAACCATCCTTTCCCACCGAAGACATAATGAATTATCTTTATAGCAGAGCTAATACTGCGCTTCTTATATCATGTCGATTCTCCTTGGACCAGGAATCGATGTGTGAATTAAGCACCTTTTCCCAATTCCACGGAAAGACCAATGGATGATCTATACGATATTGTTGCAGTTATATCACAAAAAATCACAAAGTGTGTATTATTTACTTGTCCGTAGCTGATAAAGTGCCTTGTTTAATGAGATAAAATTCGAGACTGGTTTGAAAAAAAAAGTCAAAATTGCAACACAGAAAGACTGTTAACTATACTTGAAGTACTTGAAGTATCGAGATCGATACAATATATATCTTTGATTGTGCTTATTTATGGACCAAGATCGTTGGAATTCGTCGGATAGGGAAAAAGTCAAAGTCAGCCTCTTTGGGTATGTTCATGCCTTGTTTTGCACCAAGTTCTCGTCTTTTGAAATTGATGCCATGTGTAGGGTGGATATTTGTCTTTCTCAAGACCCAAATTCTCATAATCTAGGGACAACTGTCTGGGATGCGTCAATAGTGTTGGCCAAATATCTCGAGAAGAATGCCAAAAAGGGCATTTTCTCAAAGTCTCGTGTTGCCAATAAAAAGGCCATTGAATTAGGTGCAGGAATATCAGGACTGGGTGGTATGTGTTTAGCATTGATGGGAGCTAATGTTGTAATGACGGATATCACAAGCAAAGTGCTGGATCTCTTGACTCAAAATGTTGAGCACAACCTGTCACCTGCATCTCTCCGAATGAATTCTGGCATATCGGATTGTGGACAGACAGATATCCAAGAACTCGATTGGGCAAAGCCAGATCAGATTGCTCGATTTAATCCTCCAGTAGATTTCATTGTGGCAGCAGACTGCGTCTATAATGAGGCATCGGTCTCGATATTCCTACAGACCATACTGGCATTGTGGGGAGACAGAACAGTAGGGGCAATATGCAATGAATTTCGCTCAGAATCCGTCCACTCTGAATTCCAGCAGCAATTTAGCGAACACTTTACTATCAAGAAAGTGGGATTCAATAAAATGAACAAGGATTATACACATCCATTGATACATATTTACATTTTAAAGCACAAGTAAGTTATGATACCGGTAGGTACCGAGCTCTATCATCCTCGGTGGCTGGAAATACCTCTATGTATCGATTTCCCATCGATTCCTTATGTTTTTTTAATGCTTTTTGTGCAAGCTCGACTGATCCAAATTCGACAAAAGCCATACCCGTCGGTCTCTTCCCTGATCCTGTGGCAATCAACACCTTGTCAACACTTGGGACCTCGACAACATCTTGAAAGAATTCCAACACCTTTTCCTGACCGGCACTAAAAGGCAATCCCCTCAATTTAACTATTGGAGTTTTTGAAACACACGGATCTTCCTCCTGTTGTTGATTTCTTTTCCGAAATTTCTTCTTTTCACCCACTTGATGGTGGGGAGACTTTGATCGACTTCTCTTTTGATGAGAACCTCTGGAAAAAGACTCTGAAAAAGTGTCCACTATAGCCCTATAATAATCAAGTTTTTTTGCCTCAAATACTTCAATATAGCGAGTTCCAAGATATGCCTTATTTTTCCTCAAAGCTACATCCAGCTCTGAAGGATGTGAGAGAATGACAAAAGCATCTCCATTTGGCTTTCCATTCCTAAGCACTATGACTACATCCACTGGTTCGACTTGCTGCATTGATATGAATCATCATTATCTATACATAATAATGTATATACATTCAAAAACAATGACACCCCCAACAAGGACATACCAAGAACATTCCAATCTCATATTCTTTCACCCCAAAAGGCAATCCACGCAATTTCACAGCACAAAATCGAGCACCGACCATCCGTCCACCCATAAAGGGCGGTCCCCGTCCTCGCCCTCTACCACCAGGTATCACGGGAGGGGATACCATTCCCGGATGCATAAATCCCCCAACAGGTGGCACCATTCCACCAGGTGGTACCTGGTGACCATTTCCAAAAGGCATTTGTCCTTGTGGACGACCGTCTCCAGCAAACCCAGAGGGCCCCCCTCCGTAGTGATACGGTTGCTGTTGAACATTATTTATACCAGGAATCGGTGGTGCATTTGCCGAACCAAATCCAGAACTTCCCGGAGGAGGTTGGTTCGAATGACCTCCAGACTTCATGTACTACGTATCGACAAAGCAAGGAGATTACACCAACGTACGCACGTTCTTACCATTAAACATGTATAGAGTAATGAAATTTTTTATTACAGAGAGATTCCGAAACTTCTAATCAAGATATTGGTCAATTGATTCATTCAACTGGAACCTTCAAACTTTGAAATGTTCCACCCATATCATATGGCCAGATCAATCTGTCAATTGGTTGCGTGGAAATCAGGAAATTGATGAGCTGGTGCTCACGAATGCCAACTGGAGAGCATAGATTCTAGATCACCGGGATTTCTGGGGATTTCCTGGTTCCTTTCGAAACGAATTCGGAAATGTTCCAGAAAAACACACAACCATATGTATGTATGCATATGCGGATAATGAAACGACATTGTTCCATTGTTTGTATGTGCATTTGATATTGAATGTAAACATGCAAGTCACTTCGTCGTATACACGAGGGCTAATGCGAGCATTTGCACCGTCTTTTGCCTTGGCAAGCAGTCTGAGAACAGCACAGGGTCGTGCTGTTTTCCCTGTGGGACGTGATACAGAGTCTTGTTGGAGTATATACTGTAGTTTGAATCAATATAAACGTGCTTCTATCCGTTGTTATGGACGGAAAAGCTCCAGCCGTGCTCTGCAGGAGTTGTTAGACAACAAGGCAGAGGATGAAGAGGACGAAGGTGTCGTTTCCATCACCCTGAAAGAGCCTGTCGCCTTTACGAGTCCTCTTTCCATCTTGAAATACCCTGATCCTTTGCTGCGTGCTCCAAATGCGACGATAGAATGCTTTGATGACTCGTTGAAGAGCTTAACAGATGAGATGTTTGAAATCATGTATGAGGATGATGGAGTTGGATTGGCTGCCCCACAGGTGGGAGTAAATGTGAGGTTGATGGTATTTAATGAAACTGGAGATCGGGAACAAAAGGATGCTGAAGTGGTGTTGGTGAATCCGAGGATTGTGAGCACAAGTGGCCCAAAGACTGTGTTTGAGGAGGGTTGCTTGTCATTTCCTGCACTCTATGGTGATGTTGTCAGGCCACGTCGTGTCCGGGTGAAAGCACAAGATCTTACTGGAAAGTCTTTCTTTATGAATATTGATAAATTCCCTGCGAGAATCTTCCAGCATGAATATGATCACTTGCAGGGTGTGTTGTTTTGTGACCGTATGAATGCTGATGTCCTGGCAGAGCTTCGCAATGACCTTGTTACCATGGAAGAGGCATACTTGCAGATGAATCCTGATGCTGAGATTCAAAGGGTGTAGGCACAGGAATTCTTTCGTATACTCGTATGTTTCAGTATGCTGCTGTGAGCAAGCTAGAACTCAGGTGAGTACATGATTCAGTCCTGCATACAAATTTTTCGTTATCGGTTTACGAAGTTCGTATTAATATTTTATTTGTAACTAATTGACAATAAAAGTTTCACAATGGTGAAGGTGCTGCCACCAGAACTTAAGAATTTCATGGACAAGAAAATCTCCGTGAAAATGAATGGGAATAGACACGTCACCGGGGTCCTCCGGGGTTATGATACATTTGCAAACATTTGTTTAGATAATACAATTGATGAGAAGGGAAAGGTAGAGCTTGGGATGGTGATGGTCCGGGGAAACTCCGTAATCACTATGGAAGCACTGGAGGCTATTGGAGAGGACTGACTTGAATAGACTATATTACATAGAAACTGTAACTTTTACTCCTCGTCTGATTCTTCCTCTTCTGATTCTGATTCTTCTTCTGCCTCTTCGAGCCACTCAAGGAAGGGTGCAGCAAGTTCAAGGAATCTCTTCTCATGTTCTGTGGCGTGTTCTTTCTCTTCTGCCCAAACAAGGAGAGCCTGTTCGGATACGATCTCTAACTCGTACATAACTTTGAGTAATTGTGGGAAAATTTTCTCGAAGAGAGAACCGTGCTCTCCAGTATTTTCGAATTCCCCTTCTCCTCCACAGAACTCTTCCAGAGTGAGCAACACCTCTACTTGGTCATCCTCATTCTTCAAAAACTTTTGCAACAAAGAGGTCCAACGCTTTAAAGAGCCCAAAGAACGCTTCAATAATTCCAACTTTCCAGAATCGGAGGATATGTCAGGTTTGTCTGTTGCATACAGGGATTCGTATTCCTTGGCAATGCCAGGTGGTGGAGGCAAGCAAAGACCCAGGCATGTTGTCAGGATAAAGCGGGCACAGTCGGCAAAGGTTTTATCTTCTGCGATCTTTAATCCATTCAACTCAATCACGACGTTTTCTTGGGATATGCTTTCCTTAATACATCTCAAAAATGTCTCTGCGACTTCCTCTTTGAAATGATGATCCTGCATCATTTCCATTGGATCATCGACACGATCATCATCACTGCTGGAGTCCTGGGCCTGTGCAGATGATTCTAAATATTCCTCTTCCATAGCAAATGTATGTGAGACCCATCTTGTTTCTTGTATATTCAAAGCCTCGATATCATATGCTAGTGACCTCCTAGAGGCTGCTATTTGATTGGCCGCAGCATGTGGTTTCCACATATACCCTGCTCCCATTTTCCCAACCACTAGAGCATCGAAATCCATGTCAGTTTCTGGTACTCCTCCATGCGCCAAAGCCATCGCTGCGCTTCGTGCTGCTGGAGTGACCGCATGCTCTGGGACATCATCAGACAAACCACTGGTACTGAGGCCATCAGGAGATGTTCCAAAGGCATCCTCATCATCACTTCCACTAATGACCTGACATTCTTGACCAGGCTTTGCCAGTGAGATTCTCGAGTCAGCGGGAATCAAAATCTCCCTCTCGATAACAACATTATATGACAGGATACAATTTGGCCTGATAGAGACACCCTCGTTTATCACAACGCCATCACACAGAAAAGACTCTTTGATGTGAGCACCAGTATGAATTGTAACATCATTTCCGATAATGCATCCAATTAGAGTGACATTTTTTCCTATCCGGCAATTTTCGCCAATCACACTATCTCTTATTTTTGTGGACGGTCCTATAATTGTCCCTCTTCCAATACAAACCGAGTGCTGAATGGAGGAGGTTCTTGCAACAGAGACACAAGCATCCATGTATATTTTGCCCTTTGAGTATGTATACTGGGACTCTGGAGGACCCCATTCCTGCTGCAACAATCCATAGGAATCAATAAACTGGCTACCCTGCTTGAATAAGTTTGCATCTGGAACAAATGGAAATGTCCAACGGGAGAGAATATCCTTTGTCACGGCTGCAAAACATCTGAGAGATCTGATTCTAGTTGCATATCTTTCTTCCACTTCGTGCATATACAATTTATTCCCTAGTTCTTCCTCACTTAGAACCCCTGTAACAAAATCTTTTCTGACATTCTGATAGTCAAAATTGTCCGAAAACAACATCAGCACCTCTGTGGAACAGATGTAAATCCCAGTATCAATCAGATCTGCTCTCAGGGAAACATTCTTTCTGTCATCGAATACAGATATGTCCAGATTTATATCTTTCTTCTGACGTTCATAATTAAATACATCACTATCACGGTTTTCTTCAAACCGAAGCAGTCTTTTAGTCGAAGAGTCAATCACAGTAAGAGCCCCAAGATCCCCCAATCTGAGGCGGTGGTCAGAGTACATACCACTTTTTAAGACCATGGTCATAATAGCTGATTTATCAGCCTCCCTTCGTTTTTCGTGTTCTTCCAATGCTTTTTGAAGGTCCATATTTGTGACAACGTCTCCAGAAACAAGCACAAAATCAGATTTGATCAGATCTTTATGATCCATCATTCTCATGGCATCCCCTACAGACTGACAGTCTTGTGAAATAATAGTCTCTATTTTCACATTCTTTCTCTGAAACCATCCCACTTGCTTCAAGTGACGTTCTATTTGATCAGCGTAAGCACAGCATAGTACGTAGATCACTTCAATTCCATTCATCACAAGCCATTCTAGAGTATAGTTTATCATTGGAGTGTTGACAAGAGGCAGAAGCATTTTAGGAGACTCGATCGTGACAGGTTGAAAATGCTGCATGGTGCCGTAGAAATAAAATGTATTAGAGGGGTGCATCATTCGAAACACAAGTACAAGGACAAGTCAAGGGCGCATACTTTTGTGAAAGAATCTGCCAAGAGCACTGCCGTCAACCGCTCTTTGGTTTCGGCTTTATTAGGAGCCATCTTGATTATTAAATGACCAGTAAAATTTTAACTACTCTTCTACAATAAAATATCTTCCTGGGTATAGGGTATATACATGTATTCTCTCCTCAAGGGCTTCCCTTGTTTTGTCATGTACATGTGCAGATTTGTCAGGCTTGGCAAGCCACGAATTGGTGGTAGAACATTGTCTTGCGCTACCCAAAGCAATGTATGCAGGCTTGATCTTAACCCAAACCCAGTCATCAGCCTGGGATACGACCCAATCATCTCCTTGTCAACAAAGAGACAAGAGCATCAGAATGCTGGGCGGCGTCGTACAGAAATATGTACATCAGCAAGACGTGAAATTTGAAATTCGAGATGACTCGAATTCTACGAATCTCTTGTGATATGCACGACAAAGAAACTACTTTAGGTAAAAGGCATCTTATAGAAAATACATTCGTAGAAAAATGGATGCAACCTGCGAGGAACATCCAGGTCCCCAACCCGAAGGTCCAACAGTTGAACCTGCATCTGGAGATGATGTGGTTCTCGTGAGATCGGAATCCCTAGACAATGACCTAGATAATAAAGAAAATGGGAAGAAATCGGCGGTTGGTGAGATAGACTTCCCAAAATCGCTGCTGAAACGAATAGTCAAAGAACAGGTACAGAAGCTGGGAAGCACTTCTGGTGCTTCAGCTGATTCTGCCCATGGAGATATTCAGGTAAACAAGGAAGCAACCCTAGCTTTCAATGAAGCAGCAAAAATTTTCATCCATTATCTGACGTGTGCTGCGAATGATATTTGTATGGAGGCAAAGCGCCAGACAATTGGGGTTGAGGATGTTTTCAAAGCTCTTTCAGACATTGACTTTGATGCCTTCGTTGATCCCCTTCGGGAATCTTTAGAAGTGTTCAAAAGATCGAAGAAAAAGCCTGCGGTGAAACGAAAAGCAATGGAAGAAGAAAATGGCCCAGAGACTGGGAGATCAACCCAGGTCCAACAACCAGTGAGTGTGGATATTGCAGTCTCCGCGGAGAAAGACCTTATGAATGAACAATAATGAAATACTATTAAAATTTTCTCGTAAAATTCTCATAAAGCCTGCATGGACTCGTCCAACGTGTGGATTAAAAAGTCAACATCTTCTTTTGAGATGCACATTGGTGGCTTGATGCGGAAAACATTGCCATGCAAACCTCCCTTCCCTAAAAGAACACCTTTATCCTTGCAAGATTCAAAGATCTGTGATGTCTCCTCCAAGGCAGGCTGCTTGCTTTTCCTATCTGTGACCAACTCGACTCCAACCATGAGTCCTTTTCCTCTCACATCTCCTATTACATCATGCTTTTCCTGAAGTGTTGAAAGACGCTGCAATAGGTACGTCCCAACTTTGTGAGAGTTCTCTTGCAATCTATCCTCTTCAATAGCCCGCAACACTGCTCTTCCACCTGCAGAGCATACAGGGTTTCCTCCAAAAGTATTGAAATGCAGCTTTTGTGCAAGAGTTTGAGCAATTTCGGGTGTGGAGACAACAGCAGCCATTGGCAGTCCATTGCCAATGCCTTTGGCCATGGTTACGATATCTGGCACGACACCTTGATTTTCAAAGCCAAAGTACTTTGACCCAGTTCTTCCGAACCCTGTCTGAACTTCATCCGCTATGCAGACTCCTCCATGACTGCGAACAACCTCATATGCTTTTTGAAGGTATCCATCCAGCAGAGGGACAGCTCCACCAACGCCCTGAATAGTTTCAGCAATAAATCCTGCTATATTTCCAGAAGTGGAGCAATTGATCACATCGTTCAAATCATCAACATAGGCATCAACATCGTCTCCAAATTTGCCTCTATACTTTTCTGGGTTCATGGCATGATGTACTCCAAAGCCACTAGGAACATTATATTTCCAAGTATGCAGCCCTAAAGCACCGAGTGTGGATTCGCTTATACCATGATACGCATTACGCAGAGCAATCATGTCATAATTTCCACTGTATAGTCGAGCCATGAGGAATGCAAGCTCATTTGCCTCTGTACCTGAATTTACAAAGTATGCTACCTTGAGATTTCCCGGCATTTTATCCGTTAGCTCCTTGGCATATTCCGCTATCTGATTGTTTAGATATATGGTTGTCGTATGTTGAAGCCGTTCGGTCTGTTCAATAATAGCCTTGTTCACCATGGGATGGCAGTGCCCAGCACTGACAGTTACAATACCAGCAAAGCAATCAAGATATCTTTTCCCTTGTTCGTCGAATAAATATTGCATTTTACCATCAACAATCATCACAGGATCTTTAAAGTGATAGAATATGGCTGCAAGCATACAATATAAAGCGTGAAGCATGGTGTATCTCTGTAGAGTTCCTTCCAAGTTCAGTCTCACCTGGGTTGAGATACTGCTTTCTTAAGGCCAAAACCTCATCTTTGCTTGGTCCAATATATTTTGGTGGTATATATGGGAAATCAGGAAGCGACGACGAGGTCGATGAGCTCCTTACACCCCGAGAGCCTCTGAACAGAAATGACCCCAGAAGAGAGGGCAACTGTCGCCTCATTTAACGACACCACTGATAATCTCGATTACAATGAGTTGAAATGATTTTTATATATTTGAATATTAATGTAGTATTTGCATTTGGATATGAATTGAATGTAACCCTAGGGTCGTCTGACTCGAGTCGGGATGGACTCAAAACGAGTTCTCTGACCCAAGGGACCAATATATTGGATCTCACCAATGAGGCCTCAGAGTCTGCTGATTCCAGTCTTCATTTGAATTGTTCACGAGTAGATAAGGAAATACAGCCCATCACAAAATGCCCTATTACACAAGAGAAAATTTCAAAAACCAAATCTTACATGCTACTGGTCTTCTTCTAAATCAGCAAATGACCTTCCAATACGAACCCCCCTGGATGACCTGGTTCCGTATCGCTTCCCAGCTTGACTTGGAAGAGGTTTTGACTTGGCTTTGCTGGATTTTTCAGTGCTTACGTGTGCGTTGGGAGGATCGCCTACTCTCATATTCAGCAATATTCTGGCAATTTCTTCATCCTCATCGACATCCAAGTTTCCCACCATCATGTCATCGTCTTCTTCCATGGAGATATCAACGCTCTCCGATGAATCTACAAGTTGTGAAAAGTCAATGCGGGGCCTTGCACTTTGTCGAGCAGATTTCCGACCTCCAAAGTCAGTATATGCTGGAGGGGCAGACCCTCCCAAGAGGCTCCTCTCAGGATGGGATGGCTTCCCAAGCCTGGATGTAGCCCTTGGTGCAGCAATATTGTCACTATATGTATCTGGTTTATGCTTTGCTCTTGAATCGTCAGGATCTGGTAGAACTGGCACACCATATAATTTCACTAATTCTTCTGTTTCTTCTTCATTGTAATTTGTTATTGCATTTGCACCACGTATTCGGCGAGCAGCTGCATCATATGCCAATGCAGCCTCGATTGATGAGTCAAAAGTTCCAAGCCAGAGCCTGGCTCCTCGAGTTGGGTCTCTAATTTCAGCAGCCCACTTTCCCCAAGGACGTTGCCGGACCCCTCTGTGCTTTTCCTTGCCTGAAGATTTTGCAGAGGATGGTGGAGAACTTCCTGGGAGAATGGGGGGTCTACTAGACGTTCCTGATCTTTTTGATATTCCTCCATTCGCAGGTTTATGTATATGTCTATCAAGTGGGCTATGAGCAAGAGAGGAAGACAAAGATCTTCCTCTGGATGAGGTATCACTGCTCCCCCCTAGAGGGGAGGTCCCCAAAAGGCTGGCTGAATCCCTTCCTCGCAATCGGGGCGACTCAGCATACGATCCTGGTCCTTCCTGCCTAAAGGATCCATTATCATCATTAAAATCTTTGTTAAACCTGGAAAGATGGGGAGAGTGGCGGAAGTTGTGGGCTGTTGTGCTGGGAAGAGAGCCACCCAGCAGTGCCTCTTCATGAGACCTCTCCCTGTAATCGCCGCGAGGTATCTCCATCGGAGACAGATTTGACTCTTCAGATTCTACTTTCATCTCTATTTCACCCACAGATCCCTTTATATCCTCCGAGGGAGCACTCATTCGTCTCTGCACAACAGCAGGAGCAAAAACTTAGAACACGACCAGGCAACGCACATTGCCAGTATTCTCCGAACAGTGGATATGAAAATCAATCAAAATTTCACAATCTTCCAAAATGTACACTCAAAGGCCAGGATCGTCACACACAAGAGAGATCGTCGTAGAAGATGAATTGATCAAGCCCACATAATGGAAGAGAATAGTACAGAAACCCCGGTTTCAACCATCAATTAATGATAAATATCGTATCAAGGGACAGTTACTACATTTACACCATACCTCGGGTACAAATGTCCTAGGGTAAGAGAAATGTTGATACTGACTGCTACCAACTCTCTCGAGAGAATGTGATGAAAACTTCACAAATACACTCTGATATATAAATGTAATATTTTGATATCAACTGCGGTGGCTCCGATATCAAGTATTCATGAGAAGCAAATGTTGTTGAAGGATCAACAGTGAGGTGTCTTTTGCCCTCCACTGTGGACCAGGGTTAAATAAGATAGTTTGATTAATAAAATTAAATAATTAGACATTAATCGAATGAAGCACAGCTCCATGTTCAGATGAAAAGTGAAGTTCAATCAGACCGTGACTCTGCAGAGTCTCAGAAGAGACTGTTCGAATTCGAAATCAACGAGATTTACGGTAATCGGCTTTCTTTCTCAAATAGATTTAGAATTTTATCTTTATATAGTTTATTAATACTATAACAATGTCAGTGGAGGATAATGATCAACCTCGGGTGCAGGATGAACGACCCATGACTGCAGCTGAACGGAGGAGGCAGAAAATTCTAGCACGGGGTACTTCTCGTATTGATCAGATTACAGGATCTTTTCAAAAGACAGTAGGTGCGGTGTATTGAGATACTGTTCGCCCATTCTAGAGTCGTGACACTTGTATATACTTCTGCAGAGCCAGCCCCAGTTTCTTCAATGGAAGACACGGATAGTAAGATTGTAGGCGATTCGACGACTCAATCTTTGCCTTCTGATAGAACAGAAATAGCTTCTCCTGTGTCGAGTGCTTCTCCAAAACTGCCACCTCAGAGGCCAAAAGTACAAGTTTCTCAGGGAGAAGTTCAAGCGACCACAAGAGTGAATCAGAAGCGAAAAGTGGGCACCCTTGCAGATGCGAAATGGAACGACTATTCCGTGTCTTCAAAGGGACAGGTGAAGAGGCAAGTGAGCTCGAATATCCACCTTGCTACTCTAACACGTGTTGAGCGAATGCGAGCTGTTGTTCCATTGTCAAAAGGGCCTAGACTTGTTCTGGTAGCTCTTGTTGCATTGCTGATCTGTATGCTGAAGGAAGGAGAGCAGATGAAATTGCCTGATCAGAATGCAATTCTGGAGAGTAGACGGCAGATGTTTGGTGTGTGCTCCAGTTTGGTGATGGATGGTTTCAAGGCACTGACCGTGAACAATCTAGCATCTTGTATATCTAAAAGTAGAAACTATTATGTCTTGAGAATACAAAATACTGTTGATTCTTTTGATAGGAATGGTTTGATGGCATACGTGCTGTACACGAAACCAATGCTGCTGGTGTTTGCTTCCAGCCTGGGTACAATGCTGGCAGCCTTTGTCTTTTCATGTGCAGTGCCTCAAATACTTGCCGGCTCGATTGATGACAAAATATCGAATCAAAAAGATAATGATTTGCTCCAAAAGGTTATTAAGATGCTGCCACCAAAGATACTGTCAGTCTATAGAGGACTTGATGTCCTCAAGCTGGTCATGAACACAATATTTTTGGATGCTGGATTTTACATTGTTGTTTTGGTTACATATCAATTGTTGCCCTTGGCGTATGGTTCAAACTAGTGTTACATCCAAAAATGTAATCATTTTTCTTCCTTAACCTCGCCAGGAGCCTGGTCCTCCTCCATCTGGTCAACCTTTCTCTTTTTTGGATTATTCCTTTCCAAAAAGTCAGACAGCCAAGCGATCGGATCATCTGGTCTCTTCCGTACAAGCTGCTGCATTCCTTGCATTATTATTCCGACCACTACAAAAGGGAAATCAAACACGCGTTAATTTGGAAAGGGTTTTCAGAAACATCCCCTGAGCCATATCTGTGCCTTACTGAGAAGAATTCTTGCAGAAAGGATTCACAAACCCGTACCTGTATTCTCGAGATACTGTCGAACTGGCATCGACTTCAAATCTTCTTCAGTTGGTTCCTCTTTAGGATTCTCTACACCGGTGCTTTTCTTGTCTGTTGCCTGTTTATCGTTTCCATTTCCCTCTTCTTTCGAATCTTTGGTCGGTGCCTCAGGGGCATTTTGCTCACTGTTGGCAGGTTTCTCGATTTGTTCATTTTTATTTCCTGTATTCCCGTCAGGATTAGAGACAGAGTCATTGCCCGGACCTTCGACGACGGGCTGTTGTTTTTCTTGCCCAGAAGAAGGCTTTTCTTCCGCAGAAACGTTCATTGCTTCAGGTGGCCAATGCGATTCTAATTAGCTTTGTATTAATTTTGGTATCATGGATGATCCGATTGCCTGGTCAATTTTATGTTGCAAGTCTGATTACTTGGATTGAAGTGTCATGTATGGAGTTTGTGTTTGCAAGACATTGGTTGGACACAAGGGCATAGGTCTACTCAGATGGAGGACAGGAAATATACGTTACAATCAGTAGAAATGGCTACCATGAGAAGTGGTTGGAGACAGTGGAGCGCTGTCAGTATAATCTACTCGTGCCGGATTGACAATCAGTGCAGGAAAGTCGCCAACAGAGAATGGATCTCTGACAAATTCAGAGTGCATTCCTCTCTGTTCTCCAACATTATATGCTCTCGTGTCTTCGAATGTCTCACCAGCATTCAAAACCGGCCTAAATTTACTCATGCCAGTTGGACCGATGCCAAGCATTCCAAACTTTCTCTGTTTTCCCAAATTAATCATACTTGGTTTCAAAGATTTCAGGGTACCTTCGACAAGAGATCCTTCTTCTCTAAAATGATGAGCCAAGGCTGACCAAATCATTTGCTTTGACAAAACCATGGGATTTCCCAGGATAATCAACCCAAACCTGGCTCTGGTAAGAGCAACGTTCAGCCTTCTTGGGTCTGATAGGAAACCAATACCTTGATGTTCGTTTGATCGCACACATGACAAGATAATGTAATCTTTTTCTCTTCCTTGGAATGCATCAACACTAGCTACTTCAACTTCCCCATACAGATTTTGAGCCAATGTTCCATTCCTATTCATGAGTGAGACAACATGTGCTCGCTGCCCCTCATAAGGGGTAATAACACCTATTTGCCAAGGGCCGATACCATGTTTCAATAAATGAGTCACAATCTTTTCTACAGCATTAGCTTCTGTTCTATTCAAATACGACGTGCCAGAGGATGAAATCTCTTCTGCTCCGAGTTGAGACCAAAACATCATAGGAGTTTCAGGATGGGGCCATGGAAAGCCAACCGAGTGCAATCGTTCGGAAGCACAAACACCGTTTTGAAGGGATCCTTCGTAAAACATATTTGATGGAAAAACTGAGAGAGACGGATGCATTCTGTACTGCACAGCGAGGCGGATGGGCTTAATTCCCAAGAGGAGCAACCTCTCATACAAACTCTGGCACAACCCTGCATCTGCAGCTTTTTTATTAACAATCACGGGACCCAATTGGCAATGATCCCCTACAAATACAGCCTGTTTACAGCCCATGACGAGGGGAATCAATGCTTCTGGTTCCACTGCTTGAGTAGCTTCGTCTATCAATACTCTCCTAAATGTGAAATTCGCAAGTCTTGGGTCACCAGATCCAACACAAGTGACACAAATCACATCTGCTGCCTCCAATACTTTTTGTTCAAGCATTCGAAGGTTTTTTCTGTACTTTTTCTCATCTGCCGTGGATAATTCTCCTAGCTCGTTTCTCAAGAGATGGAGCTTCTGTAGTTCAACTGCAGCAGGAATATTGAGGTGCTGTACCTGATATTGCAGAGTGAGATTTTCTACTGAACTTCCAATCTCCTCTCTACTTTTAGAAAGCATTCGTACAACCTTCAGACCAGTGAGAGAAATTCTCTCTGCAAGGTGGTCAACTGCTGTATTAGAGGGTGCAGCAACCAGAATTTGACCCTGACCTTGCTTAGATAAATGATACACAATCGTTGCAGATGTTAGGGTTTTACCAGTCCCTGGTGGACCCTGGATAAGAGACAAAGGATCTGATAATACCTTCTTGACTGCATTCATTTGAGAATGATTCAGAGCAGGAAGACCTGGCGCAGTCAATTTCTTGGGTGGAGATGACCTTATGGTCGGAGTTGGTACAGTATGACCAAGAATCGTGTGATAAATATATCCTGAGACTGAAGTATCATCTGCAACAAAAGACCGAAGGGCTTGCTGCATCCTTTCATATGAAATACCCCTCCATACAAATTCTATGGAGTAGCCATTCTGGACATTGATTGGTGGGGCTGCACTATGTTTGGTTTCATCATATTGCTTCTTGCCTTGCTTTGATTTTTTTCTATGTCTTCTCAAAGTTCCACAAGGGTGGATTTCTAGATGGATTTCTTCTGACATTAGATCCAGCCTGACAACTGTACCAACTCCCTCCCAAGGAGGATTCCCCAAGGATGGGCAAGGATGCTTCAATCTCATCTCATCTCCAACCATGACTTTTGACTCTGATCCGTCTGAGGGGAAAGAGAACTTCGCCAAGTGTCTTTTGTTTAACGCGGTATCCCATGTCACATGAACATTGTGCCGGACTTGACTTTCCTTGACCATTCTCTCGTACTCTGCTTCCATATGTATGAGTGCTCCGAACAATGATTCATAAGTTGATGCATCTTCATAATGCAAAGCAACTGGCAGACATTCCTCTTCTTCAGTTGAAAAGATAGCCAAGTCGTCCAAAGTGGCCTCAGCCTTGCCCTGTTTCCACATTTCCTCCAATCTTGCTGCTTCATCCAGACGTAATTTCTTGCACCGTTTCATCTCTTCCGCAGTAGGATGCGGTACCAACCAATCAACGAAAGCCCTGTCTTGTATCAACGGTTCCCATTGAGTGGTATCCAAATTCAGATCTTTGATGCTCGGATGTGATGCTGGTATATCTCTGGATAACAACACAACAGTGTTTTCATCAGTGCATGGCACGTATCCAAGTGAGAAAACATTTCTGCTGCCAGTCGCATAGCATTCCAGTATGGTATCCCCTAAAGGAGATTGTTTATGAAGCAGCACTTCTTTCCTGTTTGCCTTCACCAGGTGTGCCACAATACAGGATGAATTCTTCACAGACCTCCCATTACAAAACCATTTATTCGTGTGAACGCATTTCACTGAACTGGCGGGGTTACTCTTCTGTCCACAGTATGCACACATCCACTCAGGTGCATAAGAATCGTCTTCTTCATCAACAACCTCGTCATAATCTCCCAAATTCTCACCATCCCCTTCACTATCTGTAGTTTGTTTTGGAGCACCCTCGCGGGGTGCTTGGGCAGCCGTATCACGACCACCTATATCGAGCCCATTAAATTCATTCTCAATTTCTTTAGATTTGAATGGTCTCGCATCATCATCTTCTAGGAAAGAAAAGTCGACGTGCTCCACCTGTGCCTGCTCATTCCAGTCAGCCATGCCGACGGCAAACCTTCAATGTGACCTTGTAGCCTGAGAAGAATGTTAGAGAAATGTAAACATAAAAGTCAGAAGAATTTGAGAACTTTTGTCATTTGGCCTGGAACAATTGATCCTTTCCTTTTGATCCCATTCGAATTCGAATGATAACACTTGACCCATGCATGGGTTGTCTTTCTTTCTCTACAGTTGTGAAGAGGCAATCTACACTGTCCCATGCTACCTAATTCTGTCGAATCATCTCTGTATCCCGTACTGCTGCAGTGATTCCTCCCAATCTGGCCAGATCCCATGGGAGGATTTCTTTGGGATCTTGACAACAACCCATTGCCATTTTCCTCATGTACAGACGTCATCATGAGCATGATACAGTCATTAAATTTTAATTTGATTATCACATAAGGTACGATACACATTTATAGAGTATGGCCGGCCTTTGGCGTTGTATTGCGTTTGGCTGGTCAGCCAGAAATTCAATGATCGACGAATCCCGGTGGGAGCTCAAGAAAGGATCATACAACTCCATACATCTTTGAATGAATATAGAAGTATTTTTATACCATGTATTTCTCCAATGTGAGCATCAGACACATTCTTGGTGTATGATCATCCAAGCACTCAACAGAGAGAAACCTTGGAAGTTTTCACACGACGATGCTTTGATGGATCCCTGAGTGTCTATGATCTTATTTTATCTTTATATTTTCACTCATTTTCCTGGGTGTGTTGCAGCTTTGACACGTAACTATGAGTGAGCAACCAGCAAAGCCAGTTGTCCCAGCACTGGACTTGGAGAGTGAAGATTCCGGATCAGTGATCACGAGAAAGAAGACATTCTCTGAAAGAGTTAAAGGTGCCGGAAAATCCATCAAGAAGATCGTAACACCTAGATCCAGGAGTTCTAGTGTGAGTGAAGTTGAGAAGCAGCCTGCGGTTGAAGCAGAAGCAAAGGCTGAAGATGTCAAGGAAGAAGTAACGGACAAAGTTGAAAAAGAGAGTTATGTCGAAGTTGCGAAGAAGGCTGCGAAGAAAGCCCTTGGAATTGAGGAGAAAAAGCCAGTGGTGCAGGAAGAGGAGAAGGCACCATCTCGCTTAGCAAACAGCAGTGAGGAGAAGAAGCCGAGCAATGACAAGCGTGGCATTGTAGGAGGATTGGTGGCTGCTGCCGTTCTTGCTGTTGGAATTATCTTGTCCAAGACTTCTCAGAAGAAGCCAGAGCCAGTTGTTGAAAAGAAGAAGAGCTTCCTGAGCAAGTAAATGTCAGACATATGTAGATAAACTCAATGCTGTATTTCGATTTGATTGACATTATTAAACGTTTATAAAGACACTACTCTAGAATTTTGATCTATTATCCCAACCCAGAACAGAGTCTTTAATTGAAGCAGGAGCCTTGCATTTGCAAGTCCTTGCAAGGACTAGTAGTCCATAGCTATGGAATTTGAAGCGTCCAGTGCAGAGTCTCTCATGCTGGAGAAGATTTTTTAGAAAATACATCCGTCATACATATATCATCATGAATTCTTTCAATTGATATAGGTTTATATTTTAGGAAATAGAGTCATCCTCACGAAGTCCCTCAGTACTGAAACGGAAGTGACATTTCGTCGGGAAGCATGCCGAAGAGTAAAAGAAACAAAGTTGGTGCGTTGCAGCCTCCTTCTTGCTGGTTTCATTAATATGTTATCTTGATCATCATATATTTGAGCATTAGTCCTGAAATATTGTCACAATAATACATCCTCGTTTGTTGGACATGCAGTTTCCTTGACCAAGGTGAAGAAGAAGGATAGGGAATGGAAAGAAGGAATAGTCGCGCAGATACATGCCAACTTAGATGAGTACGTTAATAATTGCTGTGCATATCGAATGCCTGAGCCTGGTCTGACAAGCATTCTATTTGTAGATATCCAAGTGTGTACTTGTTGCAGTATGAGAACTTTAGGAATGAGAAATTTAAAGAATTGCGTGATAAAGTCAGAGGCACCTGTAAATTTTCTTTGGGATCAAATAAAGTGCTGAAAGTAGCACTCGGCCACTCGGAGGCGGATGAATACAAGACAAATCTGTCAGCATTGGCTGGAGATATCCAAGGTAATTCTGCGCTGCTGTTTACAAAACTTGACCAGGAGGAAGTGGAAAAGGTTGTGAATTCTTTCGAATTTATGGATTATGCAAGAGCTGGAGCGGAAGCTACAGAAGATTTCGATCTCCCGGCAGGACCGGTGCTTCAATATGGAGAGCCAATTGCACATACTCTGGAACCGACTCTAAGAAAGCATGGGATGCCCACAAAACTAAACAAAGGTGTCGTAGAACTTGTATCAGATTATACAATATGCACAGAAGGAAGTATATTGAATCCAGATCAGGCTGCATTGCTTAGAATATTCGGTGTCATGATGGCAAAATTCACCATGCAGTTGGTTGCCAAATGGCAGGATGATGAGTATACTCGGTTACTTGATTGACCAGTAATGTCGATGTAATTACATGATAGTGTTTATAAGCATGAGATAGACCATCAGGTATTATTCTTCTTATTCTTATTGTTAAACTTTTTCTTTGGATTCTTGTGATGATTCTTTTCATTTGTTGTCGTTGCAGCCTTCCTCTTTTGCCAAGAAGGCATCAAGGCTGCAGCCCTACTTACACCTTCTGGCCGCCCTCCCCGATCAGGGACGCTTCCTATCGTAATGGTTTTTACCTTGGCAGTTCTCTTTTGGCTCATCCCATGATCAAATGTATTTCCCATGAGCAAACTAACAATTTCCCCCTTGGTCGTTCTAAATGCATCATCTATATCAGCAAGCTTGCTAGCACACATCATTTCCATTGTTTCTTTTGCCTCCTCGGTGTATGAATCAAGTACTCGTACTAGCCCTGGGTTTCCTCGTATTAATTGAGAGGATGAAAAACTTTTCAATGTTGCCAGTGCCCTGTCCACCATCATCTTCTGTCGCAGGCGTGTCTCTTGTGCCAATTTATCACTAACCAAGGTCAATGTTGCCTCCTGCTCCTGAGTCCACGAGTTTCTCACTTCAGGTGATATCATTGGGTCGAAAAATCCCTCTGGTAACTTGCTTTTGCTGTCCTCGATGTGATGACATAGGCGATCAAATATTGCTGCTGCACTTGTGTCTTGTTCTTCATTGTCATCAAATATACGCCCCAGTTCTCTCACCATATCAGACAGCTTCTTTTTCTCTGCCATCTGAGGGGATATTTCTTCGTCCTGGACGCCTTTCGATCCCTCCGAGCTACGAGATAGAATCATCACTGAGCATTGTATCATTGATACAATGTGTTGTATTGACATCACCCTCACAATCCCGGGATTATCTCCTCTCTCTCTAAGCGGAGGCAGCCCAAGTCCAACTGCCAAGTCATATATTGCTGCATCCATATCCATTTGACCATCAAGAACACCACGAACTAACCCATGCAGCATATTTTTATGTTCAGGAGAATAATTCCCATCAAGCACCACCGTCACCCAGACTCGTCTCGCAAGTTCCATACAGCATCTCTGATATGATGGATCATTTTCATTGGAAGAAAGGATATCTTCCTCTTTCAATCGTGGTTCTATCCTGTAAAAGAGTGCAGTCAGCAAGAGTAATGCATGGTGTCAGCAAAGCACAATGGTATCAAATGCACGTACCGAAGGCTATATTCCAAGCGTTCAACCAAATCTCTAGCAATATCATCCATTTTGTAAGATAAACGTGACAAATGCAACCCCCATCGACCACATGCATTGTATTGACCAAGCCATGCTCCTTTTGGACTCTTGACGACGAGAGGACATGTCCCTTTGAAGGGATGATTGGATGGGACACATTCTATGCATCGGATCCACCGATTGATTTCGAAATCAATGGGAGTCTCTCAACAACAAATCGTTGTTACCAAAATACACAGACAAAATACTACGATACTTATATCAATTTTAATTCTTTTAAAGATAGTCTCTTTACGAAAGAAAATAATCATCAGTGGTTGATTAGGAATACGATTTCCCCATTAACAAGAACACTCTTCATTTTTGAAATTCGAATAACAATGGTTGTTGGCTCACCAAGAACGTTTGGAGTAGATATCCAAAATCATGCTATTACATCTCCAACAAATAAAAGACCGAGAGATGATGACTTGATCAAGGAATTGGAGAGCGTTCGTAAAGAGAGAGATGAGTTGAAGGCTCAACTGACAACGACTCAGCAAGAACTGGAGAAGATGAAGCAACAATACGAACCCAGTGAGGAGGAAGTCCAAAAATCCGTCAACATTCTGAGAAACAGTCTTGAATTTCAAGCCAGCAAAGCCATGGTGTGGAGGCCATCTTGCAAAACCAATGGTGCACGCCTGTCAGTAACCTTTCCAAACGTCACTCGTGCAGAATATGCAGGGTTGGTTGGTTCTGAAAGATTTGCCAAAATGGCAAAAGGGAAAAAGTCGGAGAAAAAATCATTCACCTTTGCAGCCAAGACGAGGGAGGAGATTGAAAGCATCCTTGGAGATGTTCCAGGCTCAAGCGTTCGATATGGAGGGTGGCTCACTGTCTCCTTGGAAGGACAAGGTCTGAGGTTTGTGTATGATACGGAGACTCGCAAACTCAATGTATGTGGAAAATATATTCTCGAAAAGTAAAGGTTTTGTATGCCTTTGGCCATTTGTGGTGGTTTTCCCTGTGAAAATGGATGGTACTCTGGATGGGTTACTCAATATGAGCTACACATGGGCCCTATTTGTAGAGTTGCGACAATGATCATCATACATAATTATACTTTTTTTCTTGTGTTATCGAAACCTGAAGCATGAATCACTTTATCTCTCCCGAACTGCTATTTCCGACACTTTATTCAATCACCATGGTCCGGTTTTGTCAGGCATGTTTGAACATGAAATTCCATGAGATCAGTCTTAAACCGTTAGTGTGATGAAACGCACGCTTTCATCTCTTACCCAAGATTCTGCATTTATTGAAGTACAAGGAAACCTCTGGTTCCAATAGATGTGTCGAATGCTGCAAGGTAAAGTTCAGCAAAGTTGGGACATCCCGGGTCGAAATCAAGCATCTATCTTCAAAAGCTCGTTGGATCAGACTATGCGACAGCTTGGACCCTGAGATATCGTTATAACAACCTCGACGCTTCAACGGTCACGGCATGCAATAAATATCACATATACTATTCCCTTTCAGCTAGTGCTACCGTAAGGATTAGGTATAGCGGTGTGTAGTGTCACTCAATCATCAAGACGAGAAACTGCCGGCCATGCCCGTCATTAACTTTCCCTACAAGAGACCATTTTACAACTTGACGCTGACGCCTCAAGAAATAAATGTATGTTTATGATTGCATGTATTTACTCGAGGTGCTGTATGTTGGTTGGGAATATATGTTCCGGGTTGCTGGAACGTACCAACCTGTCTGTGAATAAAAGGTTATATGTTGCATGCCTGTATGTATGCAGGAGGACATTTCTCATGTAATTAGTCATACCAAGAGAAAGAGAAAGGCCTCTCCAACCCAGAATGGTAGCTAGAGTTGAAGGATTGTGATTGGTAGTGGAGGAGGGGTGTGGTCTTAGAGAGCACACTGTAACCAAGCAGAGGTAGATTTTGCTGTATTTTCGGAGGGAGGAGCCGTATGTGCTTTTCTTGTGATTGATGTTGGACAAATATCATTCAGCCTGATGCATGTGAAATAATATACATGATGATGATACAAAATTGTTGATACCTTGATAATTGGCTATAGCCAATAGCTATCCTTACAGTTGTTTGTAAAAAGCAGTTTAAAATTTGACAGATTTTGATACCTTAGATTTGATTCCAGTAGATTCACCACCATAGCCACCGGCAGCTCCAGACTTGACAGCTTGCACCTGTCCCCTTCTGCGTACGTTTGCCTCGGCATATTTGATTCTATGCTTTTTCCTTGGATTCTTGAGATCTTTCCTACGGTGTGGGGTAAGTCCTCTATTTTTCTCGATTGATGAGTCAATTTTACGCGCACCCGACGCAACTGGCTCTGCCAGAGGAGGCAATAATTGGTCTGGGGCCCTTGATTCCTTCTTTTGCTTCTTCTGCCGTTCCAGGTGCATTTTGCTTGCCTTGTAAAAGTCTGTTTCGACCCTCTGTCCTGGTTCTTCATCAACTTCATATGAAATTGCTCTCTTAGCTCGAACACTATCCATGGCAGCCCTCCGAGATGCCAACGATATTCGCTCAGGCACATCCGCATCTCCTGAGGCATTGGTTTTCTTCTGGTTTGAGTCGTCAACACCATATAATTGGCTCTTCTTGTGTCTAGAAAACTGGGATCCGATTCCAATATCATTATTTCCATTCACTAAATCGGCAATGTCATCCTGGAAATCATCTAACAGAGCTTTACCAGAGAGACCAGCTCTCCGCTGAGCTTTCAACCGTTTTCTCTCATCCTTTGATAATGGCACACGAATCATCAATTCCTCTTCAACATTCTCCCGTGCCGCCAATTTTTGCCGATGTCTTAATGCCTCTGCAGTGTCCATACCAACAGGGACACCCATCTTCTTTTCTTCTGGGGCTCCTGACAATTCTGCTGCAAACTCTTGTACGAATGAGCTTCTGGCTGCCTTTCTTGAAGCGTTGATTTGCTTCCGACGTTCTTTAGCAGACAACCTCCCTGTTCCTATATCGTCTGTTTCATCCAGCTCCATTGAGACAGGATTAAGCTTTGGTGGTCTATATGCTTCGCCTTTGATTCCTTCCCGGTCTTTTTCTTCCCCGTCATCGATGACAAGAGCTCCAGGCCTGGGCTTGTGGCTCAAAGGTGCCTCAGCCTCCCTAGGGCCTTCTGTGGTATCTCTTTCCATTTCTGCGGCTGCCAACAATTTTCCGATCTGATACTTGAGTTTTCTGTCAATAGGACGAGTTTTCTCAAGATAGGAGCGTATTTCAATAAGTTTGGAGATCACAGGATGATCTTTTACTGATCTTCCTTCTGATTTCAGGAGTAAGTAAAACACCAAGCATGCAACATAATGAAGCAAAAGCAAATGTTTTGCTTCAAGATAACTAACTCCTTCTGCGGTAGCGATATCACCAGATTTTACCTCTTGCAATAAAGGCCCCAGTCTAGCTCGTATTTCTGATAGAGAGGCCCGCAATTCCTGGAGCAAAGCCTTCAGTTCAAGGGCATCCTGTCGCACCGCAGATGCACGGAGTTCTTTTTCATCGTCATCAAGCTCATCAAGTTGCATGATCTTTTCAAGGTTGGTATCATTAAGATCATCTTCACTCAGACTGCCGTAGTCATCTGCTTCAATGCGATCTGCTGCTTCTTTCTGCAATCTCGTTGCTTCCTTTTCCTCGGCCTCTAGATCTTCATCTTCATCTGATCCTTCCATATCAACTATATCAGCATCATAATAGGCACTCTTACGTGAACCCCATCGAGCTTCATCCTCCTTATCACTTTCTTCCTCCGAGGAGGAAGAGGATGCATCCTCATCATCATCTTCACCTCGTGCGATATCCAACTTGGCCTTGATAGCCTTGGCTTGTTTCAATAACTGACCATATCTGGTCCCCTTTTCGATTTCTTCTTCTGAATCGAGATCGCTATCCCCAGATTCGTCACTTTCTTTTTCTGAACCAATTCCAAGAACCTCCTCTTCGTCAGATTCTGAAGATTCCTCCTCAGAATTGGAACTAGTATCGTCTTGTGCTATTCTTTCTCTATGAAAACGTTCGATCTCATCCTCATAATCCTCTTTCTTCGCCACAGCAGCACGCCTGTCTCCAGACTTTCTTCTTCTTGTGCTCACCATGTTCCCTGATACGGCCAATCCAGGCCAGAATATTATCTTTATCTAAATAGAGTATTGAATATGATTCTCTTTTTCACCCGCAGATTGAAGATTAAGGGTAATAGTACCGGTGGGTGCAATGCATGCGGTGAGTTCCACCTCACTCGAAAGTTTCCCTTAATGAAATTACAATACGTAATATCAAAATATATTTATCTTTATATACCTGAAATGAATCTCGATTCCCTTTTAGCTCCAACTGAAAGGTGGGATTCTATTATGGGAGATCATCTGCAGGGTGTCAGTATCTCAGGCACAGATCTCAGTCTAGTAGACTGCCTTACTAAGACAGATATGGATCCACTCTCTGCATAGGATGATTAGGATCACTTCTTTCTTCCTTTAGTAGGGCATTGGTGTTGCATGGAGATTTGAATTGCCTTTGAGTAGTGCTGTAGCGAAATGAATCTTCTCTTAAGATCATGCTTGAGCTCCATGATGGGGCCTGCCAGGATTGGACAAATGGATTCCAAATGCATATCTAAACAATGAGGAAAGCGATTAAAAAAATTCATATCATGCAATTAATGATACAATATCATAGGAATGTGTTTTTGTATATGTGCGCTTTGAACCTGGATAGCATTGCAGAAGAGTCATCTCCTGGTGCATACGTCTGACATAGTTGGTCATCACACGTCCAAATAACACATATTATACCGTATCAAATGCCATTAAATGTCAAGGCAAAGGAATGGCTGCCACCTGGTGGTCTCTCCAAACAGTTGCAGTCAACGTCTAACGTAGGGGGCGACAGTACAACAATGATGGGCATTTCAGATGCGAGTAAAGTTCCAGATGGAAGCAATCTGATTAAAAATGATTCAGAGTTATTTGGGATATGCCACAGGAGTCCCGTGAATGCTGTAAGTCCAGGAGAGGAAAGCCAACAAGCAGGGTATTCCAGTACCCCAGTAGACGAGGAGGAAGAGCTTCTATTTGACGTGAATATCAATGAAAGACATGCGATAACTTCCCAAGGGACATCAAGCCCTCGTTCTACACCTAAAACTTCACTTGTTGGTCCATCACCTTTGCCTTCTCCCTTGCTATCCCCTGTAGCATCTCCTATTTTGGAATATGGATCTCTTATGAAGCAGACTGAACGGCTCTCGATTGCTTTAGAGGCCGCTAAAAAGGGAGAATTGAAGGCATTTAATGATATGAAAAATTCTACAGTCGATCTTGAGCAGGATGAGGCAGAACCAACAGTGACAACCCATGTAGAAACTGAAACTAGTGCAGCAATATCTGGAGGTCAGAAACAAAAACTTGGCCCAGAGGATTTTGAGCTTTTGCGAGTAGTTGGCCAAGGGGCATTTGGTAAAGTATTTCAGGTCCGAAAGAGAGACACTGGAGAAGTTTTTGCGATGAAGGTGATGAAGAAAGAAAGGATATTGGAGAAGAGTCACGGTGAATATGTGAGGGCTGAGAGAAATGCCTTGACAGCTGTGGTTCATCCTTACATCGTGACCCTGAGATATTCTTTCCAGACCTCTAGAAAGCTTTACCTCGTGTTGGATTTTATCAATGGTGGTCACCTATTCTTTCAATTGTATCGAGCAGGGACATTTGATGAAGATCTAGCTCGCCTTTACACTGCAGAATTAGTTTCAGCATTGGCCCATCTTCATTCACTAGGATTTGTTCATAGAGATCTTAAGCCTGAGAATGTTCTGCTTGATGCTCATGGACATGTGAAAGTAACTGACTTTGGTCTAGCAAAGGGCAATATGAGTGATGCAGAGCATCATCGGACAAATAGTTTCATTGGAACCATGGAGTACATGGCGCCTGAAGTTATCCAGGGTAAAGGCCATGGAAAGGCAGTTGATTGGTGGAGTACAGGCATTTTGTTGTATGAAATGCTCTGTGGTATGCCCCCCTTCAGAGCAAAGAGCAAAAATGCGTTGCAGAAATCAATCATTTCTGGTAAATTCAAGCTTCCTTCATATTTGAGTGCTGATGCGTGCAATTTACTTAGAGGGCTGCTACAGAAGGATGCCTCGAAGAGACTGGGATATGGGGAATTAGGATCGGAGGAGGTGAAGAAACATCCTTTCTTCAAAACAATCGACTGGAAAAAGTTGGAAAGTAGAGACATTGTTTCACCTTTCAAACCCAAACTTGCATGTCATATGTCAGTTGAAAATTTTGATAAAATTTGGACAGATCTGCCAGCGCAAGACTCACCATGCTCAACTCCCACAAAGGGTTCCCTGGAAGAAAATGGAGAATTCGATGGATTCTCATATGTTGCCCCAAGTTTATTAATGCAGCTCAGTCCCGGGAAAATGGGTGGGAAGGGATGAAAATGTATCTTCTAGAGGGTAGATTTATGTTTAGAGCTCTGGAATACCAGGGAAATACTGTAGTGTTATTAATTTTGATTCGTTTCGTTGTTAGTATGCATTCTCAAGGTGTCTGATCATACAAGACTCATCACAAACTCGCAGAGTAGTGGATAAACCTTTCATCTGAAGGCCACCGGTGGGTACCCATTAGTCATCCAAAACAAGTCAACCATGGTCAAGAAGCTGGCCAACGCTTTGCCCATGTTATCGTCTCCTCCAAGAAAGCAGCGATAATTCTACGGGCTCCACTGATTGTTTATTCCATGAATAATTCTACAGATACTTACATACTAATTGATGAGCGTACATTGTTTGACCATTTTGAGGCTATTTAGCGTGACGAAAGCTCGTCGGGAAATCTGCAAACAGGTTTTCCCCTCCACAGATATTCGCGTTAAAGCAGGAGGGATATTGCAAAATATGGGTGTCCTTGATAAATGGAAACAAAAATCTTCGTATGCAAACGCTACGATAGATATTTTGGAGGCTCCTGAAGTAGCAAAGGTGCGTAGCTCCCGAATGGTATTCTCTGGCGAGTTGGGTGACCAAGTTTTACCACTTTCTAGCATTCTGTTTCTCTCCTATTCTAATCGGGGTAGCACCTCTTATGTATAGGTGAAATCTGCTCTTTGTCAAGTTTCAGTAACGGATGACAAGCAAGCCAACATTCTTCATGCTCGATCCATGATCACAGAAGCAGCAGAGAATGGAGCTGAGCTGGTAGTCCTGCCAGAATGCTGGAACTGCCCATACTCGAATGACTCATTCCCAAAGTACGCAGAAGATTTGTCAACCGGTTTTGCTCCTTCGTATGACTTTATGTCTAGCATAGCTAAAAAGCTTGGTATTGTCTTGGTAGGGGGATCTATCCCAGAAAAAGAAGGTGAGCACTTGTTCAACACATGCTTTATTTTTGGCAAGAATGGAGACATGCTGGGAAAGTTTAGCAAGCTTCATCTGTTTGATATTGATATACCTGAAAAGATAACATTCAAGGAATCGGACACACTCACAAGGGGTGAACAGTTGACAGTCGTGGACTCAGAAGTTGGCCGCATTGCAGTGGGAATATGTTACGACATTCGATTCCCTGAACTTGCGTCCTTGTATGCTTCTCGTGGAGCGCAAATAATGGTCTATCCCGGAGCTTTCAATATGACAACCGGTCCATTACATTGGGAGCTCCTGCAAAGGGCAAGAGCTGTGGACAATCAATTTTGTGTTTTGACTTGTTCCCCAGCAAGGAGTCAGGAAGGACCTTATGTTGCATGGGGTCATTCAACAGCAGTTGGACCATTTGGAGAAATTTTAGGGAAACGAGATCACACTGAAGGAATTGTGTATGCCGATCTTGACTTGGAACAGATCCCTCTTCGAAGGGCAAATATGCCCATTAGGCAACAAAGACGGGATGATTTATACGCTTTGATGGATCTCACTAGAGATTCATCTTCAAAGTAACATGATAACGTTTACATTCCTGAAAGATACACAGTATGCAAAATGAATCACATTTAACGAGACTTCAGGTACTCCTGCAAGACAGCAAGACCCTCGGTTTCCTCTCCATAATCTGTGACGACAGCACAAGAGCATCCCACAACCTTGCGGGCCTCTCCTTCCTCGTCGATTTTGCAGAGACCAGCCCACTGACCAAGCTGCTTATTCTCAGGCACAGCAATCAAATTGACTCCTTGTTCGGCACAAAGTGCCTCAATCAACTTCTTGTAATCTGGCTGATTGCAATCATCTGCCAAGACACAGAGCTGTGCCTGTCCACGCTCAATCGCACGGGATGCCTCGTGGAGACCACGAGAGAGTCCATCGTGGGCAAGAGCTTTTTTCAACACAACCTGAATGGCAGTGTTGATGTCCATACCCTCAGCTGGGGCAGCAGGAGTTTCCTGTACAGATTTTGGGCTATCCCCTCCGTCAGACATTTTTGGTCCTAGACAACTGTTTATGCGTCTCCCTGTGAAAAGTCTTCTGTCTTTGAGGTACCCTACAGTTGAAATTATGATCAATCAGTCATGATCGCGGACAATGTAAATCACAAACTCGAGTGAGGTAGCAGGTGGGGATGACTCAAGACTCTCTCTTGCATTCTCCGCAGAATCCACGAAAGTATCTTCAACGGGTCATATACTACCGATATATCTATGCTAGGGCAGGGCTGATACACTCATCTGACTGAATTCAACCTGGCCGCCGAAGTTCAATTGAGTGTTCCCCATGCGCTCGGGCGAAAGAAAGTCCTGCTACCTCAACTACGACATCTAACATTCCCGGTACCGTACCTGTATCTGGATATCTCAATTTTTAATTGTTTGAATACCAGTATGCGGGCGTGCATCCAATATTATAGACATGCTGACATCGCGGCGAAATGGTTTCATCTATATTTATTAACATTTTTTGAAGTTTGATGGAAAAACTGCATGTATTTATGTTTACATACGGCGTCGCGAGGTCAAATAGTATAATATTAACGACTTAATTCGGCAAACATAATGTGCAGCATGTATTCACGGGCTTGGTGGTCGTGATAACAGGACTGCATCATTCTCTCTCTAGACTGGAATGTAAACCGTCACTTTATGACAATTAATTGCACATTATTAGATGCTACATAGTGTCAGTAAAGGTTAGAACCATAAATAAACCCTGATTGCAGTGTGTGTACATTTCCTAGTTCTGAATCTAAAAGCCAGTTGTGACTGTAGAGAAAAAGAAGAGAGAGATGTCGGGATACTCATCTGATAGCCCAGTTAGCGATGAAGAGGAACACGAGTCTGACTACAGAAAAGGAGGTTATCACCCGGTATACATTGGAGAAACTTTTAAAGAAGGAAGATACACAGTGCTACACAAATTGGGCTGGGGTCATTTCTCAACAGTTTGGCTAGTTGCCGATGAACTGAAAGGTGGCCAAGCTGCTTTAAAGATTGTCAAGAGCGCAGACCATTATACAGCTGCAGCAAAAGATGAGGTGGCTATTCTGTCTCACATTGCAGAAAAAGATCCAGACAATAAATACCACTGCTGTAGAATGACCGACACGTTTGATCATAGAGGTCCTCATGGAAAGCATATCTGCATGATATTTGAAGTGCTGGGTGATAACTTGCTCACCCTCATCCGACACTATGATCATGAAGGCATTCCCATAGATATTATCAAAAAACTTACCAAAGAAATATTAGAAGGGCTCGACTTTTTGCACAGAACCTGTGGTGTCATACATACAGATCTCAAACCGGAGAATGTCATGTTGAAAAGGCCATTAAAGAAATCCCAGGAAGAATCGATTGCCCATTCGATACAAAGCTTCAGGCGGGATTCCTCGGCATGGAAAAATCAAAATAAGGGCAAAATTGCCAAAGCTATCGAGGCTGGAAAGCCGTTGACAAAGAACCAGAAAAAGAAACTTAGGAAGAGGCAGCAGAAGATCAATGTTGAAGCAAAGGAAGTAGAATCAGAAAATGCAGCTCAACAGGGAACAAGTTGTGTTTCCGAATCAAATGTAGGAAAAGAATCAAATGATCTAAATGTGGAAAACCTGAAAGGAAAATTAGAAGATTTTGACCTTTCACTGGAGGAAAGACTCCTGGGGATGGAGTGCAAAATTGTTGACTTTGGAAATGCTTGTTGGATTGACAAGCACTTCACGCAAGAAATTCAGACGAGACAATATCGTGCCCCTGAGGTATGGCATTTTTTGTATATGTTCCGGCCATCAGGTATCTAGTCTGCGTGCTTCTGCAATAGCTGTAGACATCGGAAGTATGGCCCACAGTGACACGGAGTGGTTTTGCGACGTACAGCATCAAATAACTGATGACTGTTACTACTTTTTGCCCCCAACAATCTGAAACTGATACTAATTTATTCATATTTGATGCAGGTCATTCTCGGGTCAAAATATGATGCCTCAGCAGATTTATGGTCCATGGCTTGCCTTGTGTTTGAGCTGATAACAGGCGATTTTCTGTTTGAACCAAAGTCAGGTAAGCATTTCTCGAGAGACGATGATCATTTAGCTCAAATGATTGAACTTCTTGGAAATATACCAAAATCAGTTAGCTTGGGTGGAAAGAATTCAAGAGAATTTTTTAATAGAGAGGGAAAACTTCGTCACATTGATCGTCTGAAATTTTGGCCGCTGAAAGAAGTGTTCATCGAAAAGTACGACTTGGAACCCCCAGAGGTGCGTTGTTTTGCTATGCTGTGTTACCCTATGCATGAAAATGGTGGTGAGGAAACTTTATGGTCTGAACTTTTATGTTGATCTTACATTTCAAATAGACTACAATTCTCTGAACCAAATTTCATAGGTTGATCATTCCATCTTGTTGCTGTCCTTCAATCGGAGAAAATCATATCTATGACTTTATCTTTGCAGGCAGAGATCTTGGAAGATTTTCTGGTGCCAATGCTAGATTTCGTGCCTTCTAAAAGAGCAACAGCTCGAGATGCTTTGCAACATCCTTGGCTTTCAGAAAAGTAGCATTTTTCCCGCTTGAGGTCCAACAAATTTCGGTTGGTCAGACGGGCAATCAACGAACTTCTTTTTGCGTACTCAGACTCTGTACGGTATTACAATTTACTTAATTTTCAATATTATTGAAAAATATTCAATCTTGACTACATATAACCCACTAGACTTACTGGGTTTTACCACTCTCACGCATTCGACTCGGACGATTACATTCAAAACAACTGTGACATCATGGCATCAGGTACGTACCACATTGTATTCCAATCAATATATTATGATATTAACTTAATATTACGGGGACCATTTGGTGAGGGAAAGCCGAAATTGGTTCTCGATACCTGGAACCCAAGTTTGAATTTCTGGGTCAGTGATATCAATATATTATGCTGACCAGATATGGTTTCATCTATATTATGGCCTTCCACATTACTACTGGAGAGGTACATGCATCCTAAATTGGATGATCTACAGAGTTTGTAAGCATTGATAAAATGCTCACGAGCCTGTCAATCAATATCATATATCCTAACTAGGGACGCATTTATTTGCAGCTAAACAATTGAGAAAGAACATCAAAAGATCTCTGAAGAGAAAGCAACGCCGGGAACAGGCGTTGGTCTCTTTGAGAGATGAGGATCAACAAAAGCAACCGGAAATGCCACGTTCAGGAAGCAATCCTGTGCTTGATCAACATTCTTTTGTTGAAGAGAGAGAGCCAGAAGAGGTACAAAAGCCTCCTAGCAAGGCTATGGACCCAGAGCTCCTCGAGGAAGAGCAAGCGCCTCAAGAAGAGGTAACTCTTGAATCGAGGGAACCTTCTGACGAGGCTGTGGAAGGGGAAGCGGCTGCAGAACCTTCCTCTGAGGCTCAAAATTCAGAGGAAACTAAACAGGAACTCTCTGAGCATGAAGAATCAGACATGCAAGAGTCCTCTACAAGGGTAGAAAAAACTGCATCTGGCAATGCAGTGGATTTAACATTCATGAGTAAAGTTCTTGGTGTCAAACTCGTTGATTACCAATCTGCTGGGAATACTCCTGTCATAAATGCTGCTATTGATAATGATATGGATAAGTTCATGGAGCTTGCCTCGGAATCTGATGTTAATATTCCAAATTACAGGGGATATACTGCCCTGCATGCTCTGGCAGAAAAAGGAAAGTCAGACATTATCAGAACCCTTGGAATTAGACAATTGGGGCCAAGTTTAAATGCTCAAACACATGATGATGGCGTTACACCCCTCATTCTTGCCGTCAGAAGCATGGGCGTGGATGCTTGCCATGCCCTGGCAAATACCCTTGGAGCAGACATTTTCGTGACAGACAATTACGGATACTCTGCCTTTGATTATGCATTGCAAATGATGTCAACTACAAGAAATGACATTGTGGTCAAGATTCTGCTCGAAAGTATTGATATTGGATATTACCAATATGCCCCAGTACTGAATGCTCTGGGATTTGCTATTACATCTGGTATGGCTGGAACTGTGGAATTTTTGATTGACTTGTATGGCTTGGATGTGGAATATCCTCTCTATCGCTTTCCCCAAGGAGATTACGTGACACCATTGATGTTAGCATCGGAGATCAATGATGTCGATATTGTTGCGCTGTTGATTACGAAGTACAATGCAAACCTCAGACCTACAAACCTTTGTGGTGATACACCCCTTATAAGGGCAACAATGACAAGGAGTGCTAATGTTGTCAGATACCTATGTGGACTTAAAAGTATGAGATACGTTGACATGACGGTGAAAAATCACTGGAATCACACAGCTATCTCCCTTGCCCACCATATGGAGGATCTTAAGATTGCTGAAATCTTGGAGAATGCATTGAAGGAGAAGCATGTGCAATATTCGAAGGCCATGAAGAAGGCCCAGAAGAGAAGGGCATATCAGATGAGGAAACAATCCAAGGAAAGACAGAACATGGACTCTATCAAAGCATATCACCCTGTATCTAACTAGGAAATTCCTAGTAGGAATCATATCAAGATATATCTATCTAATCAAGATTATATAATCTTGATATCACCAATACTGGTGGGACTATATACCTGAGCCATAGAGTATTTTTGAAGTTGGCCATTGAGAATATACTATGATATGTATAATAGAAAAATATTTACTGCTGATAATAGATAATCACTTTAAACTTATCCTGCTTACAAGCACTGCTGTTGATCACTTGTGTCAACAATGGAGTCCGACACCTCGCCA
>PJEL010000880.1_pt1 | contig 33507 bp, 24 predicted proteins | sample 1853271 | NCBI WGS metagenome assembly PJEL01 (sample SAMN08108733, study PRJNA415343) | Invertebrate metagenome, whole genome shotgun sequencing project. | host: Globobulimina | place: Sweden: Gullmar Fjord | collected 2015-08 | reverse complement strand
ACAACGTCTTATCCCAAAGTCGAGGGAGATTGGTCAACCCGAAGAAATCGAACCGCCACCTGGCAACGGGTTCTTGAACAAATGGAACGAATTCCTCAGGTCAGCATTGCTTCGATGCAGGGGCATGTGATTGGTGGCGGCGCCCTCCTTGCAACTGCTTGCGACTTCAGAGTTATCTCCGACGATGTTGTTTTCCGAATTCCGGAGCTGGCACTCGGTATCCCGAATGTGTGGAATGGCACGCCTCTGCTGGCACGCGAAGTCGGGTTACCAACCACCCGTGACTGGGTAATGACGGCACGCAAGGTTTTCGCACAGGAATTGAAACAAAGTGGCTGGGCACAACGTCTGGCGCCTCAGGGTAAATTGGCGGAGGAGACTGACTCTCTTATCAACCAGCTATTGGATATTCCTGCAGCATCCCTCGCCATGACCAGGTCTATGACAACAGCGCTCGGGCGATCTACCTCTGGCATGTCTTTGGGCTGGGCAGACGCTGACCTACAGCAATGGGCGTTTACAGAGGATGAGTACAAGGAAACGATTCGCAGCTACACCAGAGACTTAGCTGATAAGGTAGAAAAATAGAAAGGTCTTCATTGCCGAATTCTAGTCCGGCATATTCAAGTGCGGTTAGATAATTGTTATCAAAAAGTTAAAAATCCGCCATCAACTATAAAGGTATCCCCGCTATGATAACTGCTTGCATTACTCATCAAATAAACAGCTAATCCTTCGAAGTCCTCTTTTGTTCCCCATCTACCGGCAGGTATCCGTGGGAGGACGGCATCTTCAAATATCTTCTTTTGGATCAAGGTCTCGGTCATTGAAGTTGCAATGTGGCCTGGAGCTATGGCATTTGCAGTCACGCCATAACGTGCAAAATCTATTGCCAGGCTCTGCATAAGCGATTTTACTGCTCCTTTGCTGGCGCCATACGCCTGCGACTTCGGTATACCTACTATCCCTGCGAGAGAGGATGTTCCAACAAGTCTACCACCCTTGTCGCCTTCGAGCGCTCTCTCCTTCATATGATTGGCTGCGCATCGCAGGGTGAAGAAAACCCCGTCAAGATTAACATCTAAGACACGTCTCCATTCATCTGTCGGAAGATTTGCGAAATCCCCTTTACCAGGCACTCCTGCATTCGCAAAGCAGCTATCAACTCTGCTAAAATAATTAAGGGTTTCTGTAAAAGACCGTTCTACAACATTTTCATCGCTCACATCGCAATGAATATATTTCACTCGTGTGCCCCATTTTTTTAGGTGGTTCTCCGCAATACGGCCATTTTCATCATTTATTCCCCAAATGCAAACATCGGCGCCATGCTTGGCGACTCCTTGTGCGAATCCGAGGCCTAAACCACTTTCGCCACCTGTAATCAGTGCTACTTTTCCTTTAAGATCAAATAAATTTGTATTCATTGCTAAGATGTCGGTTTAAATGGTTTCACTGTTGGTAAGATCGGGCGATTTAGAGTCATAATTGTACCTATCACGCTACTGACAAGTCCCTAATTTACAGTCCAGGTTCTAAGTTAGATTTTCGGGTAAATTCACCTGCTCATATTCTACGAATACCTCTGGAGCCAGTGGTTGGTAATTGAATGATGAGTGCGGTTCGAAAGGGCTGTATTCCTGCTTCCACTGTTGTTTCGAGTTGTACTGTCTGCATTAATACCTACCAAAATTTTATATATTTCAAAAAGGTTTTATATCATTCATTCTTTCAGTCCAAACACCAGCCCACAATAGCCCATTCCTTAGTGACATAAAAGCAACTAAATGGAACTCCCGGGACAAACTAATATGCAGACAAAAATCCTAACAAACAAAGAAATAGCTATGATTCGATATAGTTACTGCGAATGCATCAATAGATATGGAAGGCATTGGGGGTAAAATGGTGGAAATTGTCTAGATGTTATTATTATTGAGTTTCCGGGGAGGATGGTCGTCGCTCAGCCCATTCTGGAGAAAATGGATTTCGAGAAAATTAGAAAATCCGAAAACTCATTTGAATCCTTTTGGAACGGCTTTCAATCAAGATCTTGCTGCACTGGAATTTGAAACCTAAATATAGCCCCACCATCCGGATTTTGTTCTGCCCATATTTTACCTCGATGAGTCTCAATGATTTTTTTAGATATAGCTAGACCAAGTCCTGTTCCCCCAGCGCCATTTTTATTCTTACTGCTTTGAGTAAATTGATCAAATATACTTTCCAGTTCGTCTGTGGGAATTCCAATACCATTATCTCTCACTGAAAATAGCAGAAGAGAATCTTCTAAGTGAATCGTCAATTCAATGGTCCCTCTTTGCTTTGAAAATTTGATGGCATTTCCAAGGAGGTTTCGGATGACTTGGCCCATTTTATTAGCATCGAACGATGCAGAATCGTTAAAATTAGGATTTTCGGTGATCACATTCAATTCCTTTTCATTAATCAATGCATACAACTCGTCAATCACAATTTTAGCAACATGCGCTAACCGTCTGGGTTCAAAATTAAAATCAGTCTCATTGGATTCAAGTTTAGATAAATCTAAAAGATCATTTAGAAGACTCAAAAGTCGAGTCCCGCTTGAGTGAATTTCCTGAAAATATAACTCTGTTTTTTCTGCGCTTAAACTCTTTTGTCTGGAAATCCCAAGTTTGGCATAACCTAAAACCCCCTGCATTGGGGTTCTGAGCTCATGGGACATGTTGGATAGAAATTCAGATTTGGCCTTATTTGCCTGTTCAGCAACCAGCCGCTTTCTCTCAGCAACTTCCTGATTATGCAGTGCCAAGTATTTCTCTTTTCTCATCGTGCTGATCTTATCTGCCAGACCAATGGATAAAAGCAGCATCTCAGCGGCCGTTCCGATATGGATACTCCAACTGGTTATAAACATAGACGGCAACACTCCTGAATGCAAAAGTAGATTGACTGTTGTACCTACAAGGAAAAACAGCATTGCTCCAAAGTAAAAGTATGCCGGTCTATTTTTTTTGAAAATGCAGATAACAGCAGCAGCAATGGTCAAGAGTGTTGCTATTAATTGAAGTAGCCCCGTGGATTTAAGGATCAGGATCATATTCCCAAACTGTGATGACACGGCATTGATTACACATAGGCCAAAAATCACAGTTAACACAATATTGAATTTGGGTAAGAATATCTTGAGATCTAAAAAGGATTTTGCGAACAAGCAGTAAAAAGCGATGATCAGGTTCCAGGAAATAATGGCACTATTGACACTGAGCCAACTGTTACCGGACCACAGGTATTGATAACCGATTCCGTCGACATTTAACTGGTAGAAGAGTATGGCAAGCAGATTCAGGTTGTAAAATAGGTAGCTTTTATCTCCCAAGGATGTGTAAATGAAGAAATTATAAATCAGCAGCACCAGGAGGATGCCATAAAAAACTCCCAGGTAAAGCTGCTCCAGGTCCGATTTTCCAAAAAGGTCGTCCGGTTCCCAGATACTCAAAGGAAGCCCCATGGGGCCGCCGTTTTTAAACCGCATATAGATTTGTGTTTCACTTAAAGGCGGCAGATTTATATCAAAGACATGATTTCTGCTTTCAAAATCTTTTCTTGCGGGATTGACTGAAATACCAGCAACGGTTTTTTCTACAAGGGTGTCAGACCTGAAATAATAAACCTCGATGCTTTTCATGAATGGATGGGCCAGCTCTAAAAAAATCCGTTTTTTTTCCGCAAAGGAATTTTGAATTTCAAAATGCACCCAATATGCAGAACTGGTATACCCAAACCCTGGAACAGCTTTTTTTGATTTTTTAAACAAGCTCGATCTTTGTTTTGACCTCACATCATCAATTGTCCAGTTTCCAGACACATCTTCTATATATTCCAGATTCAATCCAAGCGGGTATTTTCCTTTTACATCTCTAACATCTACAGGAGATGCAGCGTATACCCCGCTTGATATAAACAGTGCAATTGGAATCAGCAATTTGAGCTTCAGCTTCAAGAGGATGTGGAAGCAAGTAATACCTTTTATTATTGTATACGTTGATCGAATCATTGTATGCCGGTCTTTACTCAGTTCCACGATAGTATTTCTCCCTAAAAGAATTGTTGTTTTGATGACTGGTTTAATACCAGAAAGGTGGGAGTTCGTCGAGGAGGGTTTTATCTTTATGGATCAAAACTGAATAAGGGAAATTATAACCACATCTGATGATTATTTGGGTTAACGAATTTTCCGACAGTCGGAAAAAGTCGCGATAATTCAGGTTAATAACCAATTAAATCTACGATCAGGAAATGCTTCACGTTTATATCGCCTTCGTATGTTGTAAAGCTCTCTGCAGAATTGAAGAACATACTCTTGTATTTCACTGATGAAAAACTGATCAAACGCGCCATTGATATGTGTATCTATAAACCAACGTACCGGAAATGCGCTTATGAATAGGTCATTTACAAATTCTGGCAAATGACCATTCTTGATCTCCAACTTAGGCTGCACAAACCAGATTACTCTCTGCTTTTGTGGATCAACTTGCTTAAAGTCAAAGAATACCAGTGACTCATTGGTATACCACTCAGCCAATAACCGGTTTTTGTAATTGGGATCAACCCCATATGTTGGGAGTTTTGCACTTAGTTGAATGCTGCTGGATAGCAAGTCGGAAAGCTGGCGGATATCTGTCTTTCGCCTGGTACCATCGACCACCCAGACGATCTTCTTGTAAAAGGTGTTCCTGGCTTTACGCTCTTCCTCACCTAAATGGGAACGTTGGAATTCAATAGTCCAGCCATGTGGTGTTCTGACATCGGCTATGTGTTTTTCGCCTGTGGCTTCATCTCTATGCACAACCTCCTGACATTCTGTATCGAAACAGTTCTTCCATCCGCGATGCCATTCAGTTTCATTTTCCCACCAATGGTCACAATTCCGTTTGCTCTTATGCTTCCAATGATTGGCATAAACCTGGCCACAATGAGCAACTACTTCAGATCTACAGGCTGGGCATGTGCCTCTAGCTCCTTTGGTGGCTTCGGCGCGTTGGTCATCTATGATCGCATATTTCATTTGATTTTTATCAAGTTGAGCACTGCATACAGATGATCAATATACCTTGTATAAAGCTGCTTAAATGTAGATGGATCAACCGATTCTAAATTTTTTGCAATCGCTGATAGTCTTCCATGTAATTCACCCCAGTTTTCTCCTTCACTGCAAAAACGTTTCCATAGGATAGAACCGTTTTCAAACAAACTATCGGCCATTTCATTCCATTTAAGCTTTTGTCTTGGGGGAGATAAAGCCAGATTCATTAGAGCTCCCTTGTAATGTTCAAGAAGATTTCTCATCATAAGTGCAGCCGCATTAATTTGTTCAACCCCTGCAATTGCCCTATAGTAGGATTCATTTGACTTAACAAACTCAGATTCAAATTCTGTTCTTAAATTTGATAATAACTCTTTGACTTTTTCTTCTCGACCAGATTTTTCATGGAGTTTTTCATATTGCGATCCAAACTCGTTACCCCATGCTTGCAATGATGCCTCTTGCTGAGTTTGTGCGATAGTGGTCGCGGTATATACAGCAGCAGATGATGTACTTGTCACTCCTGACGATGCTTCAAACATTCTCTGATCAGGAAGAGATATCTCTGGCAATGAAGATCTAATAATTTTGATATCTTCTTTCAAGGACTCAGCTAACCAATCACTCTCTTCTGCTGTAAATGGAGGAGAATTCGACAAGGCCGCCTTTTCCCATTTTGCATATTCCAATTGGACTTGGATTTTGGGAACAGCATCTTGTACCATTTTAGCCTTGCCAAGATAGTCACTGATTATTTTGACTTTTTCATCCGCTAGCTTCTTGGGATCTTTCATGTTTCGTAAAAGGCTATATTGGATAACTCGTCGAATAATTTGTTAGTATTGCTCTTCTTTGTTTTCACTGATCTCTGATTGAAGAGCTAGTCAATCGATGTACTAAACTTGGCGATATTTTTTTTATGATTTTCTTTATTGCATCTTCAGACCATTTTGCAAGAAATGGAGACAAATAGATCTGATCAATAAGCGTATCAAGATTTATAGAGATATGCCTTCCTACACTAACGTCATAAGGTGGATCATTTTTATCTCCAGGCCCTGGAAAATGAAGAATAAACAGTCGAACTTCATTCTCATAGCTATAAAATTCTCGCTTCGTTGTCACAAGCTTAAACCTGCTCAAATCGTGCTCCGATAGAAAGTCCCTGTATTGTACAACACCGGCATAAATATCTTCAGGATAGATATTGCTTTCTGAAGAAATGCTCTTCTTTAACCGGCTAAAATTCGTACGTATCGCAACACCCGCTTTGGAACCTCCTAAATATATTTTCCACAGAGCATATGATTCATTACGCCCGAGAGACCAACAGTTCACTAGTGTCAAATCTCTCATTGGTCGGTTAGTATATTCAAATCGTGCAATTTCTTCATCTAGATCTCGCCCGATAAACCCTTCAGACATAAGTCTTTTACGATGCGATTTTACAAGGTTCTGAGGAAGACTTATTTCATAACTATCCGTAAAGTTATTTGCATTGGTAAAGAAAAGGCGTTTATTAATCAATAAGTCCAGGAACTTTTCTAATTCCATATATCGCCAAATGATCGAACTACCATGAGGTGTATTCAAATCATGGTGCTTTACTATGTTCATATTTCATCATCCTAAGATCTAAATTCATAAATAGCCGGTGCATGATCACTAAATTCCAGCCATTGCTCTGGCTCTGCAATTCTCATTTCACTTGTACCCAACATATCCCCTGACACAAAGAAATAATCTATGTGGTAAGCCTTATCCGGGTTTTTCTGCAGGAACAGTGTTGGCTGTGATTCCTTTCCCTGCTTTTCATTTTTGACGTGATGATAAACACTCTTCAATCCAATATCCTCTAGTTCATTCACTACATCAGAATGATTCCACCATTCCTGTGTAACCTACTCGCTTCTAAGGATCTGCTCAAATAGATTCGATCATTTCTCTTGTTTTTGAAATATTTGTAATCTTCACTACCCATTTTATGCACCTCATTTTATGATCCCAAGATGGATTAGCTATCGGATTGATGCTTTCAGATATTTATTGCTTGAATCTTCCTGACCTGAACTGTCGAAACTATTGATCATTAATCTTTTTCCCAGCACCATACTCCCCTGAAAAAATAAATACAAGACGATCAGTGAGTTGGAGATGTTTTTGCCCTGCAATAAAGTATATGTTGCCTATGATGTTCATCAGACTGCCATCTCATCAACGGTAAAAAACCAGCGACCGCATCCTAGAGAAGTTTTCGCACCGGCGATTGAATTAAGAGCTGCATCAATTATTCTAATCCATTGCCATCCCTCTGGTGACACCAATCCAAGTAAACAGGATATTGATATAACAAAACGATTGCAGGAAGTTGGTGAGATAGTCGGAATAAAGGTTCTCGATCATGTGATCATCGGTGATGATTACTTCTCATTCGTTGATCAAGAAATGATGCCGGTATAGAACCTTTCCGATAGATATACCAAGACATATAGTACAGGCGCTTATGCCGATAACCTTATAAGGAGAGTAAAAATGCAAACTGAAATTTTACAAAGTAAGCAAGTGCGTACTCGATTGGGTGGATATCTCGTTGACTTAAAATATGTCGATGAAAAGGTCTTCCTGATCAGCAAGGTCGGTGAAGATGATTTTGTAGGTGTTTTAACATCAGCTCGATTTCTCCGTGAAAACGGAATCGAAATTCCAGCAAAGGAAAAAGCTGCAACGGCAAAGTCGGACGAGAAGACTGACAAGAAGAAGAAGTAATTTAACCGGTGGGGTGTCCTGCCTAATCGGTGGAGATCCTCTCCACCGATTACTTTTATTTGGAGGAATAATGAAATTAATAACAGAAGAGTTCGAAGCCTTATTCAAAGACTATCCGCTTTACTCACAGGAACATGAAGAAGATCCTTTTCAGCTTTTTTTTAAGTCGGAAATGTCAATGATAATACCTCTCAGTCCGACAGGATCACTTCCACGCATTATTCGAGTTGAATGCAAGATAACGGGAAATTTAGTGCCGTCTTTTTTTTGGGCCATATATTCTGTACCACCAATTGCTTCTCCATCCAAGGCTCTTGAGATGTTAATCATTGCTTTTTCTTGCTCCTCAGGAACTAGCATTTGCGACGCGTTTAGCCCTTTCTTGAAATCATCCTCAGTGTATTCAAACATTTCATAGGCAAATTTGTTAACAAATATAAGCAGCCCTTTCTCATCCATCTCAAATATAACCTGAGGTAATAAATCTGCTAGTTCCTTAAATCGTTTTTCGCTTTCTTTCAGTTCTTCTTCTGCCTGCTTACGTTCGGTGATGTCACGAATAATGCCATTTTCTTTGAAGTAATTACCATCTATATCGAATTCCATAGTAGAATTGAGCTCAAACCAGTATATTTTTTCATCCTTACTCACTAATCGAAACGTTAACCCCTTAGTACGCTTTCGTTTGGTCTCAATGGCTTCCAAAAACGATTGAGAGACCTTGTTAATATCATCGGGATGAATAAATTTAGAAAAAGGTTGGTCAGTAATCTCATTCAGATCGTAACCTAAGTAATTATAAAATGAATCATTGATCGAAGTAATCTTCCCATATTGATCCAATTCGTAAAGAATATCAGGAATATTTTGTGCGAGATTCTTATATTTCTCTTCGCTTAGTACAAGTGCTTCTTCTGCCTGTTTGCGTTCGGTAATATCAGAAGCAAAAACCAGGACCGCTGGATTGTGCTCCCAATTAAATGCAATCGGTTTGATTTCAATCCATTTAATCTTTCCGGTTTTAGTAATTATTCTTTGGGAATAAGTATCAACTATTGACTCCCCTTTCTGTCTTTGTCGGTTACGTTGCAAAACAATTTGTCTGTCATCGGGGTGAACTAACTCTGATATTGCCATACCATTCAGTTCTTCTTCAGTATATTCATTTATCTCTGACGTTTTGGGATTTGAATATCTGATAATCTCATCTTGGACAATGAAGACAGCTTCATTGGCATTCTTTACGACGGATCGGTATTTTTCCTCACTCTCTCGTAGTTCCTCCTCTGCCCGCTTTTGATCAGTAATATCTCTGCTAACTCCAACAATTAATATTGGTTGGTTATCCTCATCAAGAATAACTTTACGATTATCGCTAAACCATAGCCATTCATTTGTTACAGCATTTTTAAATCTATATTCAATAATAGGATTAAAAGTATCTTCTAATGTTCCTTTTAATAGATGTTCAGTGTGGTTTTTCAATTGTTCACCGTCTTCTGGATGTAATAAAGAGATTGCTAATTCAATTCCTCCTTTTATATAATCTTCAGAAGTTATTCCAACAAACTTTTCAATAGAAGGACTCATATAATCATAAGTACCTGTTTTTAAGTTGAATTGGTAAAGAAGGTCCAATGAATTTTCAATAACACTACGAAACTTTTCTTCGCTTTCTTTCAATTCTTCTTCTGATTTCCTCCGTTCTTGATCAACCTTCGAAACATACAACGCCATCTCAATCGTCACCCTCAGATCCCTTTCCTGAATCGGTTTCAACACGTAGCCAAACGGCATCGTTATCTTTGCTCGTTCTATTCTTTCTTGATCCAGATATGCAGTTGAGAAGATTACTGGAATGCCAAAGCGATTACGTATCGCCTCAGCTGTATCGATGCCGTCCATCTCACCATTAATGCGAATGTCCATCGTTATGAGATCTGGTTTGTCTTCTTCTGCTTTCAATATTGCGCTCTCTCCAGTATTGACAATTGAAGTCACCTCGTATCCCAAATCTTGCAATTGACTTTCAAGTTCCATCGCGATAATGGCTTCGTCTTCAACGATTTGTATTCTGGCTTTTTCCATGGTTAGGTTTCTATATTGAATTTGATAATGAATTTTGTTCCGTTTTTACTTTCCATGTCTATTGATCCGTCGAGTTGGTTTTCTACAAGTGTTTGAATAAGTTTAAGTCCCAATGTACTGGAGTTCTTCCAATCCAGATTCTCAGGCATTCCTATTCCATCATCCATTACGGTCAATTCATATGCTTTATCCGTTTTCTTCGTACTCACTGTGACTTCGCCAGATTTGTCTTCAGGGAAACCATATTTGAGCGAGTTGGATAGCAGTTCATTAATTATCAGACCAAGTGGATAGGCTTGATTTAAACTGATTGGGAAATCTTCAATTTCACTATTCAGTTTTACTTTCCCAGGATTAATCGAATAAGTTTGAAAAACAGAGTTTGTTATCCTAGATAAATAGTCTTTCAAATCGATTTGGGATAATTTTTCTGAACCATGCAACGTTTCATGAACAGCTGACATTGCGTAAACTCTGCTTTGACTCTCTTTGAGTACCTCTTTGATCTGAATATCTTCAATATTGTTTGCTTGCAGTTTAAGCAGGCTGTTGATCACCTGCATATTGTTTTTAACACGATGATGGATTTCTTGAAGAAGGATTTCTTTTTCTTTGAGGGAGGCTTTGATTTTATCTGCAGTTCGTATTCTTTCAACCATCCGCTTTTTATTCCGTGAATAAACCAAACCCACAGACCCCAGTCCAATCAACCAGATTAATCCATGCGTTAACGAAAAAGCACGGAACGATCTATCCCGTATGTCGTAATATCGATTCATTGGCAATGAAATCCCAATACCACCTCTCACGTCACCAACTTTGTAGCCTTGGACCTTGTGGCATTTTAAACATCCCTTTTTAATATGAAGCGCGCGTATATATCGAAAGTGGTCTCCATCTGAGAAATGGACAATATCAGAAACCTCTTTCACACCATCTTCGAAACTTTTCAGAGCTTTGCGTTCCCACTCATCAGGTGCATTTTTTGGATTAAGAAGATTTAGACTAGTTAAGTGTCCTCTGATATTATATTGTTCGGCATAATCATTCATAACCTGACGAATTATATAGGCTGGATTCATCAAAGTGAGTTTCCTTCCGGAAGGGGTTGTAATATCTCGTTCGGGAATGTGCTTTAAATACTCATTTGGAGGTGTTTTTTGTGTCACTGGAACATACACCCCACCGTGATCCGTAGCCCATAACCGGAAAGCAATATCCTTTTTGAAAATTGTTAAGGCCTCCATCCTTGCCAGTTCTGTGATTTGATCGCTTTCAAACTTAAAATTCCACAATAGCGAAAGAGCAGTTAATGCTGTCCAAATGACAACGGCTACAATCATGGTTTTAAATAATTGTGCTTCACTTCTCTTTATAGACGCCGAATCAGTCATGATCTAACTCCTTTCATGAATAAATGTGTCTTTTTCACGACTTTTCTCAGTAAATTACAAATACATAATGCCCAAGGTCACCAATGTTCGAATATCCATCACGATGATATCTAGTTTCTTTTCATCTTATCCTTAAAGGCTTTCTCTCCGGTATTGGATATTGTGGTCACTTCATATCCTAAGCTTTGTAGTTGGCTTTCTATCTCCATTGCGATAATGGCTTCGTCCTCAACGATGAGTATTTTAGTTTTTTTCATTAGGTTTTGATATTGAATTTGATAGTGAATTTTGTTCCATTACTACTTTCCATATCTATTGATCCATCGAGCTGGTTTTCTACCAGCATCTTTACTAATTTGAGTCCTAGACTATCGGCATTTTTCAGATCAAAACCATCAGATATTCCAACACCATTATCAGATACTGCTAGCTCGACTCCGTTTTCATTGTCTGGTTTTAGCTCCAAGAGAATCTCACCTTCCCTATCATCTGTAAAAGCATATTTTAAACAGTTCGCAATCAGCTCATTGACTATCAATCCAATGGGAGATGCCTGTTTAACACTAACCATGATATTTTCTGCAACAACTTTAAATTTTACTTTGGCGCTGATTGAATAATTCTTGAAAATATTTCTCCCGAGCTCTGATAAATATGTTTTTAAGTCAACAGCCGACAAAGTATCAGATCGATATAAGGTTTCATGGACCATACCCATGGATTGCACACGGTTTTGACTATCTTGGAGGGCTTCTTTGGCATCTTTGCTTCTAACTTGATTCATCTGCAGGCTAAGCAAACTTGAGATGACGGTCATGTTATTCTTGACTCGATGGTGGATTTCTTGGAGCAGCGTTTCTTTTTCTTTGAGGGAGGTTTTTATTTGTTCTTCTGCCTTTTTGCGTTCAGCAATTTCATTTTGCAATCGTCTATTGAATTTGAAAAGAACAGATGCTATCAAGATCGTTAGTACGCTGATAAAAAGTATAACCCCAATGATCCAATATAGCCTTTTTACATCCGGTTTTGGATTGGGATTATAAATAAAACCATCCAAAGAATAATTTGGTTCCGCCAGGCCTAAATCGACGAAAGTTTTTGCCATCCTTTTCCAGCGTCCTGGATTTATATGACCTATTTCAATCATTTGTGGCAGAATCAACTGCCTCGTTGTTTCTGCCTCATACTGGAGATGTTGTTTGGATATTTTTCTTTGTCTTATACTAGGTATTTTATGAATTAATTCGATCATTTCATCCGGATGAGCCATGGCATATTCCCAACCAAGTAAACTTGCCGATCTAATTTTTTTAACTCTTTCAGGATTCTCGCTAATCTCTTTTTGTGATGTAAATAAAACATCACCGTAGAAATCAATTCCATAATTTAAAGGTTGAAGGATCTTATAGTTAATTTTTCGGTTTTTTAAGTAGAAGGGCTGATCTGTTAAATAAGCAGACATAATGTCAACTTTACCATTTATCAAATCGTTTATATTATATGAGTGTTTTAATACATTCATTTTATCGATAGAAGCCCCTTCGTTTACTATCATGGCTGAAATGTCGGCGCTTCCACCTAATGATCCCAACATGACCCTGCGACCCTGTAAATGCTGTGGACTTAATATTCCGGAATCCGCTTTTGAAATTAAAATGTTTGGGGAATGTTGGAAAATGACTCCTAAGACGACGACAGGTTTTCCAGACAACCACTCCGATAGAATTTCAGAACCGGCAACACCATAATCTGCACTACCATTAAGTACAGACTCAATGGTGGAAATTTTAGTGTTTCTTTCTGTTAGCTCAACCTGTAACCCAACTTTCTGATAAAAACCTTTTTCAACTGCTGCATAGTAACCTGCAAATTGAAATTGATGATACCATTTTAATTGAAGTGTGACCTTTTCAAGCGCAAAGGTTTTTTCTGTAAAGCAAATAATCAATAACCCAAGAACAAACAAATGTATTGGTTTATATTTCATCGATAAATTAGTAAGCGATGTGTTAATTTCAGTTTCAGGCTCCTTCAGATCTTTATTAAACTCAATAGCCGGAATGATATCAAATTTGACTTATAATTTAAAGAGTGTTTTTCCATACATTTCATACTTTTCCACTGGAACCTTTGAAAATAAACAGTTTCGAGATTTGTGAATTATGCGTTAAACAAGCAGCAATTTTGACCTTGGCATATTTTCTTATGTTGAGTTCTTAAAAATCTTCAGCCCAAATCCCAGCCCTAAATAGCCCATTCCCTAGCGATATTAAACGCACTACCGTGAACAAACGGGACAAACGAATCTTCAATCAAAAATCTTAACAAACAAATAAATATCTATGATTTGATGTAGTTACTACAAGAGATACAATTGATATGGAAGGAATACGGGGTCTTTTGGTGGAAATTACTTTGATGTAAGTATAGTGTTGGTTTCCGGGGAGGATGGTCGGTGGCTAGCCCATTTTGGAGAAAATGAATTTTTTAAACAGCTTTGCATGTGTACTTGAGAAAAACCTTATTTCAAAATATTTATTCTTGAATCAAGGGCAACTTGATGATGAATTTGGTTCCTTTTCCAGGCTCTGATTCCACTTCTATCGTTCCGTTATGGTTATTGGTAATAATCATATACGAAACAGATAGACCCAGGCCCGTTCCTTCACCTTCTGGTTTGGTTGTATAAAATGGGTCAAAAATACGATGCCTGGTTTCCTCATTCATGCCATGGCCATTATCTTCGACTTCAATGCGCACCCTTTTTCCTTCGTTGATAAGCCGAAGAATAATCAAAGACTGAATTCCTTTTACATTATTTGCCATGGCATAAGCTGAGTTGCCTAAAAGGTTTAATATTACCTGTTCAATTTCTATTTCGATGCAAGTAACAGGAAGTAAATGACTATCGAATTCCTCGGTGATGGTGATATTTCGAAAATCATACTGCTTCTTTAAGTTGTAATCCGTTCTGGCAAGTTCAACTGTGCTCCTTATCAGCCCAGCTAAATCTGCAGGTCGCATTGTTGATTCACTCTTGCGGCTGAATTTAAGCATATTCGAGATGATATTCGCGGCCTTTTTTCCACTCGCTTGAATACCGTTCAGGGAGGAGAAAATTTGCCTTTTTTCAAGGTAATTTTGAAGATTCTGGAGATCAATTCCTGTCTCCCCTGCAACGTCGATGTTGGCCCTTAAGTCAGATGACAGGCGGCGAAGAACGTTCTGGGCGCCTTGAAGCATTCCTCCCAACGGATTGTTTAGTTCGTGGGCCATTCCAGCAGCCAACCCCCCGACAGATAGCATTTTTTCTGTTTGAATCATGATCTCATGGGTCTTCTTACGCTCTGTGATGTCTCTGACGACTGCGATAAATCGCTCTTCTTCTGCGATCTTTGAGAATCTGAGATTTACCTCTACCCAGAAAAACTCGCCGGATTTTTTTTTCGCTTGCCACTCAAACATTTGTGCCCCTGCCTTTTTGGCTTGATCGATCTTACGAAGGGCATTTGTTTGATCATAAGGGGGTATACCTGAACTGAACTGATCAGCGGTCATTCCGAGTGTTTCCTCTTTATTGTACCCGTACATGGATATCATCCGGGCATTGGCATCAAGGATTTCACCGGTTTTACCATCGTGAATAAAGATTGCGTCGCTGGTGGCATCAAAGATCTGTCGATAGTTGCGTTCGCTTTTCATCAGTGCCAATTCTGTTTTTTTACGGTCAGTAATATCAATCATACTGGTGATGACGCCTCTATTGACATCACTCACATCAAACAAATTAACGCGAACATGCGCATTAAAGTGAGATCGATCTTTCCTGACAAAGACAGTGTCATAATGGACGATCTCCTCATTCTTCTTTTGCTCGAAAACCAATTGTCCTATACGATCGTACTCGTCATTGCTGATAAAAAATTCAGAAGTATCCATGCCCGTATAATCTTCAGGGCTGTCAAATCCGAAAAGCTCTTTCAGTGTTTCATTTACCCAGACAATTTTTCTTTCATTTGTGTAAACAATCCCTATCTGTGACGCCTTTAGAACACCCTTCAGAAATGTTTCATTCTCCTCCAGAACCTCAATTTGCTGTTCCAGTTCTTTGTAACGGGTCTGTTTGGACATAACGATTGTTTTCCTTATTGAAGTCTTGACGACAAGATAGTCTATCAGTGAAAGACAAATTGCATGTTATTATGCGCTTTTTTCGGGGGCTTTGCCAACAAGTTTTCCGGCCATGATATCTGTTTTTTCATCTTGTGGTCTGCTTGTTCTAAGTAATCTCTGACTGAAAAGCACTATTTATTCCACAGAAGATGGAAGCCCCCTTTGAAATATGGAGTGGATTTACTCGAAGAGGGTTGCATTGAACTATATAATCTAAATCTAGGAATGTTACTTCAGTATATTTCTTGTCCAAACCTTGGGCGTAATTTGTCCTAAATCGGACTAACTGTAGGGTGATAGAATGAAATAAAAGTAAATAATGGGAAGTCGGATATTTGAAGGAAAAATCAAGGAGAATCACAGGATAGTTTATTCTAAAGGGCTACGAGGCAGGTATAAAAACTAATATGCTTGATATGGGGGTCTTTTGGTGGAAATTGTAAATTTGTTAGTATTATTGGGATAGCGGGGGAGGTGGTTGGTGAGTAGCCCATTGTGGAGAAAATATTTAAGGAAAATCTAAAATACAATAATTGCAACGCTCTTTCAATTGTTTGTTAACTGTTTAAAAAGACTCTGTAGGAGAATTATTTCTGATTTTGCAAAAACTCATACTGCTTTTTCCATCCATTAGAGGGTTTTTTACAAATATTTTCTTTTTGAACGAAGGCACATATCCCATCCAAATTGATATTCTTATAATAATCTGAATTTGTATGGCGGCACCCGTATGTTTGCTCTAAAGTATCTTCCGGTAATAGTTCCTTTTTTTTCAATTCTAAGTGATTTCTTCATCTTCAATTCATCATCGCTTTCACCTTCTCCAACTGCTCCAAATCCCATTTCAGATCAATATCTTCAAACGGAACTCTGGCTTTCTCCAGGTATTCTTCTGCTGTGATGCCGTTAAGTGGCATTAAAACAAAGAACAATCATCCATATCGAATAAGTCCCTGGCATCGAACCAGATAAATTTGTGCAGCCTTGTCCATGGGGTTTTTCATCAGACACTCCTGGAAAAGTTTCTGGGCCTCATCGTGATTTTGAGTATGAAAAAAGGAGACGGCCTCTTCAAACATTTGTGCACTGGCCATCTTAAGATCTCTTATTTCGGGACTATCACCATCGCACATTTCAAAAATCTTAACCTCTTCTTTTTTACCCTTGGGTTTAACGTAAGCCAGCGTTCGCATGGAATAATCAGAAGGATTGCTCAGGCTGTTAACTGTTTTTTCACTGATGATCAGAGATGCTCCGTATTCTTTAGTAAGGGATTCCAGCCTGGAGGCCAGATTGACATTATCGCTGATCACTGTGCCTTCCATTCTGTCCCTGCCGCCGACAGTCCCCAGCATCAGTGGTCCGGTGTTAATTCCGATTCCGATGCGGATAGGTTCGTAGCCGAATTTTTGCCTTTTATCGTTATAGTCCGCTAGTGTTTTTAACATATCAACCCCGGCCTTAACGGCGTCTTCTGCCTTTGTATTAAACAGGGCCATGATGGCATCACCAATATATTTATCGATGAACCCCTTATGCCTTCTGACCACCGGTTCCATTTGTTCAAGGTAAGAGTTGATAAACTCAAAATTCTCTGCAGGAGTCATCTTCTCCGAAATAGTCGTAAATGATCTAATATCACTGAACAAAATGGACATATCCATTTCAACATGCTCCCCCAGGGTAACGCCAACAATACTTTCCTTATCCAAAAGTTCAATAAATTCCTGGGGAACAAATCGGCCGTATGCTTGACTGGTCTGGGAAAGCTGGATATGGGCTTTCACCCGGGTCAGCAATTCGTTCTTTGAAAACGGCTTGGATAGATAATCGTTCGCACCAGAATTAAAGCCGTCAACCAGATCTGAAATCTGGTTCTTAGCGGTTAAAAATAGAATGGGCAGCTGACTGGCATTGTATGTTTCTCTTATTTTTTTACAGGCCTCAAATCCGGACATCTGCGGCATCATGATATCCAGCAGAACAAGGTCCGGTTTTTTCTTTTCGATTCTTTTCAGTGCCTCTGCGCCACTAAATGCCTGTTCGACGAAATACCGCTGTAATGAGAGGTGATTATTCAGAACTTGAAGGTTGATCGGATCGTCATCGACGATCAGAATGTGAAGTTTATCTCCATTCGATATTTCTATGGCGATATCCATATCCGGGGTATCCTCAAACGGCCTGATGGTATCATCATCAGTAGTGGTAACTTCTGCGGGGTTACCAGAGACCGGGATGGAAAATGTGAAGCGGGATCCTTGGCCGACTTCCGACTCGACCCATATTTTCCCTCCATGCAGTCCCACCAGTTGCCTGGTGATACTCAGCCCGATTCCCGTACCCGCATATTCCCTGGCCACCGAGGAGTCCACCTGTTCGAAGGATTTGAATATGGAGTCAAAATGCGCTTCAGGGATGCCAATGCCTGTATCGGTGACTGATATCTCCAGCATACCTGAATTAACCTTTGCGGAAACGACAATATCTCCCAATTCCGTGAATTTAACAGCATTGCTGACCAAATTAAGCATGATCTGGTGCAGCCGGTTTTCATCTCCGGCAACTGCAGGGGTATCGAGAGCGATTTCGTTTTTAAGTTCGAGATCCTTGCCCCGAATGATACTCCTGGAAATGGTGAGTACGATATTGGTTAGTTCCCTGATATCAACTGAGCGCTTCACAATCTCAATGTCCCTGTTCTTTAACTTTGAAAAATCCAAGATATCGTTGACCAGGCTGCTGAGCCGCCGGCCGCTTGTGATAATCATCGCGAGATTGGATTGCATCTCCCGATTGACAGATCCCGCAGCCCCATCGATCAGAGATTCTGCTATACCGATGATGCCGTTCAGCGGCGTACGCAGTTCGTGGGAGGTGTTGGCCAGGAAGTCGTCCTTCAACTGGTCCGTCTTTTTAAGCGTTGAGACCATGGTGTTAAACGATTGTGTCAAGTAGCCGATCTCATCATTGAAACTAACCGGCGTCTGAACATCCAGGTCTCCCTCATTCACCTGCCTGATGCCATCCCGTAGAGCATATATGGGTGTGATCAGGGACAAGCGGAAAAACAGGGGAAAGCCAAAAATGATGGCAATTGTTGTGGCAATAATCAGGTAAACAAGGGGCAGCATGCGGTCATGAACAAAACCGGCACCCCGAAAAAGCTCAGCTGCACCGTCTTTTGAACGACTTGAGAAGGGCAGATCCGTATGGGTATTGATATGATCCAGGTCTGCGAATCCATTTCCTGCAACCAGGCCAATGCCATCTGCATAATAGAAACTACTGATACCATTGTAGTTGAAGTCGATGATGCCGTTTTTATACAACACCATCTGGATTGTGTTCGGGGTGTTTGTCGAAAAATCCGGAATCTGATGCCAGGTGATGGTCAGCTTGTTCTCTTCGCTTTTTTGAAAAACGTTTCCGCCACGACTCATATCCATACGCCTTGCGCCGGGGCTGATATATGCGAGTTTTCCTTCAAAAAGAATGTATTTCAACGCTTTGTTATCAAAACTATTATAAAACCAGGTTGCGACATCTTTATATATGTTGAGCTTGGTTCTCTTTATTCCGTAATAAGGAAATGAAAACTTCAAGTTGGAAACAGCTAATCCATTGTCGTTTAGATCTAATTTTTGTCCAAGATCCTCATCAAAATCCAAGGGGATTGAAGATACATTATACCCATCATACTGATTGGGTTCAAAACGAATCGTCTGGTTGTCAGCAATAAGGTAATTTTCCGGATACTCGGAAAAATCAGGTGGTATGACAATAAAGCCAATGAACCCAAGAACAGCTAATACAGTTACCAGAGATATCCCGACCAGTTTTACTCTGAAAGAGAAAGAATCATCGCTGTGATTGAGATATGTGATGATTAAAACGAAGAAAAACGAGAGACTAAAAGCGGAATCAATTGCATCAGCATAGGGTGCTAAATTTTCAAACATTGGGATCACGTAGTACATTACAAGTAGAATTATCACAAAATATAAGCCTAAAAGCAAAAAAGCATGATAGGCTCTGGGGTCTTTCCCCTTGGCAGACAGCACTTTTTGATACCACTTTGTTCCTTTCGTTGTCTCTGCGATGTGGGGGATTTTACGAACACCAATAAAAAACATCCATATTATGGCTGTTATTAAAATAATGGGATAAATGGTAATAAATTTTACCGACATCGAAAATATTTTTAAGACGTAGGTGTTCAAGTCAAAAGTTTGGTAAAAATAAATTGTTTCAAGCACAATCCATCCGCTAATCAATAGAATCAACACTGTACTGATAATAAGAACAATCCGGGATTCCCTGATTTGTGAAGAAATGGGAGTTGGAAAGTGGTATACAAACTGGATCATTATTGCAGTACCCAACATTTGAAAAATGACAAGACCTGTTGCAAAAAAATTATCCCAGTAAAATGGCATTGACTTTATCCCAAATTCAAAAGTCAGTGCACAAAACAGGGACACACAAAAGGCGGCAAAAAACCAGCTGGAGGTAGACTTGTTTTTTCTGCCAACTAAATATACAGATATCACCAGAAACAAAATGACGATCGTTAGCGATGTTATCGATGCTTGAGTCAAATTAAACTGAATCATTGACTTCTCCTATAATCAGTTAGACTTGATACTGATGTAGACAAATGAACTGTTTTTCTTTCAAAAATGGCATCTCTCGTTTTAATATCGGATGAGTTTCATAGTTGAATCTAAATGCCAATTCATATTGGAGGTAATTTTTTCAGGTCCCATCTTCTCAGACATGGCTGTAAAGTGGTAAATTTCAGCAAGCAGGATGGTTGCCTGGCGCAGTTCTGATTCTTTTTTCATGATGCGATCAAGGGTTAGCTTACTGAATTGATGTTACAATCGCTTTAACAGAAATTGGATGGATTGTCGAGAAAAGGAGGGATTTCTTTTGAGATTCCCTCATGGGGGACTATTGGAAGGATTAGAGTTGGGGCATAAGATGAAGCGCTTCTATCAGAGGAGAAATAAGTGCGCTAATATTTACATCTGCTGATTTTTGATTATGTGGAATTCAAGGATGGCACAACGATAAGGGCAATTATAACCACATGTGTTGAGGTTTGATTATGGAGAATACGAGGAAGCTTGCTGGAACGACCATTTTGTATAAAAATAATATCAAGACTATTTTATGGTTTTGTCTTTATATGTTTTTGTTTCGTCAGCTTGGCCCTATCGAAGATAATTTGATTATTAGCTATTTCCAATGCTTGATCCATATAGCTCCTTTAACTTGCCTTCCAGCATAAACTCTAATAGAAGTGCTTGCTTCCCCGAGTAATCACTTTTTGAATGATACATCCTGATCTGATACCTACCATCAGATAGTTTTTCAAGATCAGATACTCTAAATGCTGATAATTCAGACCTGCGCCTGCCACCAGAACTGAACGTTAGAAGTATTAGACTTCTGTCTCGTTTCCCAACCAGACTATCGTCACAAGTAGCGATCAATTTCTCAATCACCAACTTGACTGCGGGTGCCTTCTTCTCCACTTCAACACCGTTGAGAATCATTACTCTCCTGGCCTTTGACATCACTTCACGAACCATTCTATGAGAACAAGGATTCTTCAGTCCTTGCTTCGTATGAAACGCTGAGATAGTAAATAACCGTCTCTTAATCGTGGCATATTTAAGTGGCCCTTTCTGACGTTTGACACCAAGACAAATCAACTCATCTTCAACCTGATCCGGCATCTTCGTAAAATGTTCAGTTAGAAAAATTAACACGTCAGACACTTCGATAGGATAGGATTCTTACTTCCCCAAACGAATCTTGATGTAGCTCCAGAAATAATGAAGATCCTTATGATACGACTTCAGCATGTTCTTCGAAATACCTGACATGATTATTGACTTCATCTGCTCCTTCGTCTCCTCAGGAAGCATTAGATCATCATTTGAGTTAACTATTTGTAATTCTTTCATAATTTATCTCCTATTAAATTGCATCGATAGCGACAGAAAAACTCTACTAGCGATATCTAAAGATTCTCGATAGTGGACCACGAATGAATAAGCCGCTCAAAGCAGCCCATACTCATTGATATCTATACTTGCAGCTTCGAAAATACTCCGTGCCGACTCATGAATATCTGGGTTATTATATCGGGATCTGTGAAGGACCTAATCAAGGTGTTTCATAGAGATATCCTTAATCAGTCAGTTACTTAATCAATAATCCAATTTGGAGGAATCAATGGAAACAAAGATTTTTACAAGTAAGCAAGTTAGGCAACGTCTTGGAACTTTGCTGTTAGATCTGAAATACAAACCGGAAGATATAATTCTGGTGGAGAAAGTTGGTAGTGATCAATATGTCGCGGTGCTTTGCAGCGTGTCATTCCTTGAAAGCAACGGAATTGAAATTCCAGCGAAGGAGAAAGCAGCTACAGCAAAGTCGGAAGAAAAGTCCGAGTCAAAGAAAAAGAAGTAATAACGCTGGTGGGGTGTCAAAGCCCTACCACTTTTTATTGGAGATCGATATGAAACTGATTACAGAAGAATTCGAAGAGTTATTCAAGGACTAATCGCTGTACTCACAGGAAGCAATAAAATACCACAAAACAGTAACTCGAATCGATTGTAATCTTTTCAACATTTTTCTCAGACCGATTCAGCCCTTAAAAAAGGTTCATCCAGTTTGAAAGTCCAAAAGGACGATACCGTTCAAAAAAGCTTCTATAAAGATATAGTTTTTTTGTGAAGGAATATATCAGTACACTAACATCCTAAAAAAGGTTATTCTCGCACCATTGAAAACCATAAAAGGACCTTTCAAAAGTTTTTGTTACTTTTGGAATAATTATCCCCAAAACAAAACCACCGCCAAAAAAGTTAAGAAGTGCTTTTTAATAGAGGATTTAAGCCACTCCAGGGCGAGGGATTTGGACTATACAACTTATTGAAGGTGTGAAACAGTACGGAAACTTGATCGTAAGAACTGGAAGAGAGTAAAACGGATCAAGCTTGAACTTGCAAATGAGGTATTTGGAATCATGGAATCCATTATTCGTTTTGATCTGTTAATCCCCTACGCCATTCCGACATCATTAACCGTATTGGTTTGCCTTTTTCTGGCTTCTATCACCATACAGGCTGGACGGACAAAAAAAGAAAACCAGATATTCACCCTATTTTGTTTGCAACAAGTTATTTATTACCTAGATTTGGTGTTGAGAAGTTTGATTTCCTCCGAACCTATTATGTTGGTAATCATAAGGCTCGAGCACCTGATTTTTGTTTTTAGTTTGCCGCTGACTGCCCATTTTGTTTATGAAATACTGGATATTCGACAGCGTAGATGGATCGTAAAAAGTCTATATCTGTTTAGCATCATTCTTCTCTTTTTCAACCAATCTGATCTGTATATCAGTGGAGTTGAAGATCACTTTTTCGGCTTTTCACCCAGGAGTGGGCCACTTTTAAAGTTCCTGGCCCTGACAGCTTTGTTAGTCTTTATTTATTTAATGATTCTGCTTTTAAAACGTAGCCGTCAAGAGTCTGATCCCCAGAAGAAGATCAAAATCCGGCTGATATATTTTGGGTTTCTGATTAACTCACTTTTAATGATTGGAAACATTTTGCCAACCATCGGCATCGACATCTATCCACCTGGTAATTTTGGTTTCATCCCAATGGGATTGATGGCCTACGGTTTATTACGCCACCAATTGCTGGATATCAGCAAAAGCTGGTACAGGGAGGGATTTATTCCCAAAGCCCTCGCTGGATTATTCTGGATGCCGGTTATCGCCGCCGGGCTGTTTTTAGCTTTATCCAAAAAGGGTACTTTTTATCCGGAACTCCTAAAGCTAATGGTACCCTATTCTTTACCATCCATTATTTCATTTGTCGTCTGCTTCTCTCTAGCCAGTTTTTTTCTTTTTAGAGGCAGTCGCAAATTAATGACACTTCTTTTTGGCATAAGCTGCGGGTTATGGGGCGTACTCAATCTGGGTATGGCGCTTATCTCCTTGTTGGCCGACGGTAAAGTAGCTATCCAGATAGCCCGCATTGATCATTTCTTTATGGTTAATCAGCTGGGTATTACGGTACACTTTATTTATCTTCTGATAAATCGCAAACAACGCCTGTTCGTCTATTTGAGTTATCTCATTGGAATTGTTCTGACTCCGCTGACTCTAACGACCCACTTTTTTTCCGATACGATGTATCAGTATGCATTTGGTTATTTTGTGCAAGGGAACTGGGCCTTCCGGATTTTTGGTATCTGTGCCATGATCGTGCGAATTTGGTTGGTTTTTTTACTTTACAGAGCTATGCAGCAGCAGACTGTTGAAACACGTAGGCATCAAATCTTCTGGGTTTTCTGGGGGACCATTGTCAGTGGTGTCTTATCTCTTACCGCAATCCCAGCAAACCTGGGGATTGAATTTTATCCACTGGCTACGTTTACATTTATCCCCATTTTAATGATAGCCTATGGGATAATAAAACATGAAATTATTACCATAAATTTCTATTCAAGGAAAAAACTGGTTGGAAATATCATCAGCGTGTTTATTGCCTTGGCGTATCTATTACCGGTTCTGATTTGTATTTGGGCTCTCTATATATTTGATGAGGAATACATCTGGATATGGACGATGCCGTACAGCATTCCCTCTTTGGTTTCTTTTATTATCTGTGGTTTTTTGTCTTTTCTCTGCCTTCGACTTGGCCGGAATCAGCAGGAATATCTGCTCTTTAGTCTTATCTGTTTGCTGGGTGCCTTTTTAAGCATGGATGATTTGCTGAACAGTGTCATCTTGGATCCCTTTGTGGCTTTGCAGATTAAACGATGGAGTTATTTTTTGTTTGTTTTTTCACCGGCCCTGTTTGTCCATCTGACCCTATTACTTGCTAAAAAAACTGTCCGCAGATGGTATATCTACGGTATTTATAGCATGTGTATCCCTTTTGCTTTTTTGAGCCAGACCGGCGGTTATTTTGGCGGCATGGTTCCTTTTACCTGGGGATTTTACACAGTTAGGAATTCCCTGTTCGGTCTATTCAGTGTTCTGGTTCTATTGTACGGCACTTATTCATTTGTCGTCTTGATCAAAGAATTGAGAAAAACCAGTAATCATTTTAAACATCAACGTATCCTGTATATTATATTTGGCCTTGTAGCAACTGGTTTGTTATTCAGCGAAAGTTTTTTGACCGGCCATATAAATGAGATTTATCCGTTGAATCGATTTATATTCATCCCATTTCTGTTTTTTGGGATCGCTATTTTTCATAACAACCTGAAGCAAGTGCTGCATTTTGCACGTTCAACATTGTTTGGGTTTGGGATACTGCTGGCCATATTTGGTATCGCTTATATTCCGGACTTGGTATTGCCCGATATCGAAACAAAATGGATCTATTTTTTAAAAGGTGGAATCGTTATCGTTCTTTTCATTTTTACTCGAAAAATCTGGGCGATAATTCTCAGCCTGTTTTTTGAGCCGGAGAAAGAAATACTGGAACATGAATTTGAAAATTTGTCCCGTGATCTGACAAAATCTCAATCTATTCAAGACATCTATCGAAAACTAACGGTTTTGTTCTTTCAGAATCTATGGAGTAGCCATTTTAAAATGTTGTATTATTCACAGCGTATGGACCGATTTTACGGGTGGACGACCCTTAATGGCCAAGAATTCCCTCTTTCTGATCTCAAACAATTTGCAACTGACAGCGACACGTTTGAATTGGAATCCAGCCACCCCTGCCTGCCACTTTTTAAGCAAAAGCAAACTTTGATATCACAGGAGCAATTGGAAGAGTGGATCATAACGGATGAGGTCTCGATTGCCGCTGATGACATGTTTCGCCAGACCGAATTTATACAACCTGTTTTTTTTGAAGACCAGTTATTAAGCCTACTGATGATTGGCTCAAAAATAGATGATTCTATATACACGAAAGGAGAACAACTATTCATCAAGCAGATTGGGCTTAATCTGGGGCCCCATATTAAAAATACCCGATTTGTAGAAGGTTTAGAGAAACAAGTGGAAGAACGCACGGGAGAATTAGAAGCCGCGAAATTTGAGGCTGAAAGGGCCACCCAAGCCAAGAGCGAATTCCTGGCAAATATGAGCCATGAAATCCGCACACCGATGAATGCTATTCTGGGTTTTACAGAGCTACTCGGCGGAATGGTAAATGGGGATCAGGAAAAAAAGCACATATCTGCTATCCAGTCCAGTGGAAAATCTCTTATGACACTGATAAACGACATTCTGGACCTCTCCAAAGTTGAAGCTGGAAAACTGCAACTAGAGTACACAACTGTTAATCTACATCACGTTTTTCAGGAAATGGTTGTTATTTTTTCAAAAAAAATCAAGGATAAGGGCCTTGAATTCATTCTCGATATCGATCCTAGCCTGCCTACATCGCTGATTTTAGACGAAGTGAGGTTGCGCCAGGTATTACTTAACCTGATCGGCAATGCCGTAAAATTTACCGACAGCGGTTATATCAAATTAGCGGCGGGTGTTCGGCAACGTTTTGAGGAAGAGAACGAGGAAAAATTGGAACTGGTTTTTTCTGTGGAGGATACCGGTACCGGAATCTCAGACGATCAGCAGCAATTAGTTTTTGAAGCATTCGAGCAACAAAAGAACCAGAATCAAGCCACTTTTGGCGGAACAGGTCTAGGACTGACAATCACCAAGCGATTGATCGAAATGATGGGGGGGGAAATTTCAGTCAACAGTAAAATTGGTAAAGGCTCCACCTTTTATGTCATTCTGAAAGATGTGCTGATTTCCTCAAAAGATGTTCAGGAAACAGATCAACAATTCTCAATTGATCTGAATCGATTGTCTTTTGAACCTACAGTTATCTTGACGGCTGATGATATTGCAGCAAATAGAGACCTGGTCAGAGGCTACCTTGAAAAATATCCCATTCAGATATTGGAAGCGTCCAATGGTGAAGAAGCCGTTGAAATGACAAATAGATTTAGGCCGGAACTGGTCCTAATGGATATCAAAATGCCTGTTCTGGACGGCTATGATGCGACAAAAAAAATAAAAAGAAATCCGGATACGGAAAACACCGTTGTGATTGCCCTCACAGCGGCAGCTATCAAGCAGGAAGAAAATCAGATCACTAAGATCTGCGATGGCTATCTTAAGAAGCCAATCAGCCAAATGGATTTGGTTGGTGAATTAACAAAATTTCTGAACCATACGGTGGCAGAACCTTTATCGCCGGAACTTCTACCTTCCAAGGAAGAATCTGATGATAAAATAACGTTGGATAACTTGAGCCCAGACCAGTTTGCTCCTGACGTGTTGAATCATTTCTCGGAATTATTGGGCCAGCTGGAGGAAAAAAAAGCGGAGTGGGAACTACTTTGTCGAGTCTTGCCGATTGATTCGATAATCGATTTTGCCAGCGAGATTGAAAACCTTGGAATAACATATCATTTCTCACCTTTGATACAGTGGGGGAAAAATCTGGACTCGCAGGCAACCAGTTTTCAAATGGATATTTTACCAACTACTTTAAAATCGTTTCCAGATTATATTAAGAGTATCAAATCGTTGATCGATGGGTGAACAAATATTTACTGCAATTAGTCACAGACGATAATTACTGCTTTTTAGATGGCTCCTCGTTTTTAAAAATTAAGCCCAAATCTCAGCCCTAAAAAGCCCATTCCCTACAGACATTAAACGCACTAACGTTAACTTCCGGGACAAACGAATCTCCAGACAAAAATCTTAATAAGCAATGAAATAAACATGATTTGATACGGTTATTGTGTTGCCAGTAATATAGGATCAATAACAAGATGGGATATAGCAGGACAAACAGGACAATGCAGTGATTTGATGGAGTATTATCATAAAAGAAAATTCTCCCATTGGGAGATTTTGACCTATACACAACCGTAATATAGATATCAGGATTAAACCATCAAATGGAGGGAATTATGACAATGTTAATATCAATAGGAATTAGCAGCCTATTTGCAGCGTTCATGTACTGCTGGATCAGATCATTTACATCAATCTAAGAGTTGGGGCGGTTCGAGTGCCGCCTTATATTATTGCAAATAGAATTGGCAGGAATTGCACCTGCCATTGATTCAGAAGATCTTAGCTGCTGGAGAATCTTCAACATTGACTCCTATAGCGTAATCTTCGAGACTCTTGAACGATGAATGGTTGGTCAATTTCTTGATCTCATGCAATCCAATTCCCTGATTGATACATTCAGTGACAAAGCCTGATCTCAATGATCGAGACCCGAATTGCTTATCATCAAGCCCTGCCAATTGACAACGCTTCTTGAATATCTGATGGATTCCAATACCAGATAATCCGTCATGAATGGTTCCATGTCTGGAAATGTACCTGAAGAGAGGGCCAGTTGTGATACCAGTCGCATCAAGATATGCACTTAGTGCCTCCCCAGCAGAATTAATGACAGGAAAGGTTTTTGGTTTACCAGAGAAGTCAGACTTTGAATGATACATTTTGATCGTATAACCATTATGCACCTTCTCTAAATCTTCGACTCTAAAGTTGGCTATTTCAGACCGCCTTCTCCCACCGCTACTGAATGCCAGAAGTATGATTGCCCTATCACGTAAATCCACCAATGAATCTGAATTACACGTAGCAACCAGTTTTGTAATGACATGCTTGACAGCAGGAGATTTCTTATCGATTTCAACTCCAGCCAGTATCATCGCCTTTCTAGCCTTGCTCATCACTTCAATCACCATCTGATGCTTGCATGGATTTGGTAATCCCTGTTTGCTGTGAAATGCTGATATAGTGAAGATCCGTCGTTTGATAGTGGCATACTTCAGTGGCCCTTTCTTTCGCTTCACGCCCTGATTAATGAGTTCATCTTCTACATCCTCCGGCATTGCTGCAAAATGATCAGTCAGAAACATCAATACCAATTCTACTTCAATAGGATAATTCTCCTCCTTATTTAATCTGATCTTTGCCCAAGACCAGAAATATTTCATGTCCCTGTGATATGAAGTCAACGCTGTTTCCGCTATTCCACTTCGAATGATACTTTTCAGTTGCTCTTTGGTCTCTTCCGGCAGCACTAAACCACCATCAGAGTTAACCAATTGAAGTTCTTCCATAATTTTTCCTCCTAAAATTTCAACGATTGCCGCAGAAAAACTACCCAATCGCGATCTAATGTTTCTAGATTGGGGACGGCGAATGATTTAATTGCTTACATGTAAGCAAAGTCCCCGCTATCAATGAATATCTCTAGGTAAACACCTGAAATTTTATTCTTACAAAAGAGGAAAGAATGGGATATTTTGAAGTGATTTATTGGGAATTTGGCTTGATATTTAAATGGAACCGTTAGAGCAGTTTGAGATAGATATTCCAATACAAGCAGTTAAACAGGCAATTATGCCGCTAACATAAGGAGAAGGGAATGGAAACAACATCCGTGGTAAATTCAAAAACTGTGCGCCAAAAATTGGGTTCAATAATTTTGGACTTGAAATATGTCGATGGGAAGATCTTTCTCGTTGAAAAAGTTGGCGAAGAAGATTATTGCGCAGTCATCCTGTCGGCGCGTTTCTGCCGGGAAAACGGCATCGATATTCCTGAGAAGGGAAAAGATCCGAAACCTGATCCGAAGAAAAAGAAGTAATGGCCAACCAGCGGAGATACTCTCCGCTGGTTGCTAATCTTATTATTGGAGGAATGATGAAACTGATAACAGAAGAGTTCGAAACGCTGTTCAAAGAATATCCGCTTTACTCACAGGAACGTGAAGAATATCCTCTAACTAATTTCACCAGAAGCCAACATGTCAACCAGGCTTTTTCGCAGCTGATGTTTTATCGTCGTATAAGTTTGACGATCCTTTTCTGCCATCATTTGAGCCAGTTCCATTGCTTTTATGGGAAGTTCTGCTTCCGAATAGAGAGTATCCACGATGTTCTTGAGCAGACATTCAACACCGCCCCAGGCGACACCGGTAAGCACGAGTTCATTTAAGGCATGCCGGTTTGGAAGCAGGCTGATTATTTCAGAGAAAGTTGCTCCGAAAGGGATTTTTATATTCACTTCAGGAAAGCAAAACCGGCCCCTGTCTTCCCGCATCAATCTGAAGTCTAATCCGCTGGCCATAATTGCAGCGCCTGCATAGCAATTCCCAGTTATGCAACCAATCGTCGGCAGGTTGAGGAGGGTCAGCCTTAGAATCATTTTTTTAAGTTCCTGAGTAAATTCGAATCTATCTTCTGTCGACAATCCCAACATATAATCGATGTTTATTCCCGTACTCCAGGTTTTTGGATGATTGCTGGTGATAACCAGGGCTGCGTTCTCTTTTGAAGATTCAATTTCGTCAATAACGCTGTTGTATTCAGATACCACATCCAATGAAAACCTGTTGTCATTGTCACCATCAGTCATTGTCAGCACAAACAAATTTCCTTTTTTTTTTAAATCAAGGTATTTCATTTTTTTTGCCTTTTGAATAAGTTTAGCTTTTTATTAGAAACATTAAATGTAACAAAAGGCTCGCTGAAACTGGAGATGATGTCAAGTTATCTGTTGGACCTAAATTACAAATCAGAAATGGTGATCTGCGTATCTAAACTCGGAATTGATGAATAGGCAGCAGTTATTTACAGCGAGAAGTTCCTTCGGGATGAAGGTGTCGAAATTCCAGCAAAGGAAAAAGCTGCTACGGCAAAGTCGGACGAGAAGACTGACAAGAAGAAGAAGTAATTTAACCGGTGGGGTGTCCTGCCTAATTGGTGGAGATCCTCTCCACCGATTACTTTTATTTGGAGATAATGATGAATCTAATATCAGAAGAATTCAAAGAGCTGTTCAAAGATTATCCGCTGTACTCACAAGAAAATGCTGAGGTGTAGTAGTCGGGATTCGACTTTACACTTTCGAGCGCAAGGTATCGATATTATCTGACACCATGTGCTAGATTCACTTGTAATGAAACGTCGGCATTGTTCTCTTTGCAGACATAAAACGCTTAGGGAAACTGGTGACTGTTGTAAACAAATACTTTCCGCATAATCAACACTGGTGAATCTAGCATAAGTAGCTAAATTGCAGACGTCCCCTAAAATTAGTGAGTGATATTAGTTTTTGTTCCTAAAACCATTAGGCGAAGTTCCGGACCATTGCTTGAACGCTTTTCTAAAATTTGCGATATCAGAATAACCTAAAGTTAGAGCAATTGCTTGAACTGTCATCGCCGAGTTATCCAGCAGTTCAACGGCAACGAATTTTCTAACACTCTTCAAGATTTGTGAATAACTACAGCCATCTCGTTTTAGCTGGCGATGCAGAGTCCTTGGTGACATATGAAAATGACGGGAAGCGTCAATCAGGGAAGGAAATCCATCTTTAAAGGAAAGTAAATATTTTCTGATTCTGGTTTGCAGTAATTCCTCCAACCGCAGTTTTTCTAATTCCCTTTCGCATATTTGTTTAGCCTGCTGCAGAGAATTTTTATCAGCCATAACCAAAGGTGTATCCAACTCAGATTTTTTTAGACCAATACAAGCGGTTTTCGCATTAAATACTATTTCAAAATCAAAAACTTCACTAAACAGCTCCGTGTATTCCGGCTCAGGAAAAGGGAAATAAATCTTTGATATCGGGGGAGAGTTTTGGGTAATTTGCATCAACATATTATATAAAACCAATATTGCCGATTCTAAAAAAGGGCGCTCGATTTTATCCAGAGGATAGCATGGATGTAATTGCACTGCTAACTCTGTATGTCCGTTGCTTAACTCTACTCGAATCAAAGGTTGACGAGTATCTAGATAGCGACTGATAATTTCGATCGTTTCGCGCAAACAACTGCTAGCGATAACTGCATAGCCAAGCATGCCATGGGCGGTCAAACCAATTCGTTTGCCAACCAACAATCCGAGTGATGGTTGTTTTGTCAGAGATAGAGCATCGAGGATCAGTGATTTATAATCATATAATGAAATCGTTTGGTTTTGATCTGAGAGCAGGTCTTTGTCGAGCCCATATTTCGCAAGCCAATCGTTGCTATGGACGCTTTGCGTTTCAAGTTCTTCAACGATTTGGCTAATATAATAGGTGGGCAAAAATAATTTTTGTTCATCCATTTTTGTGCTAACCTCGCTCAACAAGTGTAAGTTATTGTCTCCCACTTGGTCTAAATTGGCAAGAAATAACCCCCTTATGTCAATTCAAGCACTCACCACATGCCTGATAATGTGTTATGCTTAGCCTAAGTTATGAAATCATGTGGCCGTTATCGTTTTTTTTATAAGCCCACGGCTCAGCCGGGGGTCACTTAACTCATCATTTAGGAGGGAACATGAAGCAACAAAAATGGGATAGTGAAAACATTTTAGATCAAAAAGGAAAGGTCGTTATTGTTACAGGTTCCAGTGGTGGTTTAGGGTATGAAACAGCGAAGGTGCTTGCTAATAAAAATGCTACAGTCATTGTAGCTGTACGTAATAAGGAGAAGGGTAATGCTGCTGTTGAAAAGATCAAAGTAGAAAATCCGAATGCGGATATACAATTGATGTTAGTGGATTTAGCTAATTTGAAGTCAGTTCATACATTTGCCGAAAACTTTAAGGGAAAATTCAATAAACTAGACTTACTCATTAACAATGCTGGGGTCATGAATCCTCCTTACACCAAAACCAAAGATGGGTTTGAATTGCAGTTTGGAACCAACCATTTAGGGCATTTCGCGTTGACAGGACTCTTGATTGATTTGATCAAAAAAACACCTAACAGTCGTATTGTGAATGTCAGCAGTACGGCTCATAAAATTGGAAAATTGAACTTTGAGGATCTCAATTGGGAAACGAGACCTTATAAAAAAATGCGATCTTATGCTGATAGCAAACTGGCGAACCTCTACTTCACCAAGGAACTTCAAAAACGATTAAATAAACAATCTTCAGACGTTATTGTGGCTTCAGCTCACCCAGGTGCGGCCTCTACCGGGGTTTCGAGGCATAGCCGTTTTTTCAGAATACTGAGTTTATTCGTTCAAGACAGCAAAATGGGTGCGCTGCCTACCCTCTATGCGGCGGTTGACCCTGATGTGCAAGGCAATGATTATATTGGTCCTGGTGGATTTCAAGAATTCGGTGGTTATCCAAAAAAAGTAGAACCCGCTGCGCATGCCAAAAAAGATGACGTTGCCACAAAATTGTGGGACGCTTCTGAGAAGATGACAGGGGTATTTTATTAAATTTAGCCGATCTACCATCTATACCTAGGCTTGGAAATAGCTTTGTCTTTAGTGTTCTTTTTTGAGTTAATTATATTTGAAAGGTGCAATAAAATCTAATGATCCTCTTAAATAAATTCCATGATGCCCTCACAGGTATGGTGATATTTTTTCTAATAAGTGCATGTTCAACGGCGGAATCAACTTCTCTTAAAAAACATCACACCTCTGATGGATATGTGAACAACACCCCTCAAGAAAGTCCAGGCATTGGTGATTGGTTAGAATTCGGATGGGAAAGTATGACTAGTGATACAAAAATTGTTGAATATCCTATTGCTCAGAATGATCCGATATTTCTGCAACACAATACAACCAAACCAACGATCACTTGGATTGGACATGCTACTTTTTTGATTCAAATGGGTGGTGTAAATATTCTCACAGATCCCCATTTCACTGAAAGGGCTTCTCCTATTTCGTGGGTAGGGCCAAAACGCTATACCCCTCCTGGACTATCAATAGAAGAGCTTCCCTTCATTGATTTTGTTATCATCTCTCATAACCATTATGATCATTTGGATTTGACAACCATCCGACAACTGCAAGCCAAGCAGAGTCAAAATCCTCCCTTCTATTTTGTACCATTAGGTTTGAAATCGTGGTTCAAGGATATTGGTATTGAAAATGTCAAAGAACTCGATTGGTGGGATCAAGATATGTTTAAAAATTTCACCCTCTATTCTGTGCCGCT
>PJEL010000879.1_pt1 | contig 33539 bp, 26 predicted proteins | sample 1853271 | NCBI WGS metagenome assembly PJEL01 (sample SAMN08108733, study PRJNA415343) | Invertebrate metagenome, whole genome shotgun sequencing project. | host: Globobulimina | place: Sweden: Gullmar Fjord | collected 2015-08 | reverse complement strand
GCTTTGGTGTAAGTCTTTATATAGCGTCATTAACTCAGGCATGACCGCTTGAACTGACTTATCATTGCTATAAGCCTTGTCACTAGCCGCATAAGTTAATGTACTGCTAACAAGGCATAGTACAGAGGTTACTAATACTATATATTTCATGGTATTACTCAGTGAGGAGGTAAAAAACTATCTTAGCGTAATGAACTGAGTGGTTCAAATCAATGATGAGAGTAGATCAACCGAACTAAGGGAATGGTAATAACTAAAATGTTGTCTCTGTGCAGCGCGAAGCGCCTCTGTGTACTCGGTGGTAATTGTTCTTTATATAAATAACTAGAAAACAAATGGACCACCGAGGACGCTAAGGTTTCATTTACTCAGAAGTTAAATAACTAAAGCAACTCACTCAAAGAATACATAAGTCAGTATTACTTAGTCTATTTTTGCCAAGTGTGAAGTGTTTTAGTGTCCTTGGTGGTAATCATTCTGTAACTTTAAGGGTGAAGCTGCCAAATTACCCCGGCATCTTTAGTTGGGTTACCCGTGGTACTTGCGCCATCACCAAAAGCAAATTTAGGTAATGCGGTGATACGGCTAGTACCTGTTTGGTGACCACGCGCAGCCATCATACCTGTAGCGCCTTTATAGGCTGTTAATGTGCCTCTAAAACCACGAGTTTTTAGCTCTTTAGCAAGCTTTGAACCAAAACTTTTTGCTAATGGCGTCATGTTATTAGCACCAAAACAAGCTAAGATATGAAAATCAATTTTACGCTGACCACCGTTGGCAATCTTCAGTTTAATTGCTGAAGCTAATTGAGAAGCGGTCCAGCTCACATTACCTGTGCCTAATACCCAAGTAACTTTTTCTGTGGAGTATTTATGGCCATGTCCGCCAATAAATAACTGGTCACCAGTGCCAATGTCAGTCCATTGTCCAGCAGGTCTTGAGTTTCCGCCCCTAGTGCGAGTCGCCGCTGTGCCGTCTAAAAAAGGCAATATAGCGTCGCTACGAGACATTCTTGCAACAGTATCGCTATGCCATCCTTCATCTTTAAAAGGGAGCCAGTAATAATTTTTCATAGTAACCTCATATTATTATTAAATATTAGTAAATATTATTGTTAAACACTGATAGGGATTGTTTACTGCCCCTGACTTTTTGCTGATTTTCCGAATAAGAAGTCAGCATATTTTCTATTAATTCTTTTGTTATTTACCTGTTAGCTCTGAAGCGGTAATTGGCTGGAAAATATCACCATATAAGCTGTGCAGTACCATATCTTTTGGCTTTTTAGTGGTTTTTTTTACTTCCTGCCAAGGCACAATATAAAGTACTTGTGGTAGCTCTTTATTACCCTTGATAAAGCTGGTTGTTAGCTCAACCCTATCGATAGGCTCTGGCATGGCATCGTCTTCTTGGTCTGCATTAGCATTTACGCCAACAAAGAAAGATATTGATAGTGCTAGGCTAATAATGGCTGTCTTATTTATAAATGTTTTTATCATGAGTTTGCTGCTGCCATGGTTGCTTTTAAACCTTCTAACCAGTTCTCGGTATTTTCATCTTTTTGCTCACTATGAGCTAAATACAGCTGATAATGCTCTATCGCTTTGGCAATATCTTGCAAGTAAATATCATAAAGTAGTGCCAAATTATAATGGGCAAGGGCATAGTCAGCTTTGTTACTTATAGCCTGTTGGTAATATTGCTTTGCGAGATTAATCTGACCTTGCTTTTGTGCCAAGTAGCCTGACAAATTTAATGCCTGGGGCATGTTGGCATTCTTCTTTAATGCCGTTTTCACGTAAATGTCAGCTTGGGATAAGTTCTCTTTTTTTATTGAAATCAATGCCAAATTAGCCCAAGACCCGGCAATATTGGGTTGGCGTTCACTCATGTTGATAAACAATTCTTCTGCTTTATCTAGTTCATTATTATTTAACGCAATGATGGCATTCTTATAAATTGTTAGCTCTTCTACTGATGACTCTGTTGATTGTGAGTCCTGTGATTTCTGGGTTTTAGTTACTGGGGTGTTACTGCAAGCGCTAATGGCTAAGGCCAATAAAATACCCAAACAAATATTAATGTAATACATTGATAAAGCTCTCCAACTTTGGCTGACGTTGATATCTTATGGGGAATAAGTGCTGTAGTGCTTGGTGGCTCTTAACTATCCACTCATCAAAAATATCGTCTCGGGTGTAAAGTAGGTTTACTTCATAAAACTCAATGGCTTTCTCTTCAAAGGGAAATGCCTGATCTTCAAGTAAAAATAGGTATTGTTCCTTCTCATCATTACTGAGATGTTTTGGTACCTCAGAACTTAATAACGCCTGACTAAAGTCGTTGTAAATGGTGGCAATGGCATAGGTTGACTCTGTTGCCGTTTCAGCAATCCCATAAGAAGAGGCGCGCGCATAATAATTGACACTGCCTTGCATCGCTTTCTTTTTAAGCTTTAGATTACGGCTGAGTGGCGCCACTAGTTTAACTTTAGAGAAGCGTTGTTGTTCTATTCGCGCTAAAGCAACTGCAGCACTTGAGGCGATGAATTTTGAACGAGAATTTTTAGCGCTGTTGGGGGTTTTCTTATCCACAGAAAGAATTTTTTTCTGCCAAAAAATACTTTTATTGAGCATGTTTGTTTGCACATATAATTGCGTTAATTTGTACATAGACTCAACATTTGCCATAAAAGGTTGAGGGTAAGTTTTTACATACTTTTTTAACGATCTTATTGCAGAAGGAAAATCACTATTGGCTTGATAAAGATCAGCGGCTTTAAGTAGCGAGGCCATCTTGTATGCTTTACTATTTTCATTAGTTGAAAGTTTCTCTAACTCTTTAGCCGCAGCAATATCTTGCTTTGAATTTAAGTAAGCAACGGAAAGCTTCTTGGTGACATCATTCGAGTTTTTATGCTGTGGATAGAGTTTTCTAAAACGCTTGATGTATTCTATAGCCTGCAACCAATACTCACCTTGAATAGAGAGTGCAATGGCATCATATAAACCTGAAGCGGAAGTCGCCGTTTTAGGTACAACTTTTGAGACTCTTGCATAGTGCCCAATAGCTTGCTGCAGCGTTTTATTTTCAACTGCAGCATTACCTTGGTAAAAGATTGCTAAGGCTAAGCCTTCTGTTGCTGAGTCTCTATCTTTACTCGTCAGTTGATTATTTTTCACTATGGCATGATAGGTATTTTCAGCAGCAAGGTACTGCTTGGTTTGAAAATATGAATGAGCCTTAACCATAGTAATATCATTGAGCATTTGATTGTTGTTATTGCTAACGATTTGCTCAGCTAAAATGATGGCTTCATTATATTTTTTATTACGATAAGCAATATCACTGGCACGAGCAATGACCTTAACTGATCGTTTATCTGTAGGGTATTGCTCAGCATAAAAAGTCGATAACTCAATAACACGATTAAGCCAAAGTGCTTTTTTCTGTTCTTCATTGCTCTCAGCTAATAATGTATCAGCAAGGGTAATTGCTTGGTACGCCGCTTCTTTATTGGTAATGGTTTGTTCATCAAAACCGGCAACTTTATAGTGTTTAAAAGCCAGGTACTTATCCTTATGCTGAAAATATAACGAGGCTAATAAAAAATCGATGTTATCTTGACGTGAATAAGCTGAAAAATGTTTTAAATAATTGTTATACCAGCGCTGGGCATGAGTGAAGTCAGCTTGTTTATTACTTTGTTGATATTCTTTATGGTAGGTCGCAGTTTCAATTAATATGTGCTTTTTAAGTGCTAAGCTCGTTGTATTAAAACGTTTTTTATAGCGGCTCTTCTTTTTAGACCAATAACTGCTGCTTGGTTGGTAGTTCTGATAGAAAGACTCAAAAGCCATTTTTCTTTGTTCAACAAAGCCAGCTTCTTTCCAAATATTGACAATCTTTAGTGAGGCCTGTGCTGAGAATTTTGAGTCAGGATAATGTGATATAAAGCTATTTAAGCTACTAACAGCATCGTTGTAACGCTGTTGCTTAAGGTAAGTATCACTTAGGCTACTGTAAATATAATATAAATTATTTACATGCTCAGTTTGCTGAAAGTAGAGATTAAGTGGCTCTGCACCGCCAAGGTAGGAGAATGATAATCCCATGGCGCGAAAATACTCATCAAATAAGCTCTGCTTACTGGCTGTTAATTGTTCATATTCTTGAAAGTCATTCAAGTTAATTGCTTGAACAAAATCATCGGCCGCTTCGATATAAAACTCTTGCTTGAAACGAGACCAGCCGCGTTTATATAGAGACTTCTCATAGAAAACAGCATTGTTTTTAGCAATGATTATCTCAGTATATTTATCTTCGGCGAGCATGTATTGCTTAGCGCTAAATGCCTGCTCAGCTAACCTAAACTGGGCTTCTAAATAGTAACGAGATTTAGGGTAACCCTGTACTAGTTGCTTTAATGCTTGATGTGTAGCGTCATAGTTGTCTTTTTGATCATAAGCTTTAGCTAATTGATAAAGTGTTACATCGTTGTGTTTTGCTTTGGGGTAATCTTTTAAAGAGGTTTCGAGTAACTCTATTGTTCTACTTATTTTTTCGCTGGCAAGTTTAGCTTTGATATCTTCAGCTTCATCAGAGGAGCTTTGTAATAACTCTTCTGATAACTTAAATTCAATCGCCGCTAAACGATTTAAAGCGTCGGCACGCGATAAATCTGACTTTGATGCATGTTGTAAGTAATTAACGTAGGCATCACGAATATCGGCTTCTGATTTTTCAATTTGCTTTTTTTGTTTAGAATTTTCACTCTGTTGAGCGTTATCGATACTCTTAAGAGTTTCTCTTTGTATTTGCTCTTCTCCACAAGCACCTAACAATAAGCTAATGCTGCAAATAAAAGCTAGACGGAAAGAGCAGATAAAATAACTACTGAAGGTAAATGGCATTATTTCTCAACCGTATTATTGTCATAAAGTCTAGCTAAGCCATATCGAGATTGATTTAAGTAACTGCTTAATTGAGCAACTCTATTTTGCATAATGCTTTTAGCCATTTTTACGGTAAGCTCATCATATTGTTTACTTAAATTCGATAAATCCTGTGCCAGCTTGGAATTATTTAATTGCTTCTGCCATTTTTTGGTCTGCTTGATACGCTCTAGTTGAGTAAAGAAGTAGTTAGGATAACTGGCTGAAAAATTGATATGAGTTTTGTTAATATTCATGGTGATTGTGTTTGTCTGTTCTATTGGATGGCTAGCCAGATCAATAGAGGAATGAATCAACTTATTGAGTGATAATATTTTATCCTGATAATAATTTGCCGCTTGTGAGTAGCCTAAAGATGCCGTGGCAAGTTGTTGAGACTTTTCGTAAAAGAAGGGCATCAATAAAAAGGCTTCATCAATGGGTAAATCATCTTGCTGCTTTTCTTTTAAAAAGCGGGTGGCATTTAAGGCGCCAAGATAATCATCTTGATGGGCTGCTGTTAATGCGATGCCCAGTAAAGCCTGATTACTATATTGACTATGTAAACCAACTAGTTGAAAGGTTTTTCGAGCATTACGGTAATAAGATTGGTTTAGTAGTGAGTAACCAAGAGTAATGTACAAGCGGTTGAGCGCTTGCTCTTGTGTTGCTTCTTGCTGCTCCGTTAATAATTGGGAAATAATATGATGACCATCAGTCCACCAACCTTGCCTAATATTAGCTAGAGCCATATTAAACTGAGCTGCGGTATAGTCTTGCGCACTCGTTGGAATTTTTTGATAAAATTTTATTGATAGAGCATGTTCGCCCTGCCTTTGTAGTGCAATGCCCTTTATCAGCAAAGCGTGGTGGTATTCTGCTAAAGGTAAATCACTGATATTCTCATCAAGGTAGTCCAGAACAGCTTGCCAATCCTTTCGCTGAAAGTAAAAATCAGCCAGTAAATAGCTAAGCTGCCCATTAACATTACCATCACCTTGTCGTTTAATCGTTTCCATTAACCTCTTAGCATTATCAAGGGCATTATTATCTAATAACTGCTCAAGTAAGGTTATCGTCTCAGGGCTGTCATAGTAACGAGTTAACAGCGACTTATTTCTGATAATCAATGCTGAGGCTTTTATTGGGTCATTGTTGTTTTGTTCGAGCTCTACTGCTTGTACTAAAGCTTCAATGGTGGAATAGCTGGCCGCTTTTAATGATGGTGTTCTAGCAAGCTGACTATAAAAATCCTTTGCAAAGGTTTGATGTGCTTTGTCTATAGTCTCTAACTGACTTTGATAGCTTTCTATGTCTGTTGTGGCATTAACGGCACTTGTGCAAAAGCATAGACTGATAAATACAGTCTTGAGGATCATGACAAAGCTATTAGCAAAAGTGGTTTTCATTCAAAATTTCTTCTGTTGAACTTGTATTTTTTAGCACCAGAGCGCTGTTGTTTTTGTTGCTATTGTTATTAGCAAAACAAATGAATAAATCAGTGGGACATACTAATCTTCTAGTAAGTCCCACTGATATTCAGCTAGGTTAGTACTATGTTACTTGGTAGGTAAATAAACCGTCTTCGGTAACATTCACTTCAATATGAGATATTTGCTCATCATTTGACAGCTTAGTTAAACACTCAACCGCCATTTCAGGTAATAACGTACGCGTTAAAATATTCTCGATATTACGAGCACCAGTATCAACCTCTTGGCTTCTGGCAAGAATATGTAACATCACTTCTTCGTCATAGCTAAAGCCTGCGTTGTAGTGCTCTTTAACGCGTTTGGCTATGCGATTCATATTGATTTTACAAATCTGCAGTAAATCCTCATCACCCAGCGGGTAATAAGGAATGACAGTGGTTCTGCCAAGAAATGCTGGTTTGAAGTAATTTAGTAACTGTGGTCTGAAGTTATCAAGCAATACTTCTGGATCAGGCAACTCTTCACTTTGTGCACAAATAGCGCGGATATGCTCTTCACCGGCATTTGACGTCATAATGATAACGGTATTTCTAAAGTCGATATCACGACCTTCACCGTCTTTGATGGTGCCTTTATCAAATAAGTTATAGAAAATATCTTGTACACCAGGGTGCGCTTTTTCCATCTCATCAAGTAAAATTATGCTGTGTGGTTTTCTGCGGGCAGCTTCTGTTAATACACCACCTTCACCATAACCGACATAACCTGGAGGTGAGCCAAGTAACATAGATACTTTATGCTCTTCTTTGAATTCCGACATGTTGATACAGGTAATGTTTTGTTCACCGCCGTATAACTCATCAGCAAGGGCAAGGGCAGTTTCAGTTTTACCTATACCACTTGAACCAACCATAAAGAATACACCAACCGGTTTGCGAGGGTCGGTAAGGCCAGCGCGTGAAGTTTTGATACATTCAGCAATAGCTTCTAACGCATGGTCTTGACCGATAATACGTTTTTGTAAGATATCTTTTAGACCCATAATGGATTTGATTTCGTTTGCAACCATCTTACCGACAGGAATACCGGTCCAGTTTGCGACAACTTCAGCAATAGCTTGACTACCAACATTCACTTGAATCATAGGCTCATCACCTTGCATCTCAGTTAATGTTGCCATGAGTGCATGTAACTCTTGTTTAGTAGCAGCGACTTCGTCAGCAGTTAATATTTCAGGCTTGGCCTTAGAGTCTACATCGCCTTCAGCTTTAACATCAGCATCACTGTTTTCAGGAACATTTAATGTTGCTTCAATTTTTTTCTGGAGTGCATGAATATTTGCAACCACAGCTAATTCTTCTTTCCATTGCGCTTCTTGGGTAACTAATAACTCAGAAAGCGACGCTTGTTGCTCGGTAAGCTCATCAATAGTTTCTTGATGATTACCTAAGGTAGCTTGTTCTCGCTCTAACGATTTAATGGTCGTTTTAGCTTGAGTAATATTGCGGCGAGTATTTTCTACCGCTTCTGGTGTAGCGCTTTGGCTTAATGAAACTCGGGCACAAGCGGTATCAAGTAAACTTACCGACTTATCAGGCAGTTGACGTGAAGTAATATAACGACTTGATAACTTAACCGAGTCAACAATCGCTTCATCCATAATACGCACACCATGATGGCTCTGTAATACATCAGCAATTGCACGCATCATGTTGATGGCTTTTTCTTCGCTTGGCTCTTCAATTTTTACTACTTGGAAACGACGCGTTAGTGCAGGGTCGCGTTCAAAATACTTTTTGTATTCAGCCCATGTGGTCGCGGCTATGGTACGTAATTCACCACGCGCTAATGCAGGTTTTAATAAGTTTGCTGCATCACCTTGACCTTCTTTACCACCCGCACCAATTAAGGTATGCGCTTCATCAATAAACATAATGATAGGCTGTGGCGAGGCTTTAACTTCTGCAATCACTGATTTTAAGCGATTTTCAAATTCGCCTTTAACACTCGCGCCTGCTTGTAATAAACCTAAATCAAGAGAACGAACACAAACATCCTTTAACGCATCAGGTACATCGCCCGAGGCAATACGTAGTGCAAAACCTTCAATAACCGCGGTTTTACCAACACCTGCTTCACCCGTTAAAATTGGGTTGTTTTGACGTCGGCGGATAAGGATATCAATGATCTGACGAATTTCTTCATCACGACCTAAAATGGCATCAATTTTACCTTCTTTAGCATCTTGAGTTAAATTAACGGTAAATTTATCAAGTGATGGTGTGCTGCTAGGAGCACCTGGTGCTGGCGCACTACTATTTGAAGTATCGCCCATAGCGCTTGATAAGGATTCAGCGGTAGATCCAACAATGGCGCGGGTTACTTCACGTAATGATTCCGGTTGAATTTTCTTTAATTCACCAGATAAAGCTGCTGTCGATTGACGCATGCTATCGTCGAGCATTAAGGCCGTTAATATATGCGCTGAAGTAGCAACACCGTGACCATATTCTACTGAGGCAAGCATCCAAGCATTTTTGCTAATATCAACAATACTCGGCGATAATGCTGGTGCTCGGGTATTTCCACCCTTAATGCGGTCCAACTCTCTATTTAAGTCCTGATGAAGTCGACCTAAATCAATATCAAACTTATCTAAAATGGCCAAAATATCACTATCGGGTACTTCTAATAGCTTCAGTAACCAGTGTTCAATCTCTACATTATAATGAGTACGTGAAAGACAAAGTCCCGCAGCTCCTTCTAGCGCATTACGAGAGGTTTCATTCAACCTACCGACTAATGATTTTAAATCAATTGTAACCATATCTATTCCCTCTATTCACGTGATATACCCCAAGGGGTACGACTTCACTAATATGTAAGTTTGTTAGTACTAACAAACGCCTTGTACGTTGTCACAGCAAGATACGCCGCAAATTTTGGTAAAACTGTTTCTGTCGTTATAAAACTCACCTACGCCACCAGCTCTTAGCACCCACTCAATTTCTTCGTTGCCTAAATAAGCAGTGCCTGAAGAATAGCAGGGCAATTTTTCATAATTGCTATTAGCCTGTTTTTCATGGGTTAGCGCCGCGTGCTGAAAGAAGTCTTTCAATTTTTCTGGCGTAACATAAAAGCCCTTACAAGCTGCAATCATCGTAGGCTTTTGCTTGATGCTTTTTCCTTGTGCTAAAACAGTAATCTCTGATAACTCACCCTCGACTCTACTGCTAGCACAGCCGCCAAGTAATAAAAGACATATCAACCAAATGGCTGAATAAAGACCGTATTTAGACAAGTTTAACTTCGCAGGTAAATTACTCATGTCATCACCTCGCCGAAATTGGAATATCAACAAAGGTATTACCCTGGTCTGTGTTCACAGGTTTGCTTGATAACCAACTTGTCCAACCTAAAATAGGCTTATCCTTACCTGATAAGCTTGCTTGGCTGGGTAGCTCTTTTTTTAAGGTGCGTAAAATAAAGCTGTAATCTTGTTCAAAGCCTAAATAAAGTCGCACTAATTCATCCAGCGCTTTAAGATGTGGTGTCTGTGGAGTAAATTTCTTCAATTGCTTAGCGCTTAAAGGCCCAAGAATAATATTAATTTTTCCCTGAGCAAAAAAACCACTTTTACCCAACATCACGGTTTTTCCTAGCTGGTTATTTTGTCCAGGAGCACCACCCAAAGGCATTTTTGTTCTAACATCATCAATTAATGGCTGCCATTGCCCGACAAACTCTTTTATTTCCACGGGTAAACCAAAGTGGCTTTCAAGGATCTGCTTGAGCCCTGAAGCGCTACGAACAGAGCTACTTAATAAACCGGCATAACGTAATAATGACTCGTCACTGGTATATAAGCGTTCAGTAAGGTTAGCTGTGCCTAATCCGATTAAAGACAACAGCATTTTAGTGAAGTTATCTGTTTTGTTTTTACTTTTTGATTTGCTTTGATTACGGTCCGTTTTATCGGGATTTGCTAAACGACTACGCTCATATTCTAGCGGGGCAAAATACTTACTTGATGACTGAAAAAATAATGAAGCCGTTCTATGGTTAAACAAGTTAAAAAACTCAGCAACGGTTTTATCTTTAAGCTTCAAACGCTTTAAAACTGTCTCGGTATAATGATAAGGCAATACACCATTACTGCCGGTTAAGCCGATGAAATTGAGTTCTATCTTCCATTGGTTATTTTCTTTATTGTCTTGATAAAGCGGTTCAATAGAAGATATTTCAGACGAGGGAAATGATAACGATTGACGTGAAGTAAATCGGATACATTCAGATTGTGGCGGCATAAAGCGGCCTACCGATTCAATGGCTGACATTTCAACCGAGTCGTTATAATTGTTACTTCGCTCAATCACCCTAACCGCTTGTTTAAAAGAAAACTGGTAAGGGTGCTGTGCTAGTTTATCAATTACAGCAGTATTTTTTCGCCAGCTCGCGGTGGACATTTCTTTAAATAACCTTCTTTATTTTTAGTTTTTATCAGTAGTCGGGTAAAAGAGTTAATAGAGCAATAAAGACCAAAAAAGTGCTCTAACATGGTGGAAAATAAGAACACACTACTTCCACTGAGTAATGAATCATCAATGTTAACTGTGATTTCAATACCACGACACATTGCGGTGTGCCCATCAATAGTTAGCGGCGCGCTTATGGCTTTAGCATGGACTTGGCTAATTGATTCAATTAAGGTGCGGGTAACCGCAGAGCCTTTAAAATCATATAAACGTAAGATTTCTTTTAATGCTAAACAGGCATCATCACCGCCAGTGAGCGATAAAAAGTTCAAATTCAAGTGTGAAATTAATCGCCACCTTGCGTGATCTCTAAGTGGTGGTCTGATTACGGCTGTTGGCTGCATTAAGTAACGAATGGCAGAGCACGGTGGTGCACTATCAGTACACTGTAATTGTGACTCACCTACGGAGTAAGGCAGCTTTTGTGGTAAGTCGCGATTACTGCAAGTGGTTTCAATGGTGATAGTACGGTCTTCAGGGATGTTTGGATTAAACGACAAATCCACCAAAGATAAAAACACATCGGTGCCTTCATCTCTTTCATAGGTATCTAGTTTGGCATTACGACGTGCTGCAAACCAAAATGCATGAGAGTTACTTTCTTGTTGTTCGTGGTTCATGCCATAAAAAGGCAGGAAGTCAACATCATCACCGTAATAGGAAGACGCCGTTACTTTATTAACACTATAAACTTCATAACCAGTTGAACGACGCGAATCCGGAGTTACTTTATACTCGTGTTGGGTATGTTCGAGCTTAATTGGATCCGCTGAATGGGCAAACAAGTTTACTATAGGTGTACAGCCAAGATTAAAGGTTGATTTAGTAATATTATGCTCAAGCTCTACATTGACGTCATTGAGATAGATATAAAAATCAAGCGTATGGCTGTTATGTGTCGCTAATTTCTCAGTTAAGCCAGCAATATCTACAAACATGAACTTTTCTGGAAAGGCAAAATACTCAGTTAATAAACGATAACCAATAAAAGAAGAGTCAGGGTAGGGCAACATGCCTTCACTTGCTTTAAAACCAACGGGCTGAATAGCATTTACACCGAGGTCAATCGGTTGTGTATCTTGCTCTGATTCCGCCATAAAAGTGCGATTACAATCATTAAGCAGCATCTGATATAAAGGGTTTATATGTTGCGCCTGTCCCTTTAAGTAGAAACGTAGCTTATCAACAGCCAAATCGGAAAACTTTATATCTTCAGAGAAGGTTTTAAGTGATAGTTTAAGTACACTATCAGCGCCTCTTATTTTTGCCGAACCCGGGGTGAAAAATGGTTTTGCCATCACACTAGCAGTGGTGACTTCAATAGGTAATAGTGGCACTTCATAACTGCTAGTGAAACGGCAGTTCTCACCTTGAAACTGTGTGGTTTCTAATAAGGTGCCACTGGCAATAGTATAATTTGAATCCAACTGCTCTTTATCAGCAACAAATTGCACTATCGACATCGAAGGGATCGGACGCTGATAATGTGGGTATAAAGTGCCAAGCAAGGCATCACTTATTTCTGGAAAATCATCATCAAGTTTATGCTGGATTCGGGCATTTAAAAACGCGAAACTTTCGATTAAACGCGAAACATGTGGATCTTCAATACTGTCATTGTTTATGCCTAAACGAGAGGCAATCTTGGGGTGTTCTTTAGAAAACTCACCACCGAGTTGGCGTATATAAACCAACTCTTTTTCATAGAATGGCAGAAGCTCATCAGACATAATTAAAGTTCCTTAACGCTTACAGAGCGGGTTACAGAATCAAGCATTGAGTCATACACTACAACTTCAGGCAGAGGGTCGGCATAAATGACGGTATCAATACGAAAACGCAGCGTTCTATCAACGCTATCAGCATTCTCTACAAAAGAGACTCTTACAGACTTAAATCGAGGCTCAAAACTTTTTAAGGTGCTTTCTAAATGACTGATAAACTTTTTGCGACGCTCAATATCCATGATGTTTACAGTGGCAAGATCGGGCAAACCATAGTTAAAAATGGATTTTTCAACCTCCACTAAATCACTGCTGGGTTGTATTAAGTGAAAGCGGGTATTTAGTAAGTGCTCTAAGTCTCTACGAATGCTATTACGCAACTGTTTTAATACTTGGTGATGCTCCAACTTTTGCTCAACTTGATTATGTGGTTCATCATCAAATAAACGATCTAAAATTGAAGGGCGTAATTTTTTGTCTTTATCTATACGTGCCATGCTTATTTCCTAAAAGAGGCGAGTTCAGTCACCAACTCAAGCTCTGATACCATTTGATCAAGCTGATAATGTGGCTGGATGTGAATAACACATAAATAATGACCCGGTTTATTAGGATGCTCTTTTACTCGAATGTAACCTTCCTTTAAGGGATATTTTGCTTGCTCTTCCCAGTCAAGGTCTTCGCTGCCAGTGGTATATTTCATCAACCACTGCCTGATGTAATCTTCACATTTTTCAGCGCTAATAAAAGAGCCGACCTTGTCTCGAACCATCAACTTGATAAAGTGAGAAATGCGAGCGCCACATAATACATGCTGCAACATAGACGAAATTTTTGCATTGGTATTTATATCCAAAGCATTGTATTTTTTAGGCTTATGTATTGATTGGTTATTATAAAAAGTGGTGTAAGGGGATAAATAGCCTTGGCATAAAGGAATAAAACCCAGCTCACTAATATTTTTCTCAATAGCATCAGTGATGATGACATCGGTTGTTGGTTTAAAAGCAATATCTTCAGCGTCGGTTGCATGAGTATCAACGGCTAGTTCTTTAAAAATACCGCCAGAAAGTTGATTTCTCGGTGCGCCTCGAATGTGACCAAACCAACCAATGTCAGCAAACTCTCTAATTAAAATACAGCCAAATGCGTAACAGGCATTGCCCCAAAGATTGTTTTCACCATTGCGGGCACTTTTTTCATAAAAGTTAATGCCTTTGTAGGCACCCATGGTGGTTTGGTAAGGGCGTCGCATTAATATTTTAGGCAAAGCTAAACCGATAAAACGGGTATCGGCTGATTTTCGTAAGGTATTCCACTTAATGTATTCCGTTTGGGTAAATACCTTTTCAAAATCTATCGGTAAACCTAGACCTGAAAAATCATCCATGCCAAATAAGTCGCTAGCAGCAGAGGTAATAAAAGGAGAAAAAGATGCTGCTGCGATTTGTGCTATGCCCGCTAAGGTAGATATATCATCGGTCGGGTGCTCTTTACTAACACGGTGACTAATTTCATAATCACCAATAATAGCACCGTAAGGCTCACCACCAGGTGTACCGTATTCATCACTGTATATTTTTTGAAATAATTGGCTTTGGTCAAATTCAATGGCTTTGCTGATGTCTTTAACCACTTCAGTCCAGCGCATATCTAGCACTTTAACTTTAATACTTCGATAACCTTCAGCTTGCTTAACTAGCAGCCATAATCCGCGCCAAGAGGCTTCTAACTTTTGTAGTTTTGGATGATGAATGATGTGGTTAACTTGATCATTTATTTGCTCATCAAGATCAGCGACTAACCTTAGTAAGGCATTTCTAACTGTTTTGGCGCAGGTGAATTTGCTTTTATCAACAAAGTGCTCAACACAATACTGTAAGGCAGTACTATCATCTTTTTCATCGAGCAGTTGCGTTAAATGCGTGATGTAAGCAGGTTGTTCTAACACCTCGTCAAGAAGTGTGGCTTTAGCATTGCTCATTAGGACAGGGGAATAGCTCACGTTAAATGTTGCTTTGTGGTAAAGCAAAAAGGCAATACGTTATTTTTACAGGATAAAACGAGGAAATAAATAATAGCGGCTGTAATGACAAAATCACAGCAACATAGGCAAACGCTTGCTTCATTATTTATTCCCTTAATTTATAAAGGTGATACCCAATAGCTCAAAAAGCTAGAGAGCATCACTTTTTACCGATTACCTAGCTAGATTTTGGGATCTTAGCTACTAGTCTAAGGGAAGCACTTAACTCTTCCATTTGTAACCAAGGACATAAATGTGCAATAGCACTATATGAGCCTGGTTGACCTGGTACTTCTTTAACTTCTACTTTTGCTTCTCGTAATGGGTACTGAGCTTTCATTTCAGCACTGGCATCAGAGCTATTGTTCACGTAGCTGTTGATCCACTTGTTAAGCCATTCTTCAGCTTCAGATGCTTCAATAAATGAACCAATTTTATCGCGGCCCATAACTTTTAAGAAGTGAGCAATACGTGCTGTTGCCATGATATAAGGCAAACGTGCAGATATTTCGTAGTTTGCTGTCACATCTGGATCATCAAACTTCTTAGGTTTCTGTGTGGTTTGTGCACCAAAAAATACAGCATAATCAGTGTTTTTATAATGACAAAGTGGTAAGAAACCTAATTTGCTTAATTCAGCTTCACGACGATCGGTAATACCAATTTCAGTCGGACACTGTTGATCAATGTCACCATCATCACTAACAAACGTATGGCTTGGTAAACCTTCAACTTTACCACCACCTTCAGCACCACGAATACTTGTACACCAGCCATATTCAGCAAATGAACGAGCTAATGTAGCACCCATAGCGTAAGCGGCATTCATCCAACAGTAATGATCATGTTTACCTTGAAGCTGTCTACCTTGCTGATCCAATGTACCTTCTTCAAAATTGAACGCTTCAATTGGCTTAGTATCTTGGCCGTATGGTAAACGGGCTAATACACGTGGCATGGTTAAAGTAACAAAACGAGAGTCGTCACTGTCACGGAAACTACGCCATTTGATATATTCAGAAGAATCAAAGATTTTTTCTAAATCACGCGGCTTAGAAAGCTCAGCAAATGATTCAAAGCCAAACATTTCAGGTGCTGTTGCTGCAATAAATGGGCAGAAACCAGCAGCGGCAATGTTAGAGATATTTGATAATAAATCTACATCGTTTGGATGAGAAGAGAATTCATAATCACCAATTAACGCAGCATAAGGTTCACCACCGGCAGTACCAAACTCACTCTCATAAATTTTCTTAAACGTTTGGCTTTGATCAAACTCAACCGCTTTTTCAAGATCTTTATAAATTTCTTTTTTACTGATGTTAAGCACACGGATTTTTAATTGTGAGCTTGTTTCTGAGTTCATCACTGTGTGATGTAAACCGCGCCAAGAACCTTCAAGTTTATTAAACTTTTGCTCTTGCATAATCACAGAAAGTTGCTGAGATAATGCCGCATCAATAGCGTCGATAGCAGAGTTAATGGTAACCGTTAAGCTCTTATCCCAAGTCACAGTGCCATTCATAGCTTCTTGTGTCAGGGTTTTTAATAAGGCTTCAGTTTCATCTCTAGGTGTTTGCTTAGTTGCTGTAATAGCTTGCTCTAAAAAGCTTGCTTCTAATACTTCACCAGCTTCAGCTTGGTTGGATAATGTTTCTTCTGCAGACATTATTTATCTCCCTCATTATTAACACCTAACTCACCTGATAAAGAAGAGAGTGCTTCAGTATTGTTTAAAATATTTTCTAAAATATCTTCTAGCTCTTCAGAGCGATCCGCTTTACTTAATAAGTCACGTAAGCGATCACGTGTTTGTAATAACTTTTTAAGCGGCTCAACTTGATCTACAATTTTATGCGGTTCAAAATCTTCCATATGATTAAAATCAAGATCAACAGCCATTTCACTGCCATCACCCGCTAAAGTATTCTCTACTTTTAAGTTAAGCTTAGGTGCTGTTTTAGCCATAATGTCATTGAAATTATCACGGTCAATTTGTGAAAATTTTCTATCTTTTAAGGCTTTTTTATCTTTAGTGTTATCACCTGAGTAATCGCCCATGACACCCATAACAAAAGGGATTTCCTTTTTAGCTACAGCGCCATTTGTTTCCACATCATAAGTAATGTGTACGCGAGGTTTCCTTACTCTTTTTAGTTTGTTATGAATACTTTCAGCCATGGTTTTTCTCCGTGTATATAAAATTAAGTTCTTAGTTAGCGACAACGCTGCAGCACAATGATTAACATTGGCTTTTTATCCTTTACGAGTCTTCAACACTCACTCCGGTTAGAGAGCTATAAGTATCCCTTGAAGACGAATCTGGAATTAACTCTTTCATCAACTCCTCAAGCGGCATATTTCCCCATTTCACAGTTTTCGTTAACATATAAGAAATCGGTGAATGTGGTTCTGTTTTCCTGAAATATTCAGCAATAGTATTTAATTGTTTGAAGGCATCATCTCGAGAATTTAGTGCTGTGGTTACGGCATTGGCAGGCGTGGCTGCCGGGTTTGCTACTTGCTCATCCATTGGCTCACTCTCACTTTCTTCCACATCGTTGATAACATCAGCAACAATAGGTAATTTAGCTTTTGCGATATGGTTAATCGCACCTTTAGCATCATCAATAAGTTCGATAATTTTACTGGTTGGTGGCGCTTCATAACTGCCACAAAACTCAGACAGTAAAGCATCAACGGCTCTGTATTCAGTAAGACATATTTCGATATCTTCGTGTAAAGCGGCATAATATTCACTTGAGGATTGTGCAACAGCTTTTTCAATGTTTTCCATTGAAAAACCAATTCTCTCTATTTGAGCTTGCTGTTTGCGCTCATCTGATAGACGGCTAACATCGATTGCTTGCTGATACTGCCATAGGCTGAAAGGATCGTATGAGGCATCTTCGGTGATAAATGAATTTCGAATAGGGCTTAATAAAACGCCATCAGCACCTTCACCGTTTAAGCCAGCGATAGGAGCAACACGCGTTTCAATACCATCCTCGTCTTCTACAGGATATAAACCTTGTTCCCAGTAATTTTCAATCAGCTGTCTGATTAAGGTAAAACCATCCTTAAGACCTTGAAAGCCAGATTTTCGAACTAAGGCCTCTGTAAGCCAACAAGCTATTTCTATATCTTTTGCCTGTTGTGCAATCACCTTGGGTGCTAATAAAAATATTTTATTCCAATGCTCATGTGCTTCGGTGTTATCACCGTCAAACATATTATTACGTTCAGCATCTCTGGCTGCTCGTCGGGCATCTTTAATTTGTGAGTAATCAGAAGTATGGGAAGTATCAAGACGCAGATCATTTCCAACGCTAAACTCTCCCTCAATAGGAGCAAGCAAAGCTGGAATATCAATTAGTGCGGGTGAGGCCATTGAGTCGGTAATCTCCGTATTATTATAGTTATTTTTGGTCCTTCAAGAAGGCAAGGTTATTATGTAATGCTTTTATTTGCAATAGTGTTGATAGATAATTATAAAACGTCACTATTTTGTAAATGAAATGTATCTCATTTATATGTCTTTTAAAAGTAAATTCATGTTAACTATAAATAACAACACACTAGCGTAGAGCTAGAGATAATGCTTGGCTTACCAATCTAAATCAAGCCAGAGTTTAGTATGTTAATTTTTATAGCTTTTACTATTAATCATCTGTAACATGAAGCGTCAATTTACTTGTATTGTCAGTTTTAAAAATTAATTTTTTACTAAAATTTAACCTTTGTCGGTTGTCAGCAGATACTGTGTTTTTCCAGCTATATATCACTGTAATTCGCGCTAAAAATGGCATTGTAAATTGAAAATAAATATAACTATAAGGACATGATGTTCTTTGATTAATGATGAGGTTCCTCTATCAGGGAATGATTTTATGGCAATTGAAATAACCATTGTTAACTCACCAAACAACGTTAATGTAGGGCAATCAAGCCATACATTTCCAGACACGGGTGGAACGCTAGGACGCGGCAACGATAATTTTTGGATTTTAGATGATCCAAATAAATATATGTCATCTGTACACGCTAAAATAACTTGTATCGCAGAGCAATATTTCCTCACTGACTTAAGTACTAACGGTACTTTTATCAATGGTGCCTCTGAGCCCATCGGTAATGGTAATCAAGTAAGCCTAAATGATGGCGACCGTTTTAGTATTAGCGATTATGAATTTATCACTAATATATCAAGTGCTACTGATAACGCAGATATTTTCCAAAATAGCAGCAACAACGATCCTTTTGCGGACTTTTCTGGCCTAGCTGATGTAAGTACCCCGGCAGCTGTGCAGGATGACTTTATGTCACACAGTACATCAAATAATGATCCTTTTGCTTCAGGGATTAGCCAAAATAGTTCGGTCAATAACCCCTTATCAGCTTTTGATGCTGAACAGATTGATCCACTTGAATTGCTAGATAATGCCCAGTCGTCAAATGATCCCTTTGCCCAGGATGGTTTTTCGCAAGCAGAAGCTATTCTAGATAGCTTTACCGCAACAACAAGTACAGCGATAGAAAATAATAATATTGCCAATGATGCTATTAGCTGGCCAACGGCAAATCAAGAAGCGGGTTTAATACCTGATGATTGGGATGATGATGATCTTATGTCTGATTTTGCTCCAACACCTTCAACAAATTCACCGTTTACAAACCCCGTTACAGCTCCTGTTGCTCCTGTTGCTCCTGTAGCGCCAGCGATAGTACCTGTAGCTGCGCCAGCACCAGTAGTTGAACTAGAGCCGGAAGTAGTAACAAGTCAGCATAGCGATACGGCGTATGCAGAGCTGGAATTAAAGAACCAACAATTACAACTCGAAGTTGCGCAGTTGAAGCAGCAATTATTGCAAGCTCAATCAGCTGCTGCCGCACCAGTTTCTTCAACACAGGGTTCACCTGCAAATATTAGTGCAGAAACACAAAGTGTTATTAATGCCATGGGTTTATCTAAATGGAATTTAGATGACAAAAAAGTAGCCGAAATTAATGAAACCGTTGGTCACTTAATGCGTGAAACTATGCAAGGCATGATGCGCGTATTGAAATTCAGAAAGAAAATCAAAGAAGAATTCCGAATCAATGTTACGACTATTCAATCGGTTGAAAATAACCCGTTGAAATTCTCAGCCAATATTGATGATGCGATGGAAAACATGTTCATCAAAGAGAACAATGCCTATAAGTCGCCCGTTGATGCGGTAAAAGAAGGTTTTCAAGGTATTGCCGAACATCAAGTAGCGGTTATTGCTGGAATGCAAGCAGCCTTTAGAGGCATGATTGAACGTTTTGATCCGAACAATTTAGAAAGTCGCTTTGAAAAATATAAAAGTTCCAGCTTATTAAGTTTGGGACAAAAAAGTAAACGCTGGAGTGCCTATAAACAGTATCACCAGGGGCTAATCGATAACCTTGATGATTCATTTCAGCACTTATTTGGTTACGACTTTGTGCAAGCCTATGAAGATCAAATGCAGCGTTTAATTAGTGCAAGGTTTGCTCCGAATGATAACGATAAAGATGATTCATCTAATTAAGGTACTCAATAATAATGAATAAATTTAACATCAGTAAACTACTTACTCTTGTAGCGCTTGCACTAACCCTTGCTTCATGTAGCTCAGTTAACAGTAAAGTAGGTGGTTTACTCGACCTTGATACCGACTTGAAATTGCGCTTTGTCGTAGATGAAAGTGTTAACCCTGATGACAGTAAAATATCGTCACCGTTAATCGTTAGAATGTATGAACTTAAATCTGTTAAGGCATTCGAAAATGCCAACTTTATTGATTTATATGAAAGAGACACTGAAATACTGGGTAAAACCATGATCACCGAGCAGTCACTTAAACCAATCCAGCCAAGTGAAGATAGAACAGCTCAATTTGTCCTCAGCAAAGGTACAAAATATATAGGCTTGTATGCAGAGTTTTTACAGTACGAAAATGCTAAATATAAAGTCATTATACCGGTGGCAGAAACGAACGTAGTTAGCTCCACAGCTAAAGTTCAATTAAGTGAAAATAAGATGATTATTTTAAAGTAAAACCTTAAAGTAAACAGCTTAAACAAGGCAGCCTAAAGTAAACATCTTAGAATAAATATTTTGAAATCATCATGTTGAAATAAAGAAGGTTTAGCTTACAGTGCACAGGCTTCACTTGTTTGAATCATCAGACATTTTAGCCATGATGAATGTCAATGGAATAATAATAAAATAGCGGGATCTTATGTCATTAGATAGTAAAGTAGTTTGGTCAGAAGGGATGTTTTTAAATCCTCATCATTTCCAGCAGCAAGAGCGCTACCTTGAACGATATATTCAAGGAAAGTGTTCAGCCATGGGCGCTTATGCTTGGGGTATTAACCAACTAGATTTAGACCAAGAGTTGCTAAAATTAGGCAAGATCTCATTAGTAAGATCATCAGGTATATTTCCTGATGGCACACCGTTTAGTTTCCCTGATCATAACGATCGTCCTGACGTATTTGAAGTACCTGAAAATACTACGAATCAAATTGTTTACCTTGCCATTCCGGTTAAACGCCCCGGCGCACTTGAAATACTATCCAATGATGATTCACAAGGTTTAGCCCGTTATTACTCGTCAAATCAGGCTATTAGAGATGTATCCTTTGATGGCGGAGAATCACTTGATATTGCTGTAGGTAAACCGCGTTTGCGTTTATTACTTGGCTCAGATGATTTAAGTGGCTATGCCACCATAGGTCTTTTTAAAATTGTTGAGACCAGAGAAGATAGGAATGTTTTACTCGATGATAACTTTATCCCTAGCTGCTTAGATTGCTCTGCAACTGGCAAGCTATCAGGTTTTTTATCTGAATTGGTGGGCTTATTACATCATCGCGGAGAATCAATTGCTGGCCGTTTAGCTGATACTCAACGTGGCGGTACCGCAGAAGTGGCTGACTACATGATGCTGCAAATGATCAATCGACTTGAACCGCTAGCCGAACATCTATCAAAACTGCAAACATTACATCCGCTTGAGTTATACACTGAGTTAGTGCAAATGGTCGGTGAATTCTCGACTTTTGTCACTGAAACTAAGAGACCTCCTCAGTTTGCCGCCTATTTACATGCTAATTTGCAGCAAACCTTTACGCCGGTAATGACCTCTCTACGACAATGTTTAAGCATGGTTTACGAACAAACAGCTACTTCTATGCCGTTGGTTGAAAAGAAATTTGGTATTCGTGTTGCACAAATTACTGATAGAAGTTTGCTTAGTTCAGGTGTCTTTGTTTTGGCAGTACGAGCACAAATTCCAGAAAACAACTTACGAAGCCAGTTTCCTGCAACAGTAAAAGTAGGTCCAGTAGAGCGTATTCGACAATTAGTGAATGCGGCTATGCCAGGTATACCACTAAAAGCGTTACCTGTTGCGCCTAGGCAAATCCCTTATCATGCGGGTTACTGTTACTTTGAGCTTGAACGAAATAATGACTTTTGGAAAGAGCTTAGCCATTCGGGAGGTTTTGCCTTCCACATCGGGGCTGACTACCCAGAATTAGAACTTGAGCTTTGGTCTATACGCCAATAACCTAATTACCTCAAAGGAATGAAGATGTCAGTTGATAACGCAGATAAAACGGTATTTAGACAACCTATAAACCGTGGTGATGGCACAGTAATACGTCCTATGCCAGGAGGGCGTGCACCGAGTAATCAAGCTACGCCACCGGTTCAGCAGCCGTATCAACCTCAACAAGCTCAACCAATAAGCATGCCAAGAGAAGCTGCGGCCAGTGATTTCTCTACCAACTATGGCTTAAACCCGTTAGTAAACTCTGCTTCAACCTTATTAGCTGTGTTCTCAAAAACACGCGAATCACTGAGCCATCCCAATGTTGGCAGTTTACATCAACAACTTGAGCGCGAAATCAAAGCCTTTGATATGAAAGCGCGCAGTGCTGGTGTGAAAGAAGATACTGTGATGATCGCACGCTATCTACTCTGTACAATTTTAGATGAAGCGGTATTAAACACTCCTTGGGGCGCAGAAAGTGCTTGGAATCAGAGAACCTTATTAGGCACCTTTCATAAAGAAACGGCTGGTGGCGAGAAATTTTTTGCCATTTTAGACCGCCTACGTAATACCCCAGCTGAAAATATCGACGCATTAGAACTTATTTATATCTGCCTAAGTTTAGGATATGAAGGAAAGTATCGTGTAGTTGCACGTGGCCGTGATCAACTTGAGCAATTGCGTGATGATTTATTCTATATCATTCGTAGCTATCGAGGAGAGTATGAACGTGCTTTATCACCTTGTTGGCAAGGGCTCGCTAACTCTAGAAATACTCTTTCAAACTATGTGCCTATGTGGGTTGTTGCCAGCGTTGTTGTTGGTTTAATGGCGCTAACTTATTCTGGTTTTAGGTATTGGTTAGACCAATCCTCAAACTCAGTCAGTCAGCAGCTGACCGAAATAAAAAGTGAAAACAAGCAAGTAGACAAAGACGGGCAGCCAACTAAAAGTGCAGCTAAATAAGTCGTTTTAAATATTATCAGAGTATTTCATGAAAAATATCATCGCTTTTTTTAAAAATAGAATTGTTATCTCGGTTATTGGTTTAATCATATTAGCGCTACTTATCTGGTTTATCGGTCCAGCTTTTAAGTTTGGCGAAGATAATACCGCACCTTTACTGTCTGAGAGTGCCCGATTAATTACCATCTTAGTTATGTCTTTATTGTGGGGCATCAATAACCTACGAATTCAGCACCAAGAAAAACAAAGTAATAATAACCTGGTAAATGATTTACAGGGCAGTCAAGAAGACGCTGGTGATATTATTTCCGATCAAACCTCAGATGAAATGAGCCAAATGAGTGAACGCTTTACCCAAGCGTTAACAACATTAAAGAAGCTTAACTTTAATGGCTCTGGTGCTAAATCAGCTTTATATGAATTACCTTGGTATATCATTATTGGTCCTCCAGGCTCAGGTAAAACGACCGCTTTAGTTAATTCAAGTTTAGATTTTCCTTTGGCTGAAAAGTTTGGCAAAGGTGCGTTGCAAGGTGTTGGTGGTACAAGAAACTGCGATTGGTGGTTTACCAATGATGCCGTATTAATTGATACTGCGGGTCGTTATACCACACAGGATAGTCATAAAGTTGTAGATAGCTCTGCTTGGGAAGGCTTCCTTAATTTACTTAAAAAACATAGACGTAGAAGACCTATTAATGGTGCTATTGTCGCCATCAGCTTGCAAGAGCTATTAACGCAAACAGAGGAAGAACGGGCAAAACATGCCAAGGTAATTCGCACTCGAATTGATGAACTAATGGAAAAACTGGAAGTACGTTTTCCTGTTTATTTGATGTTCACCAAGTGTGATTTAGTGTCAGGCTTCAGTGAGTTTTTTGAAGACCTAGGTAAAGATGAGCGTGAGCAAGTGCTAGGTATTTCCTTACCTGATTCACCTGAGCCATCACAAGCACCTGATTTTTCAATGCTCAGCCAAGAATACAAAAACATCATTAAAGGTTTGTACCAGCGTGTGTTATTTAGAGTGCACAATGAGCGTGATATAAAACGCCGTAGCGCTATTCAAGGCTTCCCGCAGCAAATGGAAAACTTACAAGATACCGTTGATAGCTTTGTTCAGCAGGCATTTGTGCAAAATCGTTTTCGTTTACAACCTTATTTACGGGGTGTGTATTTTACTAGTGGTACTCAAGACGGTACCCCGATAGACCGCTTAATGTCTTCAGTATCATCTAATTTTGGTTTTGCTAATACCGCTACCAATTCAGCTTTTCAACAGGGCAAAAGTTACTTCTTAGGTAAGCTTTTTAAAGATGTCATTTTCACTGAATCAGAATTAGTTGGCTCAAATAGCTTCTATGAAAAAGTGATTAAATGGAGTCAACGCGCAGCCTATACAACCATGGCAGGTATTTCAATCGCGTTGATAGCAATGTGGACCGGTGCTTATTCTCAACATGAAACTTATATGCATGAGGTTGAAGGGTATGTTGGTGAATACCAAGAACAAGCTAAAAACCAGAGTAAATGGTCATCAGATATTCGTAATACTTTACCAACACTTAACGCGTTAGCAAAAGCCAGTATTGTTTATGATCAAGATCAGAATCCGTGGCTTAATAGTTTAGGCATGTACGACACCAGTGTAGATGACGCGGCTAATGAGGCCTATCAAAGTCACTTAATCCATGTTTTTTATCCTAAATTAATTAAGTACATTGAGATTCATTTAAAAAGTAATGCCTCAAATGAAGAGTTATATAGCGCCTTTAGAAGCTACGTTATGTTCAATAAACTTGAGCATATGGATATAAAACTTGTTCAAGAATGGTTTCTGGACCAATGGCAGGATGAATTTTCACAACAAACAGAGAACAAACAAGCACTTGAAGCGCACTTAACGTCATTGTTAGCGTTAACTATTAAGCCAGCTGAGCTAAATAAGTCATTAGTTATCTCTACTCGTCAGCGTTTATTGCGCATGCCAATTTCACAACGAATTTATCAGCGTATTCGTAGTAAGGCTGAATATGCACAGCCAATTAATATGCTGGCTGAAATGGGTGGTGCTGTGCAAGACAGCTATCAAGTAAACCCTGCTATTGAAGCAAAATTAACTATCCCAGTGCTATTTACTAAAGCAAGCTATGAAGAAATAGATTTTTCTGCAGACTCAGAACTTATTGTTAGCATTGCTAACGAAAGATGGCTGTTACACGATGAAGAGAACCAGGATATTGCCTTCATTAGTGATGATTTAGATGATATCAGCAAGAAAGTAAAAGCACTTTATTTAGCGGATTATAATAAACATTGGCAGCAGGTTTATGATGTTTTAAATGTCAAAGCCGTTAAAAGTATTCTACAAGCCAGTAATGTATTATCGAGCTTTGCTGATCCTATTTACTCTCCTATTGTGGCAATACTTAACGTCACATCGAGCAATACCCAGTTATCCAGTCAAACGGCAGCCAACTTGTCAGATGACAATCAAAAGGGCATTACCGGTGAACTTGCAGGTTTTGCCGCTGCAAAGACTAAATGGACAACGGTTGATAAACGCTACCGCAGCATTAACGTATTATTGCGAGAAAGTAAAAAACAGCCTGCAGCTATTAATACCGCGCTATTAAAAATATCTCAAATGCAGGAGCTAGTGAATGGCATAAGCTTAGCGCCAGATCCTAGTCGTAAAGCTTTTAAATTGGTGAAATCGCGTTATCAAAATGGTGCAGACAATGCCATTACTGCACTACATTCCTACGCTAAAAATATGCCTAAACCAGTTAAGCGTTGGTTAACTAGTCTTGCCGATGAAACTTGGCGGGTAGTTTTACAATCAGCCCATCAACACATTAATAATGAATGGCGCAATACAGTGTATCGCCCGTACATGGACAGCATTGAAGGACGTTATCCTGTTGCTAAAAACTCAGACAATGATATTGCCTTATTTGATTTTGTTAGCTTCTTCAAACCTAACGGTACAGTTGATGCCTTCTACCAAGAAAATATTAAACCTTTTATCACTACGCGTAATGGTTGGAGAAATAAAACCATTGATAAGTACAACTTAGGGCTGTCAAAAGCTACGTTGAGACAAGTTCAGCGTGCGCTTGAGATTAAAAACGTACTGTTTAGAGAAAATGCAGAAATACCGAGTTTAGGTTTTAGCTTAAAACCTAATACCATGCCAAAAAACAATGTCAGGTTTATGTTAGAAGTCGGTGGCAATCGCATTACCTACAGCCATGGTCCTAAGTTTTGGAAAACGCTGAAATGGTCTGCAGATAGTGAGCAAAGCCGAGTGCGTATCGTTTTTGAAGACTTAAATGAGCAACAACACAGTGAAACATTTGAAGGTCCTTGGGCTTGGTTTAGGTTGTTAGCACAATCACAGTTAACTAAAACCAATGAGTCGAGTACTTACTTAGTCACCATGGCCATTTCAAACAACAGTGATGATGAAAGACAGTCGTTTGATGCAAAACATAAAATTTCTTATAAGATCAAAGCGAAAAGTGTTAATAACCCCTTTGAAAAACAGCTGTTAAGTCTATTTAAATGTCCAGAGAGAATCTAATGAATACTGAAATACCTTTAGGTCTTTACGGAAAACTACCAAGTTACGGTGACTTTGTGCATCGTAACTTGCCAGCAAAATTCATTACTGAATGGGACGAGTGGTTACAGCTTTTTATTGCAAGCTCTAAAGAGCAAGTAGGTGAAAATTGGTTAGATATTTATTTAACCAGCCCTATTTGGCGCTTTGTGCTTTCTGCTGGAACTATTGATGAAAACCATTGGGCAGGCATCGTATTGCCAAGTGTTGACCAAGTGGGCCGTTATTATCCTTTTTCTATTGCTATTCCACTGAGTAACGACATAAATCCATTGGAGTTTATGTCGACTAATGGTCGCTGGTTTGCCCATATTGAAGAATTAGCCTTACAAGCGCTAGATGGACAATGCTCCCTTGAAGAATTGTTAGAGCAGGCCAACCATCAAGCCAATATGTTACCGATGGCTTATCGAAAAACAGGTCAACAACTATCAATGGCTAGTCAGCAGATCAACTTTCAATTGGAAGATGAATTACCAATGAATGTCTATGCACATTTATTGGACAGCTTACTTACCTCAATGGTGAATAGCTACAGTGTGTGGTCAACAACGGGCTCTGAAAACATTTCTCCTTGTCTTTTTAGTGTGCAAGGCATGCCATCAGCCAATGAGCTGCCGGCAATGATGGATGGAAATTGGGCACATTGGGGCTGGCCACAAACTTATGTTGCCAAATAGCGATGAACTACATACGGATATTTAGAAAATGAATGATATAACAATTAGACGACCATTAACTTGGCTCAGCGCTGGGCTTACTGATGTTGGCACCGTTAGACCCTTAAATGAAGACTCGTTTGTATGTCAACCTGATATTGGTTTATGGACAGTCGCTGATGGAATGGGTGGTCATGATGGTGGCAGTGTCGCCAGTAAATTGATTGTTGATAACTTAAGTAAGCTCAGCAGCAAAGTTAACCTTGATGATTACGTTAACGATATCGAAAAGGCTGTCAAAGCGGCTAATGATCATTTATTAGAGTACTCACGTGTGCAGCTAAATGGCCGCATTATTGGTAGTACCTTTGTATCCCTGCTGATTAAGGGCAATGTCGGGGTCTGTTTATGGGCAGGTGACTCGAGGTTGTATCGCTTTAGGCATGACAAACTTACACCACTTAGCCGCGATCATAGTCACGTAGCAGAGCTAGTAAGTGAAGGTTTGATCTCACAAGAAGAAGCAAAAACTCACCCCGAAGCCAATGTAATTACCCGTGCTGTGGGAACTTCAGAGCGCCTTGATATTGATATTGATGTCTTTGATGTTCGAGTAGGCGACCAATTCTTATTGTGCAGTGATGGTTTATATAATTCAGTTGAAGACGCTGAAATCATGCAATGTTTACGTGAAAGTTCGTTAGAAACTTCGGTGGATAAATTAATACAAACGGCATTAGATAACAAAGCATCAGATAATGTTTCAGTGGTTCTAGTCAAAGGCACACATCAAAATGTCAGTGTATAAAATGATAGTATGTAAGCGTAATGGAGTATTTATCTCGTCATGACAACTAGTGAACAACAAGATAATGATGCGGTAATTGATAGAACAAATGCGCCCAATCAAGATAATAAAACCACGACAGCAACTAAAGAAAGTTTAGCGGCAAAAACGGTTATAAAAAAACAAGACCTTGATAAGCCCTTTGATGCGCAAAATGATGCTAAAACTGTTTTTAGAAAGCCTATATCTAAAGATAAATCAGCTGAAATAGCAAAAGCCGTGGCAAAAGCGAAAGCAAGCGCTTCAGCTCAATCACCGGTAACTGAGGGTGATGTATCAAACAACGAAGCTGTAATCTCAGACAAAACCGTTTTTGCCCCGCGAACACGCATTAAGCCAAAAGCTGAAGTTAACACTAATACGAATACCGAGACGAACACTCCGGATAACGATAAAACGGTGTTTGTCGCGCGTGTACCTGATAAAGCAATGTCAGCAGCTCCTACAGCTAGTCCTCCTGAAGCAAGAGATGATGCGACACGCTTTAGCCCAAGTTCTATCAGAGCCAATCCTGAGTCGAGTTCAGGAGTCAGTGATAGTGTTAATATCAATACCAATACTAATACTAATACCAACACCAACACCAACACCAACACCAATGGCAATACAAATGCTAACGCTACTGCAGATGGCGGCAGTGCCTTTGATTTAATTGATACGGCAACAGAATATTCTGGTGCGCAGGCGATAGCAGATACTACGGAAAATCCAATAGTAACAGGCTCGGTGCAACCCACCTCTACCGATAGCAGTAAAATCCTTAAAGGTCGCTTTGTTCTTGAAGATGTCTTAGGCGTTGGTGGTATGGGGGTTGTATATAAGGCTAAAGATTTACTTAAAGTTGAAGCCCAGGATAGGGATCCTTATGTTGCTATTAAAGTATTAAGTGAAGAATTTAGAACACATCCTGAAGCCTTTATTTCATTACAGCGTGAAGCGAAAAAAGCGCAACATATTGCTAATCATAATACGGTAAAAGTATACGATTTTGACCGTGATGGTGAAGTGGTCTTTATGACCATGGAATACATGGTCGGTCAGCCGCTTGATCAAATGGTAAAGCAATACCACGCCACAGGGCTTCCGCCAAATGAAGCCTGGAGCATATTGCACGGCATGTGTTTAGCACTAATACATGCACATAACGAAGACATTGTTCATTCAGATTTAAAGCCGGGTAATATTTTTGTTACTGAAAATGGTACCGCGAAAATATTCGATTTTGGTATCGCACGCGCGGTACAAAAAATTGACCGAAGCCATAGCGAGCAAGACCGAACGGTATTTGATGCCGGTAACCTTGGCGCTCTAACGCCTGCTTACGCCAGTCGTGAAATGTTGTTAGGGCAAGTGCCTGATGTGCGTGATGATATTTATGCTTTAGGTTGTATCGCTTATGAAATGTTAACTGGCGATCATCCGTTTACCCGCTTACCTGCTGATGAAGCCTTTGATAAAAAGTTAAAACCTAAACGCATACAAGGCATTAAAAAACGTTATTGGAAAGCCATAGAAGCGGCTTTAGCCTTTGAGCGAAAAGATCGTATTGTTTCAGTAGAAGCTTTTTATAAACAAATAACAGAACATAAAAAATCCAATGGTTTACTCGGCGCAACCTTAGCGGTAGCTATTGGTGCATCGGCTTTTGCATATTATGAATATACCAAGCTAGAAGAGCCGAAAATATCGCAAGCAGAGTTAATGACACAGCTTGAATTTAAGATTCGTTATCAAGTACTGCAAGAAAATATCGAGCGCTTTATTGCTTCGCCAAGTTTCTCAACCGAGTGGCAAGGCTCTTTATGGGAAGAAGTGCAATCACTCGCTAAACTATTTCCAGAAAAACCAACACCTTGGTATTTCACTAAAAGAGAAGACATTTACCAGCTCTATCTTGCTCAAATCAACAGTGCAATCAAAGGTGGTAGCTTCACTCGTGCTAATGGCTTAATCAATAATGCTAGTCGCTATAGTGATGATGTAAGTGAGTTAGATAAACATAAATTCACCTTGGCACAGAAAATTGCTCAAAAAGACGCGGCAGACAAAAAAGCAGTAGAAGCAAATCGATTAGCCTCCCTTAAAAAGCAAAGAGAAGCTGTACAAGCAGCTAAAAAAAATGAGGCTGATAAAGCGGCATTAGCTGATAAAAAAAGTACCACTAACTTTTATAATTTGGCCATGGACAACGTTAATGAGCAACTAAGCTGTACTCAACGTTTGAATATGCGTGACTTTAAAATTGCTATTGAAAAACTTAGAACGTTAGATTATTCCCGTTATAAGAAATCAGAAAGCACCATAACCAAAAACCTTGCTGCTTGTATTGTCACTATGGGGCAGGTAAGCCCTGATTATGCAAAAGATGCTAAACGCTACGCCATGCTGCTGTTTAAAAATAGTAGTGTGCTTGCTGATGTGGTGATTAAAGAAAAAGATGGCTGCCAGTTATCTATTGCAGGTTTGGGCGCTCGTGGCTCACGAGCAGTGTGTAAAGATGCTTTAAAAGTAGGCGGCACAGGACCAACTATGGTGGTGATCCCTGCTAGCGATAAAATCAATGCATTTGCCATTGGTAAGTACGAAGTCTCCATCTCCCAATACAACGTTTACTGTAATAAATCAAAAGCCTGTCAGCCTATTAAAGGCAGCAGCTCACGTTTACCAGTAACTAATATCAGCCTCAAAGAGATGACTAATTACACTAAGTGGCTAAGTAAAGTAACGGGTAAAAAATATCGCTTACCTCATAAACGTGAGTGGCTTCATGCCTCGCAATCAAAAGGTAATCGCCTTGATTCAAATCGTAACTGTGAAATACGTTCGCGGGGCATTCAAAAGGGTGATGAACTGATTAAAACCACCACAGGTAAACAGAATACTTGGGGCGTAGTGAATTATGCGGGTAACGCGCAAGAGCTGGTTTATGTATCAGGCAGGAAAGTTGCTGCAGTGGGCGGATCCTTTAAAACCTCAATGGATGTCTGTACCCCTAAAACAATAACTAACCATAGCGGTGACGCTGATGAACACACAGGGTTTCGTCTAGTAAGAGACTTAGTAGGGAGTTAACTATGAATATCAGTGAATGTTCAAAACAAATACAAATATTAGCCAAAGCACATGCACACAACCATATGACTCTGGATAATTACCTACAAGAGCGAAAGGCTTTGTTAGAGGTGCTTGATTTGAATGTTAACGGCATTAATGCCCAGCAAGACAAAATCCTAGAAATGGCCGTTGCTGAGCCACACGAGCCACATAAACTAAATGAGACAAATGAAGTACAGGATAAAACTCAGCCCTATTTTGCTAAAAAGATAGACCGCTGCATGAGTTTTATCAAAGGGTCAAATAGTTAATTGAAAACAACTTATTTAAAGCACAAAAGACTTATTTTAATAATTAGAATTACAACTTAATCAAAAGGTATTTTCATGGAAATCGTAAAATTATTTCAAGCGGGTGGAACATTCATGTACCCAATTTTATTGGTGTTGGCGCTTGGTTTAGTCATTGCTATAGAGCGCTTTGTTTACTTGCTCAGAACTGAAAAAGCAACTAATTCAGTATGGTCTGAGCTAGTCCCTATGCTAAAAGCATTAGACTTTCAACGAGCGGTAAAGTTAACGGCTGAAATTAAAACCCCTATTGCCAATGTACTTAATTACGGTTTCTCACGTCATAACGACAACAAGAGCCGTGAAATCATTGAAGCAGCATTAGAAGAAGGCATTATGGATGAAATGCCACAACTAACTCAACGTACCCATTACTTAGCGACCTTAGCTAACATTGCGACCTTACTTGGTCTATTGGGTACCATCATTGGTCTAATCCAAGCCTTTACCGCGGTTGCACAAGCTGATCCCGCTGAAAAAGCGGATTTACTATCAGCAAGTATTGCGGTTGCCATGAACACTACGGCATTTGGTTTGATTGCTGCAATTCCCCTGTTATTAATTCACTCTTTCTTGATCACTAAAACTGCTCATTTAGTTGATAATGTTGAGAAATCAGCACTTAAAGCACTTAACTTAATGGTTAGAGACTAAATGAAAAAAAGAGGCTTACAAGGGATACAACAAGCTGAAGAGCTCAATATCACCGCCTTTCTAAACTTAATGGTGATATTAGTACCATTTCTGTTGATCACCGCTGTATTTTCAAGGCTAACCGTACTTGAACTGAACCTGCCAGCGCTAGACGCCAAAGGTGAAGCATCAGCGAAAGTGAAGCTTCAATTAGAATTAGTGATACGTGAACATAGCTTTGATATCCAAGACGCTAATATAGGCCTAATTAAAAAAATTGAGCGTACGCAAAAAGACAGTCAATGGAAGCAGTTTACTGATGCCATGGTTGCCATTAAAACGCGTTTCCCTGATGAAACGAGCATTTCACTATTACTTGAACCTGCCGTTGAATATAAAACCATGATCAAAGTCATGGACAAAGTTCGAAGTGCCCAAGTGGTCTCTGGCTTTGAGGTAGAAATTGTGGTGTTGTTTCCTGATATTTCTATTGGTGATGCCCAAGCTATTACAGCCGACGCAACCGTAGCAGAAACAGATGTCACATCGAGTCAAGTAAGTGAAAAAAGTGCCAAAGAGTAAATATTATGAGTAAGGCTAAGTTATCCGGTCGTTCAAAACGCATGTCGAATTTTGCCGGTCTGCACAAGCACGGTGGACTAAACCTCGTGTCGCTGATGGATATTTTTACTATTCTAGTATTCTTTTTATTAGTTAGCTCTGGCTCACAGCAGTTACCTAGTAGCAAAGATATTACATTACCGACATCGGTTGCCGATAAGGTGCCAAAAGAAACGCTAATTATCAGTATTACTGCCACAGATATACTTGTGCAAGGTAAGAAAGTTGCTGATATTGCAACCTTGATGGACACAGATGAAATCCTCATTAGTGAGTTAGTAACCGAGCTTAATTTCAGAACTGAAAATCGCTTATACGCGCAAGCAGATCAAAGCGAAGGGCATTCTATTACCATTATGGGTAATGAGAACATTCCTTATCAGTTACTGAGAAAAATTCTCGCGAGCTGCCGACAAACCAATTATACCAAAATAGCTTTTGCCGCAGTGCAAACAGCTAGAAGTAAAGGGTAATACACATGACAACTGCTACTTATCAACAGTTAGCGCTTGCTTGGCATCCTCAAAGTAAAAGTGATAAACCATTTATCATTTTTGCGGTGAG
>PJEL010000876.1_pt1 | contig 33571 bp, 29 predicted proteins | sample 1853271 | NCBI WGS metagenome assembly PJEL01 (sample SAMN08108733, study PRJNA415343) | Invertebrate metagenome, whole genome shotgun sequencing project. | host: Globobulimina | place: Sweden: Gullmar Fjord | collected 2015-08 | reverse complement strand
AAATTGAGAATTCAGGGGACGTAAATTATTCGGTTGTACAGGTTAAGGTGGACCGTGAAAAAGGGCTTGCCAGAATTAATATAGAAGGTCCAGATCAGGACGTTCCAGCGTCTGCCCAAGAATTGATAAGCGCCGGTTCCGATGGATGGATGTTGCGAGCCGCACGTGAGCTTGATGATGCATTATTGCATTTACGCCTGAACGAGTTGGAGCTTGGTGTGTTGGTTTTTACCAGCCAAGGAGACGGGAGTAAGGTCGCGGCGCATGAGCAGTTTATTTTGGATCATCAGGATAATTGGCTCGCCAAAGAGATCCTTCTTTATTGGAAACGGGTCCTCAAGCGTATTGATATGACGTCACGATCAATGATTGCTTTGATCGAGCCGGGATCGTGCTTTGCCGGTGTTCTGGCTGAAATCCTGTTTTCCGTTGATCGTAGCTACATGACCGAAGGGGAGTTCGAGGATAATGGTCAGGGTATTTCTTCGATTATTCTGACAGAAGGCAATTTCGGCCCTTATCCAATGTCCAATGATCTCACCCGATTGCAAACCCGCTTTTTAGGGGACCCTTCCATGGTTGATGGGGCTAAAACATCGATTGGGCAGAAATTGAATTCTGATGAATCAGATGAGCATGGTCTTGTAACCTATTGTTTTGATGATATTGATTGGGAAGATGAAATTCGTATCTTCCTTGAAGAGAGAGCGAAATTCTCTCCAGATGCGCTTACTGGAATGGAAGCGAACTTGCGATTTGCAGGGCCGGAAACAATGGAAACCCGGATCTTCGGCCGACTAACAGCGTGGCAGAATTGGATTTTCCAACGGCCTAATGCTGTGGGAGAGAACGGCGCCCTGCAACGATACGGCACGGGTAAACGTGGCGAGTATGACATGCGCCGGGTGTAAGGCGCGCATTTGAAATTGGTGATGGCAACTGGATACGCCAAATTACAAACAAGAGACAGAGGACGATAAAATGGTTGATCTCATGAATGTGAGTTATGATACGCAAATTCCTAATAATGTAGGCCTGTCCTCGGATAAACGTGTCCTGAAAGCTCTTGAAAAATGGCATCCTGGTTATATCGACTGGTGGAAAACTGCTGGGCCCGAAGGGTTTCTCGATAATCCGGTTTACCTGCGAACAGCAGTAAGCGTTGACCCCAAAGGCTGGGCGAAATTTGACTATGTCAAGATGCCCGAATATCGCTGGGGTATCTTATTGGCTCCGCAAGTTGAAGACAGACGCATCCCTTGCGGTGAGCATTATGGCGAACCGGCTTGGCAGGAAGTTCCCGGTGAATATCGCTCCATGCTACGGCGGTTGATCGTTATTCAGGGGGATACGGAGCCTGCATCCGTTGAACAACAACGCTTTCTTGGCGCCACGGCCCCATCTTTGTATGACATGCGGAACCTGTTTCAGGTGAATGTGGAAGAGGGACGCCATCTTTGGGCCATGGTCTATTTGCTGCAAAAGTATTTTGGTCGCGACGGTCGCGAGGAAGCCAATGAGTTGCTGCGCCGCCGGTCCGGATCGGATGAGGCTCCGCGCATGTTGGGTGCTTTTAATGAAGAAACGCCTGATTGGCTTTCCTTCTTTATGTTCACGTATTTCACGGATCGTGACGGCAAAATGCAGTTGGAAAGTCTTGCGCAGTCCGGTTTCGATCCTTTGTCGAGAAGCTGCCGTTTTATGCTGACGGAAGAAGCGCATCATATGTTTGTCGGGGAGACTGGTGTTGGCCGGGTGATCCAGCGAACTTGTGAGGCGATGAAGGAAGCAGGGATTAGTGACCCTTACGATATCAATGCGGTTCGTGCTTTGGGTGTTATTGACCTGCCGACCATTCAGAAAAAACTGAACCTGCATTATACTTTGTCACTGGATCTGTTCGGATCGGAAGTCTCCACTAATGCTGCGAACGCCTTTAATGCAGGTATTAAAGGGCGGTATCAGGAAACCAAGATCGACGATGATCATGTTCTTCATAATGCGACTTATCCAGTTATTCAGATGAAAGACGGAAAGATAACCACAACAGAAGTTCCGGCTTTGTCGGCGATTAACATGCGTCTTCGGGATGATTACGTTAAGGATGCGGGTGGCGGCGTGAAACGTTGGAATGCCATCATCAAGAAAACCGGTATTGATTTCGACATGGATACGCCGCATCAAGGATTTAACCGCGCAATCGGAGAGTTTTCCGGTGTTCAGGTATCCCCCAGTGGTGATGTTCTCTCTCAGGAAGAATGGGAAAGCCGGAAATCTGAGTGGTTGCCATCCTCTGATGATGCTGCCTATATCCAATCCCTGATGAAACCAGTTTGGGAAGCAGGAAAATATGCAGGCTGGATTGCTCCGCCACGCATCGGTATCGACAGTAAACCCGGTGATTTTGAATATGTGCAGATTTATGCAGATTAAGTAGGGTAGTCCATCATGGCAGAGCCTTCAAAACAACATCTGATCGATCCGGAAATCTGCATCCGCTGTCACGCCTGCGAAGAGGCGTGTCCGATCGGTGCTATTACCCACAATGATGACAATGTCGTCGTGGATTTTGAGATTTGTGATAATAGTATGGACTGCATTGGGCCCTGTCCAACCGGGGCGATCGATAGCTGGCGTGTGGTGACGGAAGCCTACAGTCTTGAAGATCAGTTTTCGTGGGAGGATCTACCAGAGCAGGGAGAGCTTGTCCAATCCTCCGGCAGTGATGATATCGAAGCGATTGAAGATACAGTTGAGAAATTGCTCGCCGAGGCTCATGCGGGGACGGGCGGTAAAGCAAAAGCGCCAGCCTCAGCCACCAAGCCGAGGATTAATCTCTTCAATCTGGGTCATCCAGCCGAAGCGACAGTTCAGGGGAATTACCGCCTGACCAGCGAGGGTGCGGATAGTGATGTCCGGCATATCATCCTTGATTTGGGATCTCAGGCATTTCCTATTCTTGAAGGACAAAGTGTCGGGATCTTGCCGCCAGGTACGGACGAAAACGGAAATCCATACCTTCCGAGGCTTTATTCTCTATCAAGCCCAAGAGATGGAGAACGCCCTAATACCAACAATATGGCGCTTACGGTTAAACGAGAAGATAAAGGAATTTGTTCCAACTATATCTGTGATTTGAAGCGTGGCGATACGGTTAAACTGACCGGACCATTTGGTGCAACCTTCTTGATGCCCGAAGATCCGCTTGCCAATCTTTTGATGATTTGTACAGGGACAGGTTCAGCGCCCTTTCGGGCTTTTACCATGCGCCGACAAAGAACAGCCCCTGAAACCACAGCGACAATGACGTTGTTTTTCGGGGCACGCACGCCGGATTCCCTGCCATATTTCGGACCACTTAATAAAGTGCCGGAAGATGTCCTGAACAAGCAGCTGGTATTCTCCAGGATAAAAGGTCAGGAAAAAGAATATGTGCAAGATCGCATGATGGCGCAGAGTGATGTAGTGAGTGATCTGCTCAAATCCGAGAATACTTACATTTATATTTGTGGCTTGAGAGCAATGGAAGAAGGCGTAGAGGAAGCGTTTGAAACTATTGCCAGCAGTGCCGGTCTAAATTGGTCAGACATTCGTGACCAGTTACGTGAAGAAGGTCGGTATCATGTGGAAACCTATTGAGGCGGAAAGTAATGGCGAAAATCCCGTTCATACATAAGGTGCGTGTTGGTTGGGCCGATTGTGATCCAGCACAAATCGCCTATACCGGCCGCATTCCGTGTTTTGCGTTGGAAGCGATTGATGCTTGGTGGGATGAGCATACGGGAATTGACTGGTTCAAATTGAATGTTGATCGGAATGTTGGCACTCCTTTCGTGCATCTTGATCTTGATTTTACATCACCGATAACACCGCGTCATCCGCTGATGTGTGAGGTTCGCTTGCGAAAATTAGGAGAAACATCCATAAGTTTTCAAGTGATTGGGCGGCAGGATGATGTTGACTGTTTTACGGGCAATTTCGTCAGTGTCTTTGTTGTGTCAGATCAATTTGAAAAACGCTCTGCACCTGATGATATTCGGTTATTGATCGAGCCGCTCATCGTTGGTGAATATTAAAGTGTGAATATTGAAAAATTCTTGAAGTGATTGAATTAATGCCGATAATCCAGATTTGGCAAATGGTGTAAGATAATATGAAGAATGAAATTGTCACATTTGATGGAAAGGTGTCTGCGGGTGATCTTGATGGCACTGACCGCGCCGATGATGTGACAACTGAATTTTTAGTGTTGGTGGGAGAACGCGTTCGCGAAGCTCGATCCAGGAAAAACATCTCTCGAAAAGCCTTGTCCGAAATCTCCGGTGTGTCGCAAAGATATCTGGCGCAGTTGGAAACCGGTGCCGGAAATATTTCAATTGTTTTATTGCGCAGAGTGGCCGAAGCCCTCGATTACAAAATTGAATGGCTGGTCGGGGAGGAAGATCCATATTCTTCTAAACTTCTATCGTTATTTTCACTCTTCAAGCAGGCGACAAGTTCCCAGCGGATGAAGGTACTTGAGATCCTTGATCCGGATCATCCCAAATTGAGAAGGTCCAAGCGAATTGCCTTTATTGGATTGCGAGGGGCAGGAAAATCGACACTCGGCAGGCTAACGGCAGAAAAGACATCGCTCCCGTTTCTTGAGCTCAATGAAGAGATCGAACAAGCGAGTGGCATGCCGGTCAACGAAGTCATCGCTTTGTACGGTCAAGAAGGGTACCGTCGGCTGGAACGTCAGTCTGTCGAGCGTATCGTCGCGACAAACGATTCCATTGTCCTTGCAGTTGCGGGCGGTATCGTATCTGAGCCTGAAACTTTCAATTATCTGCTGCGCCATTATCACACGATCTGGCTGAAAGCAGAACCTACAGATCACATGACCCGGGTTCGGGGGCAGGGTGATGAACGTCCAATGGCCGGGAATCCCGAAGCCATGGAAGAGTTAAAATCGATCTTGCTGAGCCGCGAAGCGATTTATGCAAGGGCGGAAATTCAGGTCAACACATCCGGCCGTACGTTAGAACAGACCCTTGGCGATGTGGTTGACGCAATCGATGAAAAAGGCTGTCTGTCAGATTAGCTCTGCGGCGGTACAAGTACAATTTTCCCCACATGTTTTTTCTCCAAGAACAATTTTTGTGCAGCTTCAATTTGCTCAAGTGGGAAGGTTTTTGAAACAGCGGGTGTTATTTCGTTGTTTTCGATATAGGAAATCAAGTTGGGGAAAATTGGTTCCTCCCAATTGGTACTGCCAATCATGGTGAGATCTTTCAAATAGAGCTGTCGGATGTCGAATGAAACGAGCGCACCACCGATTGCGCCAGCAGTAACATATCGGCCTCCTCTTTTTAATAGATCAACCATGACCGGAAAGCCGGTACCTGCCACGCAATCAATAACGACATCCACACTTTCTTTTCCAATCATTGAAAGGAGATTATCATCGCGATCAAAAACCTGATCGGCGCCCAGTTTTCGAATGGCCTCTTTTTTTGAGCCGCTGGTAGTGGCCAGAACTTTTGCGCCTCTTCGTTTTGCAAGTTGGACTGTCGCAGCGCCCACACCTCCCGAAGCACCCGTGATCAGAACGCTGTCTTTTTCAGAAACAGCGGCTTTATGTAACATGTTTTCCGCTGTACCATACGCACAAGGAATGGATGCAAGTTCCGTATCCTGCCAATCACTTTGAATAGGAAAGACTTCTGTCGCCGGAACAGTGACATATTGTGCAAAAGCGCCATTGAAATCGATTCCCAGCCAAATAGCATCCGTATGTTCAAACCCCTTAATCCTCATGCATGAGCGAACAAGGACTCTTTTTCCAATTAAGGAAGAGGTTGGATCCGATCCATGTGTAATAACATGACCGCAACAATCAGCTCCCTGAATGAATGGAAAAGGGGTGGCTTTATTCCAACCACCATCCTCAATGCCATTGTCAATTTGGGTTTCAGCCAAGTCATTTGTTGACCCAGTTATTTTTGAGGAATACCAGCCGATCCGGGTGTTGATGTCCGTATTGTTGATACCCGCAGCCAGTACCTTTACCAACACCTCATCTGCTTTTGGGGTTGGAACAGGAACCTCACAGTAAACAAGCTTTTCAAAGCCGCCACTCCCTCTTGTTACGACGGCTTTCATTGTTTTCGACGTTTTAGTCATAGGTATTCCATCCATTGGATCGATGTTTTTCTTCGGTTTTAAGAATCCTAATGTAATTGGAATAGGCTAGCGAACAAAAAATATTTGACATAAGAACAAAACAAGAACATTATCTGTTCAACAACAGAAACATTGGGCTTTGGAGGATATAAAAATGACCAACTGGACATGGATGAAAAACGGATTTGAATTTGTGGTCTTTGGCGGTGCGTTGGCCACGATGGTTTTCTGGGCGGAGATTGTTCGCAGTTTCACTGGGTGAAGCGTTGTCGGTTGCGGTTTGGGGATCCAGCCCTCGCAACTTATCCACAAGAATTTAACAGCGGGAAGGATTTCAAGGACTGATCTTTTGAAAAGGATATGTGATAATGGGACGAATGAAGTTTTTGTTGGAGGATGCTCCTTTGTCCCATGCCGGTTTTGTCCATTTACGGGTTCACACAGCCTACTCCCTGTCAGAGGGGGCGATACCCGTCAAGCAGCTGTTGGGGCTTTGCAAAGACAACGGCATGCCAGCGGTGGCGATCACCGATACTAGCAATTTGTTTGGCAGCCTCGAAATGTCTTTATCATTCCCCGGCGGCGGTGTTCAGCCCATCATGGGGTGTCAAATCGCGGTTAGTCAGGAAGGGCCAGCGGACAGACACGGACGGCGCCCAGAACCTGATCCGATTGTTCTTCTCGCCCAAAATGAGGAGGGATATTATAACCTTCTGAAACTCTCTTCCTACGCTTTCTTAAAAACCGAAGCGGGTGACACGGCTCAAGTGCCTTTTGAGTATCTGGCAGAACATGCGGGCGGTTTGATTTGTTTGACCGGCGGGGCAGGTGGTCCTATCGGGCGCATGATAGCTGCAGAACTGCTCGAAGAAGCAAAAGACTATCTGTTAAAACTAAAGGCCACTTTTGTCGAACGTCTGTATGTTGAATTACAAAGGCATGATCTTGAGATCGAGCAACAGACCGAACCTGCCATGCTGGATCTCGCCTACGATCTGGATATACCGCTGGTTGCGACCAACGAGTGTTTTTTCCCAAAACGAGACATGTATGACGCTCATGATGCGCTTTTGTGTATCGCCGACGGCAAATATGTCGGGGATTTGGAGCGGGCGCGCCGAACGCCAGAACATTACTTTAAGTCCGCAGATGAAATGCAGGCATTGTTCAGTGATCTGCCCGAAGCCATAGACAATACTCTTGTAATCGCTAAGCGCTGTGCTTTTGCGTCTCCAGTACGCGATCCGATTTTGCCAGCTTTTACCTCCGGTGAGGGACGAGACGAGGCCGGTGAGTTGGAAGCTTTGGCTAAAGATGGTTTGCAAAAACGGCTCGAAGAAGAAGTCTATACAGATGAGATGGATGAAGCCGCTAGGGCGGCCAAACACAAGGAATACTTTGACCGGTTGGCATACGAGACCGGTGTCATCAACCAAATGGGTTTCCCCGGTTACTTCCTGATCGTTTCTGATTTTATCCATTGGTCAAAAGAAAATAACATTCCGGTGGGGCCGGGCCGTGGTTCCGGGGCGGGCTCTGTTGTTGCCTGGGCGCTGACCATCACGGATTTGGATCCCTTGCGGTTTGGGTTGCTGTTCGAACGTTTTCTTAATCCTGAACGTGTCAGCATGCCCGACTTTGATATCGACTTTTGTCAGGACAAGCGGGAAAAAGTGATCCGCTATGTGCAGGACAAATACGGCCATGATCAAGTCGCGCAGATTATTACTTTCGGTAAATTGCAAGCTAAAGCGGCCATTCGGGATGTGGGCCGGGTGCTGCAAATGCCCTATGGCCAAGTTGATAAGATCAGTAAAATGATCCCGTCGAACCCCGCCAATCCTATGAGCCTGCAAGAAGCACTGGATACGGAAGTACCTTTGCGTGAAGCCCGGCGTAACGAGCCGGAAGTCGCACGGTTGATTGAGATTGCCCTGCAATTGGAAGGTTTGTACCGCCACGCTTCCACCCATGCGGCTGGTGTGGTGATTGGGGACCGGGAACTTGATAAGCTTGTTCCGTTATATCGTGACCCGCGCTCTGACATGCCGGTGACCCAGTATTCCATGAAATATGTGGAGACTGCGGGGTTGGTGAAGTTTGATTTTTTGGGTCTTAAAACTCTGACTGTGCTTGACCGGGCTAAAGATTTGATTGCCAAACGCGGCATCACTATTGATTTTCCCAAAATTCCCTTGGACGATGAGAAAACGTTCGAGCTGTTATCGGCCGGTGATACGGTTGGCGTGTTCCAGCTTGAAAGTTCGGGCATGCGCGACATGCTCCGTAAAATGCGCCCCGATGCTTTTGAAGATATTATCGCGATCGTGGCTTTGTACCGCCCGGGCCCTATGGAAAATATTCCAACCTATATTCGCTGTAAACACGGTGAAGAGGAGCCCGACTTTCTTCATGAGAAGCTGAAGCATGTTCTGGAAGAAACCTATGGTGTGATTATCTATCAAGAACAGGTGATGGAAATCGCCAAAGTTCTTGCCGGTTATAGCCTTGGTGAAGCGGATCTATTGCGCAGGGCCATGGGTAAGAAAATCAAAGAAGAGATGGACAAACAGCGGGAACGTTTCTGTGAAGGATCTGTCGCACAAGGTGTTAAAGCAAAAGATGCCAGCCATATCTTTGATCTTGTTGCGAAATTTGCAAGTTACGGTTTCAATAAATCTCACGCGGCGGCCTATGCGCTCGTCTCCTATCATACTGCTTATTTAAAAGCGAACTATCCGGTTGAGTTTATGGCGGCGTCCATGAGCCTTGATTTGAACAATACCGATAAGCTCAATATTTTCAGGCAAGATCTTGAGAGAATGAAAATTCCTCTACATCCACCTTGCCTGAACATTTCAGAGGTTGAGTTTTCTGTAGAATTTGATGGAGATCAGGGCGCTGTTCGGTATGCATTATCGGCGGTTAAGAATGTCGGTAAAGAAGCGATGGCGGGTATTCTTAGGGAACGCTATGAAAATGGCCGATTTAAAGACCTGTTTGATTTCTCAAACCGGATCAATCCAAAATTCATTAACAAACGACAAGCGGAAAACCTGACACGGGCAGGGGCTTTTGATGCCCTGCATGGAGATAGGGCGCAGGTTTTTGCTGCCCTTGAGACCCTATTGCGCGCTGCGCAGCAGGCGGAAGAAGAGCGTGGATCAGGTCAGGTAAACTTGTTTGGAGGCAGTGAAGCAAAAGTAACTGTGACGCCGACATTACCAAAAGTCAGCCGTTGGACATCCATGGAGTTGTTGAAGCAGGAATTTGATGCTATCGGCTTTTACTTATCGGGTCACCCTTTGGATGCCTATGCAAAAACACTCGATAAAGCGGGAGTTCGGCAAAGCGCTTCTTATATCGCCAGCCTTGGGGCGTCTGAAAGTGCGGCCAAATTAGCTGGAACCGTGATGGGGAAACGTCAGCTTCGCACCAAAAAGGGCAAAGCCCTTGCCTTTGTCCAGCTATCCGACGGATCAGGCGCTTTTGAAGTGACCATGTTTGAAGAAACTTTGATGCAATGCCGGGAGATACTGGAAGTTGGTAATTCCCTGGTGATCAGCGTTCTTGGGAATGTTGATAATGAGCAACCCCGATTAACCGCGCAGGGCGTTCAGCGTCTGGAGACTGTTGCGGCACAAACTGGCGACGGCGTCCGTATCTTTGTAGATGATGACAGCCCCTTAAATCAGATCGCCAGTATTCTTCAAAATGGCGGTGGCGGCAGAGGGCGCGTTGCGTTTGTCCTCAATTTAGAAGGTGAATCCAAGGAAGTGGAACTTGATCTGGCGAAGACCTTCAATATCTCCCCGGAGATCCGTCAGGCCATCAAATATGTTGAGGGTGTCGTTGATGTTCACGATATATGACGATTAAATGCGTTAAAGCTGAAAAAGTACCATTTTTCCCTTGCATCACAGGCGATAGAGCGTTAGACACCGCCTTGTAAATTCACACGTGAGTTTGGGTTCCCTTGTGTTGAGGAAACCCTTCCGGTGTTCAGAGTATCTGGACCAGGCTCACGGAGGTTCAACCGGAAAAGGAAAAATGTAGAATGGCTCTGCCAACATTTACTATGCGTCAGCTATTAGAAGCTGGTGTACATTTTGGCCATCAGGCTCGTCGTTGGAACCCAAAAATGGGTCCGTATATCTTCGGCAAACGTAACAATATCCACATCATCGACCTTCAACAGTCTGTACCGATGTTTCACCAGGCCCTTAAAGCCGTGCGTGATACAGTTGCAGGCGGTGGACGTGTACTCTTTGTTGGTACAAAACGTCAGGCTTCTGAAGTTGTTGCTGAAAGTGCAAAATCCTGCGCCCAGTTCTATGTTAATCACCGCTGGCTCGGTGGTATGCTGACAAACTGGAAAACAGTTTCTGAATCCATCAAACGTCTTCGTAAAGCTGAAGAGCTGCTTTCCAGTGATAGCCAAGGCTTGACCAAGAAAGAAATTCTTAAGCTGACACGCGAACGTGACAAGCTTGAGCTTGCTCTTGGCGGTATTAAGGATATGGGCGGTCTTCCTAACATTATTGTTGTGATTGACACCAATAAAGAAGAACTCGCTGTTAAAGAAGCAAACAAACTGGGTATTCCAGTTGTTGGTATTCTCGACAGTAACTCAAATCCAGACGGCATTGATTTCCCAATTCCAGGAAATGATGACGCTTTGCGAGCGATCAACCTTTACTGTGATCTGTTTAAACAGGCCGTTATCGACGGTATTTCTGTTGAAATGCAAGATCAGGGCGAAGATCTTGGTGCTGCTGATGCGCCTGTTATGGAAGAACTTCCTGCAGAAGAACCTGCCGCTGCTGAAGAAGCTCCGGTTGTTGAAGCTGCTACGACAGAAGCTCCTGCTGAAGAAGCGGCTGCATCTAAATAAGGAATTGGATCACACATTCTTCGTGAATGTGTGATTTTCCTTTCCAATCTGAAATTTCAAGGCATGAGGACTTATTATGTCTAAAATTACACCAGCAATGGTAAAAGAACTCCGCGTGAAATCTGGCGCGGGCATGATGGATTGTAAAAAGGCCCTGACTGAAAATGATGGCGATATTGATGCGTCCATCGATTGGTTGCGGACTAAGGGGCTTGCAACAGCGTCTAAAAAGTCCGGCCGTGTTGCGGCTGAAGGTCTGGTTGCTGTAACGGCATCCGGTACAACGGGCGCAATTGTTGAAGTGAACGCTGAAACAGATTTCGTTGGTCGGAATGAAGAATTCCAGAATCTGGTTTCCAGAATTGCAGACGTCACTGCAAGCATTGGTGATGATGTTGAGGCGATTAAAGCCGCAACGTTCCCCGGTTCCAGCGATACTGTTGAAACTACACTGACAAATGCGATTGCCACTATCGGTGAAAACATGAACCTTCGCCGTGCAACGAATGTATCTGTGACCAACGGTGTTGTAGCATCCTATGTTCATAATGCAGTAACTGCCGGTCTTGGTAAAATTGGTATCCTGATTGCCCTCGAAAGTGAAGGTGATGCAGCGAAACTGGAAGTGCTCGGTAAGCAGATTGCCATGCATGTTGCCGCAACAAATCCGGAATCAATCAGTGTTGATGATCTGGATCAGGCATCCATTGAACGTGAGCGGACTGTACTGTCTGATCAAGCGCGCGAATCTGGTAAGCCAGAAGAGATCATTGCGAAAATGGTTGAAGGTCGTTTGAATAAATTTTATCAGGAAGTTGTTCTTCTTAAACAGACATTCGTTGTTGATGGCGAAAATTCTGTTGAAAAAGCCATTGATTTGGTTGCCAAGGAAATTGGTAGTCCGATCAAAGTTGCCAGCATGATCCGTTATGCTGTTGGCGAAGGCATTGAAAAAGAAGAATCTGATTTTGCTGCGGAAGTTGCTGCTGCTGTAAGCGGTTAAGCGACTTTCCAATAGATTACATAAGGCGGTCTCGGTCACGAGGCCGCCTTATTTTTATGGGATGACAGGATCGCTTTCATATTTCAATCAATCCTGTATGCTGTCTTCCCGAATTGAGTGCAGTAAAAGTTAATTTGGATCGGGGATAAAAAATGCCGCAAGAACCACAATATAAAAGGGTTCTGTTGAAATGTTCTGGTGAAGCCCTTCTGGGTAATCAGGAATATGGTATTGACGTTGAAACAGCAACGCGGATTGCCAAAGATATCAAAGAGGCCCGAGACATGGGCGTTGAGGTTTGTGTGGTTGTTGGCGGCGGAAACATCTTCCGCGGTGTATCCGGTACAGCCCAGGGTATGGACCAGGCTAATGCTGACTATATGGGGATGCTGGCAACTGTCATGAATGCCCTAGCCCTGCAACATGCAATTGAAAGCGAAGGAATGGACAGTCGCGTTCTTTCCGCCATTCCAATGTCAACTGTGTGTGAACCCTATATTCGCCGCCGCGCTGAACGTCATCTTGAACGGGGTCGTGTCGTTATTTTTGCAGCGGGAACGGGTAATCCTTTCTTTACGACAGATACAGCTGCTGCGTTGCGCGCGGCTGAAATGAAATGTGATGCTTTGCTAAAAGGCACCAATGTTGATGGCGTTTACGATAAGGACCCACGGAACAATCCAGATGCAAAAAGATATGAAACCCTGAGCCATCTGGATGTGATTGCAAACGATCTCAAAGTTATGGACGCAGCGGCAATATCCCTGGCGCGGGAAAATAATATTCCAATTTTGGTCTTCTCAATTCAGGAAGCGGGAACCTTTGCGCAAGTGCTGAAAAAAGAAGGTTGTTTTACAGAAGTGGTCTAAGTCCAAAAAAAGTGTATACAGAAACAAATTGATCAATTTGGGACGACAACGTCTAGGGGATAAGGGAGACTATTATGGCTTTGCCAAATATGAAAGATCTTGAAAAACGAATGAAAGGTGCTCTTGAAGCCCTTCAGCATGAATTTGGCGGATTGAGGACCGGACGGGCACATATTAGCCTGCTTGAACCTGTTACTGTTGAATCATATGGCGCTCAGATGCCCCTTAATCAGGTTGGAACTGTCAGTACTCCGGAAGCACGAATGCTTGCTGTCATGGTTTGGGACAAAGGAAATGTTTCTGCTGTGGAAAAAGGTATTCGCAATGCTGGTTTGGGGTTGAACCCCGTTGTCGATGGCTTAACTGTCCGGGTTCCAATTCCTGAATTAACAGAAGAAAGACGAGTTGAGTTGACGAAAGTTGCCAGCGGCTATGCTGAGAATGCAAAAATCGCCATTCGCAATGTGCGTCGTCACGGAAATGATGATGCAAAAGCCGCGGAAAAAGACGGTGATTTTTCCAAGGATGACGTTAAGAAGGCGGAAGATGACATTCAAAAAATGACAGACACATATGTAAAAAATGTGGATGACAAGTTGAATGAAAAACAACAGGAAATTATGCAGGTTTGATTAATGGGGATTGTACAATCTAACAATCTGTTCCCAGAAGTGCCGGATCACATTGCCATCATTATGGATGGCAATGGTCGCTGGGCAACCCGACGTTCCATGAACCGGCTAAAGGGGCATGAGCAGGGCGCTAAAGCTGTGCGAGAAGCTGTTAAAGGCTGCCGAGAACTTGGAATACCCTATTTGACCTTGTTCGCGTTCTCTTCTGAGAACTGGAAACGTCCGCAAGAAGAGGTTAATCACCTGATGGGATTGTTTAAGTTCTTTATCAAGCGAGAATTGAAAGAGCTTAAAAAGAATGGTGTGAAAGTCAATTTTATTGGTCATATCAACAAGTTGCCTAGCGATGTTCAAGGGTTGGTGCAGCACGCTTTAGAGGAAACGTGCGAAAACTCTGATCTTGTCCTTACGATTGCTCTTAGTTACGGCGGCCAATCTGAAATTGTTGATGCTGCGAAAAAACTCGCGCTTAAAGTTAAGACGGGTGAGTTGGAGCCAGAAGATATTTCTGAAGAGAAATTTGCTTCTTCCCTGGATACCGCAGGAATGCCTGATCCGGATTTGATCATACGGACCAGCGGAGAAAAACGGTTGAGCAATTTCCTGCTCTGGCAATGTGCCTATGCCGAACTTGTTTTTCAGGACGTTCTTTGGCCCGATTTTAAGAAAGCTAATCTGGAGCAGGCTTTGGAAGAATATTATTCCCGTTGCCGTCGATATGGGGCAGTAAGTGTCTAGTACGGGTTTATCATCATTACAATTGCGTGTGATTTCTGCGTCAGTTCTGGCGCCCATTGCTGTGGCTGCTGTTTATTTTGGTGAATTCTACTTTACCATTTTCATAGGAATTGCGGCAGCGGCCATGAGTTTTGAGTGGAGCCGCACTTCATTTCGCAAAAATGTGTCAAGCTACATTGCGCTCATTACGATCTGGATTTTGATGTCCCTTTATCTGGCTCATACCGGTGCCGTGCTTGCTGCATTTTTGTCGCTTCTGATATGTACATTCGGCGTTCTCGTTCTGACTTGGTTTCAAAAAACTGATCAGGAGTGGAAAGGGGCCTTTTTAGGGCCTTTTTACGTTGGTGTTCCTGCTATCTGCCTGATTTTCCTGCGCGCAGTACCAGAAAATGGCGCGGCCTTGACAGCAAGCCTGTTCTTTATCGTTTGGGCTACAGATACAGGAGCCTATTTTGCCGGAAGAACTATCGGAGGCCCAAAAATAGCAGTATCCATAAGCCCCAACAAAACCTGGGCAGGGCTTGTGGGAGGGATGATATCTGCCGCACTTGTTGCTGTTCTTTGTGTGCACTATCTGTTGGATGCAAATATTTCTCTTCCTCTTGTGGCAATATCAGGGGCATTCTTGGCGATCGTGGCGCAAGCGGGTGATTTTGCCGAGTCTGGATGGAAACGTTATTTTGGCATTAAAGACGCCAGTCATATTATTCCGGGGCATGGAGGTGTATTGGATCGATTGGATGGTGTTCTATTTGTCGCGCCCGCCCTATATGTTTTGAATATGCTGGTTGGAATTTAATATGGGCAATGTGCTTCCGGTTCAAGCGGATCTTCCACAGAAAGATGTTTCTGTGAAGAAGGTGAGTATCTTTGGGTCTACTGGTTCAATTGGTACAAGTACAATTAGTTTGATCAAAGAACAAAGAGACCAATTCCAAGTCGAAGTACTGAGTGCAAACCGGAATGTCGAACTACTGGCGGCTCAAGCGAAGGATCTTGACGTTCGCAAGGCCGTCATTGCCGATGAAAGCGGATATCAGGAACTAAAAAACCTTCTTAACGGATCAGGGATTGAAGTATCAGCAGGATTAGATGCCCTGAATGAGGCCGCATCAGAACCTGTTGATTGGGTTATGTCTGCAATCGTTGGTGCAGCTGGTTTGGCACCAACGTTGGCAGCAATTCAGACAGGTTCAACCGTTGCTTTAGCCAATAAAGAGGCGCTTGTTTGTGGCGGTGACCTTATGCTGTCCAATGTTCAGCGAAGCGGTGCAACATTATTGCCCGTTGACAGCGAACATAATGCAATCTTTCAAGTCCTCGATCAGCAGCAAATTGAAATGATTGATCGTTTGATATTGACGGCGTCGGGCGGACCGTTTCTGTCTAAATCTCGTGAGGAAATGCGTCATGTCACGCGAGAACAGGCTTTAGCGCATCCAAACTGGGATATGGGCGCAAAAATTTCTATCGACTCTGCTACCATGATGAATAAAGGGCTCGAACTTATTGAAGCCTATCATCTTTTCCCCGTTGAGAAAGACAGCATTGATATTCTGGTTCATCCTCAATCTGTCATTCATAGTATGGTGGAATATAAAGATGGCTCTGTCCTGGCTCAAATGGGTGCCCCTGATATGCGGACTCCAATTTCCTATGCACTGGGTTGGCCAAACCGGCACGCATTTAAGGCAGACAAATTGGATCTTGGGAAAATTGGATCACTCACCTTCTCTGATCCCGATTTTGAACAGTTTCCTGCATTGAAATTAGCGAAATTCGCTCTTAAGGCTGGAAAATCAGCTCCAACAATCTTAAATGCAGCAAATGAAATTGCCGTGGACGGATTTTTGAAGGGTTGTATTGGTTTTCTAGATATAGCATCCGTGGTAGAAGAGACGCTGAATGTTTCTGAATTCGTGAATTATTTAGAGATACCTGATATTTTTGAAGAAGATCGCAAAGGCAGGGAAATTGCCTCCAATATCCTTCGCGACAAATTGTAACCATATTTAGACGTTAGTGGGTTGAAGCATGGAAATGTTGACCGAAAACTGGATTTATATTCCAGCCTTTGTTGCTGTGATCACAGTTCTTGTATTTGTTCATGAATATGGCCATTACAAAGTGGCGAGGCTTTGCAATGTTAAGGTTGACGTTTTCTCCATTGGTTTTGGAAAAGAACTGTTTGGCTGGTATGATAAAAACGGTTGCCGATGGAAAATAAGTGCAGTTCCATTTGGTGGTTATGTCAAGTTCCACGGAGATGCCGGCGTTGCGAGTAATGCTGGAGATAATCTCGATGAAATGTCAGAAGAGGAGAAAAGTATCTCCTTTCATCACAAGCCACTTTGGCAGCGCGCGGCCGTTGTTTTTGCCGGCCCCGCCGCAAACTATTTGTTTGCAATCGTTGCAATGGCCATTTTGTTTTTTACTCTTGGTCAAGCCCATACACCTCCTGTCGCCACTGAAGTTTTAGAAGATAGTGCGGCATTTGAGGTTGGTATTAAGCCAGGCGATCGCATTCTGGCTGTTGATGGTAATGAGATCGACAGTTTTGAGGAACTTCGTCAAAAAGTCCTGGTTGGTCTTGATGAGTCGCTTGATCTTAAAATTGATAGAGACGGATCTGACGTTTTTATTAGTATCACACCTAAGATTGTCGAGTTTGATGACGGTGAGGGGAATGTTCAGAAAATAGGACAATTGGGTATTCGTTCGGACAAGCGTGAGTTCAGGCAACATGGAATAGTGAGCGCCTTATCAAGTGCAGTTAATCAAACCTGGTTTGTCACGTCGGCAACTTTAAAAGGCGTGGGGCAGATGATTTCCGGCGCACGTGATACGAAAGAGTTAAGCGGTCCGCTTGGCATCTTAAAAATGTCAGGGGATGCCGCTAATAGAGGGACAGACATAACGGATCGTCTGTTGTCGCTTTTTAACTTTATGATATTTGTCTCCATAAGCTTGGGTCTGATCAACCTTTTCCCAATACCGATGTTGGATGGAGGTCATCTATTGTTTTATGTCTTTGAAGCGGTTAAGGGAAAACCACTTGGCGAAAAATACATGGAATTTGCTTTCCGTATTGGACTAACACTGGTTCTGATGCTAATGATATTTGCCACATGGAATGACCTGAACAAACCTTGGGTCACAGATTTTTTTACGGGCCTGTTTTCTTGAGCCAGCTTGGTTAATTAAACGCCGATAGGTTATATCTGGTATCCGCTTGGGGGGTGGAATTTTGCGAGTACTGTTTTTTGTTTGTATGGTCTCTTTTGCGATTGCGAATATCGGAATTTTTGATCAAAAGAACGCCTATGCTCAAAGTTCAAATTCAATTTCGAATATTCGGGTTGAGGGAAATCGGCGAATAGAAGCAGCGACCGTTCGCTCCTATCTTCTTTTCTCTGTCGGTTCCCCGTATAACCGGTCCCGCATTGATAAATCTTTGAAAGCCCTCTTTAATACAGGTTTGTTTGCGGATGTGAGTATTCGCCAGGACGGCAGTGCCGTTGTTGTCAGCGTCGTTGAAAACCCCATTATCAATCGGTTAGCGTTTGAAGGTAACCGCCGTATTGAAGATGATATCTTAAGTTCTGAAGTGCAATTGCGACCGCGCGTTGTCTATACACGTGCGCGTGTGCAAAATGATGTACAAAGAATTATTACGGTTTATCGCCGTAATGGCCGTTTTGCAGCTGTGGTTGAACCCAAAGTCATCCAACTTCCTCAAAATCGCGTTGATCTTGTTTTTGAAATCAATGAAGGAGAGGAAACGGGGATTAAAAAGATTCGTTTTGTGGGCAACAAAAAATTCTCCGACAAACGATTGCTGAGCCAGATTTCAACGGATGAAACTCGTTGGTATAATTTTCTCTCCGACAGTGACACGTATGATCCGGATCGCTTGACATACGATAGAGAGCTGCTTCGTAAATATTACCTGTCAAAAGGATATGCAGATTTTAGAGTTGTCTCTGCAATCGCCGAATTGACCCCTGATCGTGACGGTTTTTTCATCACATTCGCAGTGGATGAAGGGCAGCAGTATAAATTTGGCAAAATAGACGTTGAAAGTGAGATTAAGGATCTGCAGCCAGAGGCTATTCGTACATTGCTGACGACCTTTGAGGGCGAGATATATAACGCCAATGAGATTGAGGATAGTATTCAAGCAATTACCTTTGAACTTGGGAAGCTAGGATACGCCTTCGTCAATATTCGGCCTAAAGTGGATCGGAATAAAGAAAAACTTACGATTGGTATTAATTATCAGATTAAAAAAGGCCCCCGGGTTTATGTTGAGAGGATTAATATCACTGGAAATGTGAGAACGCTTGATCATGTTATCCGAAGAGAGTTCAAGCTTGCTGAAGGTGATGCCTTTAATACGGCCTTGTTGAGAAGGTCGAGATCAAGAATTCGAGGTTTGAATTTCTTTGAAAAGGCTGAAATCACGCAGGAAGAAGGTACATCCCCTGATAAAACAATTATTAATGTTGATGTGCAGGAAAAATCTACCGGTGAATTGAGTGTTGGTGCTGGTTTCTCAACACAAGATTCTGTTTCTGCCGACCTTACAATTCGAGAACGAAATTTGCTCGGTAAAGGCCAGGATTTAAGGTTCAAAATTTCTCTTGGTGCCGAAAACCAACAAGTTGATTTAGGATTTACCGAACCCTATTTTATGGGACGGAATTTAAGTGCTGGTGCCGATATATACGCCATTCGAAAAGATCTACAAGACGAGAGCGGGTATGATTTGGAGAGAACCGGTTTCAATTTGCGGACCGGTTTTCCGATTAAGGAAAATATCAGCGCATCTGTAAAATATTCATTGGTAAATGAAAAAATCGGTGATGTATCAAGCGATGCATCGAGTATAATTCAGCGATCTGAAGGTGAATATCTGACCTCATCAATTGGTTATAAATTGACGTTTAATTATCTTGATGATCCTATTCTGCCTATAGAAGGAAACAAATACACCTTTGGCCAGACCTATTCAGGTATTGCTGGTGACGTCTATTCCTTGTCTACAACAGCTACATATATTCATTTTTTCCCAGTTTATGAGGATGACATCGTTTTGAGTCTCGGCGGCGATGCTGGTTATATCTTCGGAATAGGCGAAGACGTTATCCTGTCGCAACGCTATAATATCGGCGGTAATTCCTTTAGAGGGTTTGAAAATTCAGGTATAGGCCCTAGAGACAGGTCGACAACTGATGCCCTTGGCGGTAACGCTTATCTGGTCGGAAAAGCAGAAGTTCGTTTTCCTATGGGATTTCCTGAAGAATTTGGACTGCTTGGAAGAACTTTTGTTCATGCGGGAACATTGACAGGAATTGATGATAACGATTCAGGTATCGTTGATGATGCTTCTCTTCGCGCTTCTGCTGGTTTTGGAGTAAATTGGACGTCCCCATTTGGTCCTATCCAGGTGAATATTTCGTATCCATTCTTGAAAGAGGATTATGATAAAGACGAAATTTTCCAGTTTGAATTTGGAACACGGTTTTAAGATGTCTATTTTACCAAAATATGCCCTGACTTTTGGGATCGCTTTCCTGTCGTTCTTATTGATATCTCAATTTAATACTGTTCGCGCGGAAAATTCTGAAGTGATCGTTATTCTTGACTTGGGAATAGTCTTAAGTAAATCAACAGCGATGGCAGACGTAGATAGACAATTGAAGCAAATGGATGCCGATATTCGCTCTGAAGGTGCTGCAAGAGAGAAAAAATTGCGGGAAGAGCAGGATGAGATCAATAGACAGAGAGTCATTTTACCTCCTGAGACTTTCAATAAAAAATTGAAGGCATTTGGCAAAAAAGCAAGTGGTTACAAAAATGAAATGCAAGCGAAGTTGAAGCAGCTTGCATTCACCCGTTCCTCAGCAATCAATAGAATTGAAAAAGCGATGGAACCCATCGTTTCTAATATCGCCAAATCCGTTAATGCAACGATGATATTGGAGAAGAAGAAAATACTATTTGCTGGGAAAGAGCTTGATATATCTGAGATGGTTGTAACTGAATTGAATAAGAAAATGTCATCGATTCAACTCAAACTTCTACCTTTGCCGACAAAATAATGGCTGACTCGAAATTCTTTCATTATGGCGGTCCATTCTCATTGTCATTTCTCGCAAGCGAAGTTGGCGGAACAGTGGCAAATAGCAAGGATGCATCATTTGAGATCAGAGATGTTCAATCGCTTGATGAAGCTGGTGAATTTGACATCAGTTTTCTTAGCAACCCCAAATATCTTGGTGAATTTAAATGCTCGTTGGCGGGAGCGTGTATTGTTTCGCCAAAGAATGTCGAATTCGCGCCAAAGAACATGGCATTAATCGTTGTTGAGGACCCGTATAAAGCATATGCAAAGATAGCCGCCTTGTTCTATCCTCAAGGTGTTTCAGGTGGCGTTATTCATCCCACAGCTGTCATTTCAGACGCTGTAAAGATTGGCCAAAATGTTTCTATTGGTGCTTATGCGGTCATCGAGGATGGGGCCGAAATTGGTGACCAATCCATTATCGGTGCCCATTGTTACATAGGGGAAAATTCAGTTCTTGGTATGGGGTGCCGACTTGGAAATCAGGTGACGGTGCGATTTTCTCATATCGGAGATAATGTAACACTCTATTCCGGCGCGCGTATTGGCGAGGACGGATTTGGTTTTGCACCAGATCCATCGGGACATGTAAAAATACCTCAATTAGGACGTGTAATTATTGGCAATAATGTGGAAATTGGTGCGAATACTACGATTGACCGAGGGGCCGGGCCTGATACCGTCATTGGTGACGGATGCTGGATTGATAATCTTTGTCAAATAGCGCATAACGTTCAGATCGGAAAAGGCTGTATTTTGGCCTCCCAAAGTGGTGTTTCGGGAAGTACGGTACTGGAAGATTATGTTGTTCTCGGAGGTCAGGCCGGTTTGGCTGGACATATTACTATTGGCATGGGGACACAGATTTCAGGAAAATCTGGCGTTATTTCAGATATTCCAGCCGGGCAAATCTATGCAGGATTTCCAGCACGGCCACGAAGAGAGTTTTTTAAAAGTATTGCTATGTTAAATAAACTGATTAAGGGCAAGGGACAGAATAAATGAGCGACAATTCCAACTCTGATGTCGTCGAAACTCTCGATATTATTGATATTCTGAATATGTTGCCGCATCGTTATCCGCTTTTGCTTGTGGATAGGGTGAAGGATATTGTGCCGGGAGAGAGCGCAACAGGCATCAAGAATGTGACGATGAATGAACCGCATTTTCAGGGGCATTTTCCTGGTAATCCGATTATGCCAGGTGTCATGATTGTCGAAGCCATGGCGCAAACAGCCGGCATCTTGGTTATTAAGACCCTGAATGCTGAAGGTACCGGAAAACAGGTGCTTTTCATGTCTATAGATAATGCACGTTTTCGCGCACCAGTAACGCCCGGTGATGTTCTGCATATCAAAGTAACGAAAAAGCAGCAACGCGGGCCTGTTTGGAAATTCACTGGTATTGTCGAGGTTGAAGGCAAGAAAGTTGCTGAAGCTGACTTTGCTGCGATGATCACAGATTAACACACCGCGTTTAGGATGATCGAAACTCGCTGTAACAAAGCTTGATTTGTGACTTGAGCGCTGTATTGCTAGCTAAGAGTATGTTTAATAAAATTGTTGGTTCCTGATGGATAGTATTCACCAAACAGCTGTTATTGAGGATGGCGCAAGCGTTCATCCGACGGCGAAGATCGGTCCTTATTGTGTGATCGGATCGGACGTATCCATTGGCGCGGGAACTGTTCTGGAATCCCATGTAGCGATTGCCGGAAAAACGACAATTGGGGATCATTGTTCGGTTTATCCTTTTGCCTCCCTCGGTCATTCTCCTCAGGATTTGAAATTCAAAGGAGAAGACAGTGAAGTTCGGATAGGTAACAATTGTGTCATTCGTGAACATGTTACCGTTAATCCTGGCACTGAAGGGGGCGGTTCTCTAACAAAAATCGGGAACAATTGCCTGATTATGGTCGCGGCTCATATCGCCCATGATTGTATTTTGGGTGATGAAGTTATTCTTGTGAATAATGCTACCCTTGGAGGGCATGTAATTATTGGCGATCATGCCATTATCGGCGGGTTGTCGGCTGTACACCAATTTGTTCGGATTGGGGCGCATGCGATGGTTGGAGGCGCATCAGGTGTCGAAACTGATATTATACCTTTTGGTTCAGCGACAGGTAATCGAGCAGTTTTGAGTGGTTTGAACCTTACTGGTATGAAAAGGCGAGAATTCTCTCGTGATGAAATTCATTCTCTTCGCAATGCATACAAACTCCTGTTCGGTGATGAGGGAACATTTCAGGACCGGATTGCTTTGGTTACAAAGGAATACCCCAATTCAGATGTCGTGAAAACGGTCTTGGACTTTATCAATGGTGAGACAAAACGTGGTTTCTGTCAGCCATAATAATCCAGAGATGGAAAGGGTCGGCATTATCGCAGGCAGCGGTGATCTCCCCTTAAGTTTGGCAAAAAGCCTTCGAAAAAATGGGCAAGACCCATATTTGCTTCTTGTTAAAGGGGAAGCGGAACCCTCAGATTATTCGGACTTTCCTCACGAAGTCATTGCGATTACAAAAATCGGAAAATTTCTAAAATCCCTCAAACGTGAAAACTGCAAAAAAGTGACCTTGGCAGGTCCGGTTGCACGTCCAGATTTCAAAAATATCTTCCCAGATATGGAAGGTTTAAAACTCCTGACAAGGATTGGAACTTCTTTGAGCAAAGGGGATGATGGTTTGATGCGGTCAATTTCATCCTATATAGAAGAAAAAGGCTTTCACCTGGTTGGCGCTCACGAACTGAACGAAAGTTTTTTGGCTGATCCTGGTGTGGCGGGGGCGATCAAACCAAACGAAGAGGACCTATCAGACATCAAGGAAGGTGTTCGTGTAGTGAAGGCACTGGGCTCGTTGGATATTGGGCAAGCAGCTGTTATCCGTGATGGTTATGTCTTGGGAGTTGAGGCAGCTGAAGGCACTGAAAAGCTAGTTGAACGCTGTTCTGAGTTTGCATGGGATAAACCTGCGGGGGTTCTTGTGAAAATCGCTAAACCCGGTCAGGATTTACGCGCTGACATGCCAACGATCGGCCCAAATACAATAACACAGGTATCCAAAGCTGGTTTGCGCGGTGTCGCAATTGAAGCGGAACGCTGTCTCATTGTGCAAAAAGAAGAAGTGATCCGTCTCGCGGATGCGGCCAATCTGTTTATTTATGTCGTTACAGCAAAAGATAAAAACGATGCCGCCTGAAGGAGGCATAAAGCCGGTACGTATATTCCTATTGGCAGGAGAGCCTTCGGGAGATGCATTGGGCGCACGCCTGATGATTGGCATAAAACAATGTTTTCCGGAAAAATATCTTATCGAGTTTCATGGCGTTGGGGGGCCTTTAATGGAGAAGGAAGGGCTGAAAAGTCTGTTCCCAATGGAAGAATTGACCATTATGGGCGTAATTGAAGTTCTCCCAAAAATTCCTCAATTATTGCGTCTTATTCGTCAAACCGCACAAGCGGCAATCGACCTGAACCCAGATGTATTTGTCTCTATTGATGCGCCAGATTTCAGTTTTCGTGTCGCTAGGAAGTTAAAGTCAGTTTCTTTCCCCAAAGTTCATTATGTCGCTCCTTCTGTGTGGGCTTGGAGACCGGCAAGAGCGGCCAAAATTGCCAAATTGTACGATCACTTACTGACACTGCTACCATTCGAACCCCCTTATTTTGAAAAGGAAGGATTACCTGCCACATTCATTGGTCATTCGGTGATTGAAACCGGCGCGTCCCATGGAGATGGTGAGAAGTTCCGTTCTTTTCATCATTTGGAAACAGATAATCCGGTTATGATGATCTTACCAGGAAGCCGGAGAAGTGAAGTTAGTCGACATCTGGATATTTTTAAGGACACTGCTGAAATTGTCCAACAAACCATACCAGATTTATCGATTGTTGTTCCCGTGATCGGTAAATCATCTCAAATAGTCAAAGAACATTTCGAAACCTGGCCTATGAGAACGATAATTGTGGAGGGAGAAAGCGATAAGTATGATGCGATGGCAGGATCAGATGTTGCCCTCGCGGCATCAGGAACAGTTGGGCTTGAATTGGCTTTGGCGAAGCTTCCTGCAATTATTGCATACAAAATGCACCCTATTACAGGTTATCTTGCAAGAAAACTGGTGAAACTCGACTATGTAAACCTTGTTAATATTATTTTGGATAAGGAAATCGTGCCGGAGCATATTCTAGAGAATTGTAAGGCCGATATTTTGGCACCGTCTCTGATTGATCTTTTTGAAAATAAACGAAAAGGACAAATGCAGGTCGAAGGATATGAAAAAGCTGTTGCTTCATTAGGCGTCGGAAAGGATGCTCCCGGGGTACGGGCTGCAGAGGTTATTTCAGAAGTCTGTGGCTTAAGATAAATACCAAATCGTCGCGAAAACTACGCAGGCGACTATAGGGCCTAAGTAAATTACCAAATTTGATAGTCTTTGATTAAGCGGCAAACGATTATCGTTTGCCGCTTTCAGGATGAGTTTCCGTCCACGCGTCTCGCCGTCAGTCGGAACCGACGGTGTAACAATTTTACTTGTTGTATGACGTGAACCAATCATTGTTTTTAGCGCTTATTCATAGGAACAAACGGACGTTCTGCAGGGCCTGTGTAAAGCTGACGTGGACGACCAATTTTCTGCCCAGGGTCTTCCATCATTTCATTCCACTGCGCTACCCAACCCACTGTCCGGGCAAGAGCAAACAACACTGTGAACATACTGGTTGGGAAACCGAGAGCTTTCAGGATAATGCCGGAATAGAAATCAACATTCGGGAAGAGTTTCTTCTCAATGAAATACTCATCTTCAAGAGCGATTTTTTCAAGTTCCATAGCAAGTTTGAGCATTGGCTCATCCTTGATACCCAATTCTTCCAGAACCTCATAGCAGGTTTCCTGCATAACTTTGGCGCGTGGATCGTAGTTTTTATAAACGCGGTGACCAAAGCCCATTAGGCGGAATGGATCGTTTTTGTCTTTTGCTTTAGCAATAAACTCTTGAACGCGATCTACGGATCCAATTTCTTCGAGCATGGACAGAACGGCTTCATTAGCACCGCCATGTGCAGGGCCCCAAAGACATGCGATACCTGCAGCAATACAAGCAAATGGATTTGCACCAGAAGAACCTGCAAGGCGAACAGTAGATGTCGATGCATTTTGTTCATGATCCGCATGAAGAATAAAGATGCGGTCCATTGCACGAGCAATTGTTGGAGACATCTTATAGTTTTCAGCAGGCACGCTAAAAGTCATATGCAGGAAGTTTTCTGCATAAGACAACTCGTTATTTGGGTAGATGAAAGGCTGACCAACGGAATATTTATAGGCCATGGCCGCAATCGTTGGCATTTTGGCAATCATGCGATAACTAGCAACCATTCTCTGATGCGGATCATTGATATCTGTGCTGTCATGATAAAATGCGGATAGAGCACCAACAACACCCACCATGATGGCCATTGGATGGGCATCCCGACGGAAACCACGGAACAGCTGAATGAGCTGTTCATGTAGCATGGTATGATAAGTAATATCGTGAGAGAATTTGGCTTTTTCTTCGGAATTCGGCAATTCACCTTTAAGAAGGAGATAACACACTTCCATAAAGTCACTGTCAGCAGCCAGTTCTTCGATTTTATAGCCGCGATGCATTAAAATGCCTTCATCACCATCAATGTAGGTAATCGCGGAATCGCATGAAGCTGTTGATGTAAAGCCAGGGTCATAAGTGAAATGACCTGTTTGCGCATAAAGCTTGCGAATATCAATAACTTTAGGACCAACGCTGCCGCTGACTAATGGAAGGCTTACGGGATCGTTGTTATCTTCGGTGAAGCTAACGGTGCCGTTTTCTTTGGAGCCACTCATCAAATCTTTTCCCTTTAATTATCAGCCAACAGAATTGGCCTAAGGTTTACATTGTTCCGGTTGGAACAGTATCCAATTATGTATTTGGACGACACTTGCGGAAATGACTTCTCCGCCAGCAGAAATTATACCTCTGCCGCGTCTCTAATCCGCCCAAGAGCCTCATCTTTTCCAAGAATCTCGAGAACATCAAATATTCCGGGCGACACGGTTGTTCCTGTCAACGCTGCACGTAACGGCTGCGCAATTTTACCCAATTTGAGTTCTTCTGCTTCGGCACTCTCGCGAACGACAGCTTCTATTGCCTCTTTTTCCCACGTAACCAGCTTGTCCAACCTGTCAGCCAACCGCGCCAAAATAGCGCTTGCGTCGGCTGTCAGCAATTTCTTGGCCTTGTCATCCAGAGATAAAGGGCGATTTGCAATTAAGAAAAGCGAACTGTCTGCGAGGGATAATACCGATTTTGCTCTTTCTTTCAAGCCGTTCATGGCCTTTTCGATCATCGTTTTTTGTTCCGATGTCAAAGAAACGGCAGTTTTCTGCTCAAGAAGAGGGGTAATCAAGCCTGTTAAATATTCATCATCCGCATCGCGAATGTAAGTACCGTTCAGGTTTTCAAGCTTGGTAAAGTCAAATCGTGACGCTGATTTGCCAATATTTTCAAGATTAAACCATTCTATTGCTTGATCTGTAGAAATTACTTCGTCATCACCATGAGACCAACCTAATCGCAACAAATAATTTCTCATTGCTTCGGGCAGGTAACCCATGTCCCTATAGGCTTCCACGCCCAAGGCGCCATGCCTCTTGGAAAGCTTGGCACCATCTGGACCGTGAATGAGCGGAATATGACTCATTTTGGGAGCAACCCAATCCAAGGCATCATAAAGCTGCAACTGGCGCGCAGCATTCGTCAGGTGATCATCGCCGCGGATGATATCCGTAACGCCCATATCATGGTCATCGACAATGACAGAAAGCATATAAGTCGGAGTGCCATCGGCGCGGAGTAAAATCAAATCATCGAGCTGTGCATTGGCAATGGTGACGTCCCCCTGAACCGCATCACGGATAACCGTGTTGCCTTCATTGGGAGATTTAAAGCGAACAACTGGGGATACGCCTTCAGGAGCCTCTGAAGGATTGCGGTCACGCCATCTGCCATCATATCCCGGAGCTCTACCTTCAGCGCGTGCAGTGTCACGCATTTCTGCAAGTTCTTCCTTGGATGCATAGCAATGATAAGCTTGCCCTTGTTCAAGGAGTTGCCCAGCAATTTCCTGATGACGTTCGCGCCTTGAAAATTGATAGATAGGATCTTCGTCCCAATCTAGTCCCATCCACTTCATGCCCTCGAGAATGGCCTCAATCGCTTCGTCTGTTGATCGTTCACGATCCGTATCTTCAATACGAAGAAGGAATTTACCATTGTTGTGGCGTGCATACAGCCAGTTGAAGAGGGCCGTTCGGGCACCACCGATATGTAAAAAACCGGTAGGTGAGGGTGCAAATCTTGTAATAACGGTCATGGTTATTTGCTTTACATCCTATTCAATTGTAGGTTTAAAATTGCTTTTTATTCTGAATTCAGGGCTGTTTTTACTCGTTGTTCAGCGTTTGAGCAAGTCTGGGATATGAAAGGTCATGGATGAAGGCGGGTTACGGGTTAATAAATGGGCTTATTCTGCAAGTCATGGAAGAACGGAAACGCTGGTTTTTATGGGTTCCTGTTCTTTTTTCCGTAGGGGTGGGCTTATATTTTTCACTTTCCTGGCAACCTCAAGTTTTGCATATGGGACATTCTGTCCTGATCCTGATTTTTTTGTTCATGCCGTTTGTGAAAAACCGACAAATTCTACTGTTACCTGTTATTTCCAGTTTGATCATTAGTCTTGGGTTTAGTGCAGCCCTTATACGGCAGCATTCAATTGCTGCGCCCGTTCTTCAAAAAAAGGCTGTGACACAGGTATCTGGTCTGGTTGCATACAAAAGTGTGGGTACAAAAAAAAAGCGACTGCTTTTGGAAGAATTGGACTTTGAGAATGCAAAAGTTCCAGAACTTACAAAGGTGAGGATTACGGTAAGAACAGACATCTCTCATGTTTTACCGGGGCAACGCGTAACCCTTAAGGCGGTCTTATTGCCGCCGCCTTCACCTGCTTATCCGGGGGCCTACGATTTTCAACGGGATTCTTATTTCAAGCAGATAGGGGCTGTTGGATATAGTATTAACGCTGTCCAAATTATTTCGGCGGATACAGGACACTGGCATCAATTCCTCAATCAATCTTCAATAATTCGAGATAAAGTAAATACATATATCAACCGCAATGCGCCCGATGAATTTGCCGGTTTTTCAATCGCCATTATGACAGGAGACAAAGCCGCGCTGAATAAAACACAGCTTGAGGATATGAGACAATCGGGGTTGGCTCACCTGCTTGCAATATCTGGATTGCATATGGGAATGGTAGGTGGTTTGATTTTCTTCACGGTTCGGTTGCTTGGTAGTTTGTGGCCGCGTATTGCGTTGACCTACCCGATCAAGAAATGGGCGGCTGTTATCGCCCTGATCGGTTTAACGGGGTATCTGCTCGTCAGTGGTATATCCATCTCGGCCCTGAGAGCTTACTTGATGATCTCCATGGTTTTTATCGCGATCTGTTTTGATCGAACGGCTTTGTCCCTTCGAAATTTGGCAATGGCTGCGCTTCTAATTCTTCTCATCTATCCTGAAAGCCTTTTATCGGTCAGTTTTCAAATGTCTTTTGCTGCTGTTTTTTGCCTGATTGCAGCCTATGAACGATTTGGAACCAGATTATTGACTGTGATGCACAAATCCGGTTTTTTGAAACGGAGTTTTTTCTATTTCGCTGGCATCATGTTCACCTCATTAATTGCCTCTTTTGCGACAGCCCCATTTGCCGTTTTTCACTTCGGCCAATTCGCATTGTTGGGCATTGTTGCAAATCTTGTTGCGGTCCCCTTGATGGGCCTATGGGTGATGCCGTGGACGTTAGTATCTTTTATTTTTATGCCATTCATTGAAACATCCATCGCACTGGATCTGGCAGGAGAGGGGATCAGTATTATATTGACGGTAGCGCAGTATGTTGCGTCATTACCGGGTGCAATCCTTCAAATAGGCGCTTATCCGAAAACGCTTCTTGTTGGTTTGGTCTTCTCGGTTCTGTGGTTTTTGATTTGGCGAAATAGTTTAAAATGGGGGGCTAGTGTTTTTTTTACAGTAGGTATCAGCAGTTTATCCTTTGCGTCTGTACCTGACATTCTTTTCAACGATTCCGGAAATCTGTTTCTGGTTCGTCAGTCTGATACAGACATCTATGTATCCACAATGCGCGCCGACAGGTTTGAGAGAAAAAGGTGGCAGTTATTGTATGGTTCAACCGATTTACAGAAAATTCCAACTGTTTACAAAGAGGGAGAAGCCATCCGTTGCGATGAGGTCGGGTGCGTTTTTCGAAAAGATACTCATATCGTAGCTTTTGCAAATAACTGGATGGCATCAGATTTAGATTGTGAAAGGGCTGATATACTTTTGAGTGCTGAACCGGTTTATGGTGATTGCCCAAACCCGAAATACGTTATCGACAAGTTTGATTTGTGGAGATCAGGCACCCATGCCCTTTATTTCAAAAAAGACGGCTCAATACATATTGAAACCGTCAATTCCTTGCGAGGGGATCGCCCTTGGGTTCCCACGCGGTATCGCGAAAAATTACAGTAATTCCGGATAAAATTTAGTATTTCCTGAACAAACCAACCAATTGTCCCTGAACTTTAACCCGGTCAGGGCCAAAAATCCGTGTTTCATATTCCGGGTTCGCCGCTTCCAGCGCAACCGTATTACCTTTACGGCGCAACCGTTTTAGTGTGACTTCCTGATCATCAACCAGTGCAACAACAATTGCTCCATTTTCTGCAGTTTTACTTTCTCGGATTAAAACAGTATCGCCATCATGAATACCTGCATCAATCATGGAGTCGCCTGCAACTTCCAAACAATAATGGGAGCCACCGGAGAGCATCGCGGGAGGGATATCCACAAAACTGGTTGGATCACTTAACGCTTCGATCGCTGTACCGGCAGCAATCTTGCCATAAAGCGGAAGAGATATAGTTTCCTCCGCTATATTTTCTGGAGGTGATAATGGACCTGCGCCAGAACCAAGAGAGGGTCGGCTGCCAAAATCTCCCTGAACTACATTATGTTCAGATGCCATTGCAGTCTTGTTTTGCCGTCGTGTTATACCTTCGGGTAAAACAGCATCGGGTAGTTTCAGGATTTCCAATGCACGAGCTCTGTGCGGCAGACGCCGTATAAAGCCCCGCTCGGTTAATCCAGTAATCAATCGATGAATGCCAGACTTGGACTTAAGGTCCAATGCCACTTTCATTTCATCGAAAGAAGGACACACACCTTTTTTTTCCAAATAGGTGTGAATATACATCAAAAGTTCATGCTGTTTCTTCGTGAGCATTCAATATCCGCCTTAAGAACAAAACAAAAACATTAACGATGTTCTACAAAAGTTCTCATTGTTCGTCAAGGCCTTAAAAATTAACCCTAATAATCAAAACCCTCAGCAGAGTGGATATCCTTCATCAAGTGGGATGACGTCAATCTGCGTTCCTTTTGGCAAGAATTCGGCAAAAGGAACGCGTTTTAACAGGCAATTGGCAGATGATAACGCAGAGAGAAGAGAGCTGTCCTGATTGCTGATCAGTTCAATGATAGGAGTACCGTTATCTTCCCCAATAATTCGGGCGCGCTGATAATCTTCTCTCTGATCGTTCGCCCTGATATCATGAGAAAGTATTGCGGGAATTGTTCCCGGTATTCGCAACTCTCTTCCCATCAGAGCATCCATAGCGGGATACAGAAAGATGAACCCGCAAATCATGCTGGAGACAGGATTACCAGGCATCCCGAGCATCGGTGTCCCATCCAAATCGCCAAACATCAAGGGTTTTCCGGGGCGCATGGCAATTCGCCAGAAATCAATTTTGAGGCCGTCTTTGCCAAGTACTGTTTGGACCAGATCATGATCACCAACAGAGGCACCGCCAAGCGTAACAAGCATATCCGCAGATTTTGCGCCGGAGGCCATTTGCCTGAGGGATTGTTCATTATCCTGCGCAATTCCCAAATCAATAGGGATTCCCCCAGCAGCCCTAATCATGGCGGCCAGCAGGAGGCTGTTAGATGAAATAATTTGATTGGGACCAACAGGTTCACCAGGGCGTACCAATTCATCCCCAGTTGAAAGAAGGGCTATTCTTGGTTTTCTGCGAACGGTAACCCAGGGGATGTTCATCGCAGCCAGCAACCCGATATCCCTTGGCGTTAAGGTTTTTCCAGCTTTCAGGCCAATTGATCCTTCGGAAAAATCGATCCCTGCATAGCGAACGTATCGCCCTTTATTCGATGTTTCCGTGATCGTCACCTGATCGCCATCGCGGGTCGTATCTTCCTGAATGACAATGGCATCTGTACCTTTTGGAAGGGGACCGCCGGTAAATATTCGAACGGCTTCCCCTTTATTTACGGCTTTATCATAGGATCCACCTGCGGGCGCTTCTCCAACAACCTTCAAAGTGACTGGAACAGTAGCCACATCAGCTGATTTCACCGCATATCCGTCCATAGCAGAAAGATCCGCAGGAGGCTGGGTGCGGCGGGCAGTGACATCTTCGGCCAAATGCCGACCTGAGGCTTCATCCAGAGAGACGGTTTCGGTTGAAACGGCAGTTAGACTGTTGAGAATGTTATTCCGGGCTTCTTCTACTGAGATCATTTTGCTGTATAGGTTCCTGATTTTCCGCCGCTTTTTTCAAGTAATCTGGTGCAGGTAATTTCCATACCCTTATCGACGGCTTTGCACATATCGTAAATGGTGAGACCGGCAACAGAGGCTGCGGTTAATGCTTCCATTTCCACACCCGTGCGACCCTTTAATTTACAGGTTGCAAAAATATCAATGGCGTTATTTGCCTCGTCGATAGTGAATTCAACACTGACATTGGTAAGAGCCAATGGATGACAGAGTGGTATGAGGTCCGGCGTTTTTTTGGCAGCCATAATGCCGGCCAAACGCGCAACGCCCAGAACATCGCCCTTTTTCGCTTTACCTTCTTGTATGAGTGCCAGAGTTTCCGGTTTCATAACAACGCGTGAGGTTGCCGTTGCACTGCGTTCCGTGATGTCTTTCTCACCCACATTGACCATATGAGCGGCGCCTTTTTCATCGAAATGTGTGAAGCCGGTCATGATACTGCCTTGTCAATTGAAAGAAGAGTTCGAACAGCCCCGGCAACATCATCCTGTCGCATCAGGCTTTCGCCCACTAGAAAACAGCCACAGCCGGCTTTTTCCATACGCGCTAGATCGGCTGTCGTGTAGAGCCCGCTTTCACTGACCGGCAAGCAATTTTCTGGCAGGTTTTTGGAAAGCAGTTCTGTGGTGGCGATATCCACATTCAGTGTTTTTAAATTGCGATTATTGACCCCGATAAGCGGGCTTTTCAGTACCGAAGTGCGTTCTAGTTCCTCCGCATCATGAACTTCGATCAGAACATCCATGCCATATTCAAAAGCAGCGGCCTCAAGTTCCTGGGCTTGGCTGTCTTCAAGGGCTGCCATAATGAGCAGGATACAGTCTGCGCCCAATGCTCTGGCTTCTACAACCTGATACGGATCAAGCATAAAGTCTTTGCGAAGTGTCGGCAGGGATACCGCACTTCTTGCCGCGACCAAATATTCATCGGCTCCCTGAAAATACGGGATATCTGTGAGAACAGACATGCAGGTTGCGCCGCCTTCTTCATAGGCTTTTGCAAGGGATGCAGGATCAAAGTCTTCCCGGATCAATCCTTTGGAAGGGGACGCTTTTTTAACTTCAGCAATAAGTCCGTAACGACCTTCTGAACGTGCTGTGCGTAAAGCATCCACAAATCCGCGAGGGGCGGAAGCAATTTTTGCTTGTGCTTCAAGGTCAGCAAGAGATTTGTTGGCTTTGCAGGCTTTTATATGCACCTCTTTATCGGCGCAGATCTTGGCGAGAATACTCATTATTCAGGGATACTCAGATTTGTAATTCGTTTCATTTCTTCCATAGCATGCAGGGCTTTCCCGCTGTCAATGGATTGTCTGGCAAGATCGATCCCTGCCTGAACAGTATCGCATTTGCCGCCGATCATGATACCAGCAGCCGCGTTCAGAAGTGTGACATCCCGGTAGGGGCCTTC
>PJEL010000875.1_pt1 | contig 33588 bp, 25 predicted proteins | sample 1853271 | NCBI WGS metagenome assembly PJEL01 (sample SAMN08108733, study PRJNA415343) | Invertebrate metagenome, whole genome shotgun sequencing project. | host: Globobulimina | place: Sweden: Gullmar Fjord | collected 2015-08 | reverse complement strand
CTGATACTCAAAAAATTAAAACGATTCGCGGTGCCGGTTATATTTTTTTAAAGAAATCGATTTAAACATTGCAACTTACTGCACTTAATGCTTTTAATTTGTATTATTATCAGCAATTTGGCCTGCTCGAGAAAAATAGTTGGCTGTTGATTGTTCTATTTCTATCAACTCTTCTGCTACCTCATTAGAGCTGTTACTAGTGAACATACTCTTATAATCAAACGATACAAGTTGATCATTTATTGAAGCACCTGAGTAGCTTTCAATGGCCAAATCTAGAGCGGAAAATGCAACGCCAAACATTCCACCATAAAGAAATCCACCGACTAGTTTTGATACCGGACTAATGTCTTGTTCAGTTACCTCCTGATAAATACCTGATACCACAGGAACATGCTGCAATACATTGAATACATCAAAAACGTCTTCAATATTGAAACCATTCTCACCAAATGAAAGCTCCTCCATGTCAGTTGTTATAGCTGTAACATCGAGGAAATAGCTTTCAATAATGCCATCTTCAATCATGTTATCTTCAACAATGCTATCGTCATTATTTGTTGTACTGCTTATTGTGCTACTTGTTATGCTTTCACTTGGCGAGGTTTGTGCAGAGAATAGCTTATTTTGTATTGCTGATAAAACAGTCGACTGCATTGCATCGATTGATGACTGACTGGTTAATTGCGCAAGTGCATTCTCTCCAGCAACGCTCGACAATGAAGCTAAGCCAAGAGAAGAAAGTAAACTTTGTTGCATCGAATCAACGCTGTCTCCTGTATTTGCCGTATTTGTTGAGCTCTGTTGCACAGGTTCATCTGTTTGAAGTGCTTCTGAAAAAAATTCTGAAAAGGTATTGCCGATACTACTAAGCCCACTAAAAGCCTGATCAGTAATATTTGTTGCTTGATTACTGCTCGATAAATTTGTAGTCATATTCAAGTTATTAGTAGGGGGATCTAAAATCGTCATATTTTTAAAATACCAAATATTTAATTGCACGATAATTTGTTATTGAATTGTTTTTTTCAAGTGAATTTACAGAAAACTGACAATCTAAACGCTTATCAAAATTTCATGATGATTATTTATTGAGAGCTAACTTTTCTATACAGAAGTCTTGCAATTTTTCTGACTTAATAGCGCAAAAGAACTATTAATTTAAAGCGTTAATATGAGTCGATACTACCAATTTACGATAATACTTTGCTATTTTTTAGTTGCATGTAGCAGTGCAGAGCTAGCTGATAATAGAGTGGTTAACGATAGTCCAACAAATTCAAAAGTGAGCCAAAGGCCGGCCAATAATCATGACGATGAAATTAAACCAGGAGACCCAAAATTTAGCCCTGTCAGAAGCAATTTGGTGGAAACTATTAACTTACCAACAGGATCACTTTTCAATCCTAGAAAAGCGATTGGCCTCTACCAACCAAGTAATCATTATCAAGTAGGTGACATGATATTAGTGGAAGTTGAAGAAAGAACTTCTGCCGATAAATCAGTCAAATTTAAAACCAATAAGCAAGGTTCTTTCGAATTGGAACCTGTCATTTTTAATGCTGGTTCTATCCAGGTTGGAGCTAACGATCTGAATGCGGAATATGAACAAACTAAAGATTTTGATAGCTCAGCGCAAACTAAGCAGAAAAACTCTTTAAAGGGCGACATTACCGTTTATGTAACCAAGATACATAGTAATGGAAACCTAACAATTGCGGGTGAGAAATGGATCACCCTTAATACAGGAGAGGAGTACATACGTTTTTCTGGTGAAGTAAGAGTTAGCGATATTAGTTTAGATCACACCATACGTTCGGTAAAAGTAGGTAATGCGCATATTCAATATAGTGGAATAGGTGAAATGCAAGATAATCAAAAACCTTCTTTAATAGGTAAAATATTTAGTATTTTTGAGTATTAATTTTTCATGCATTTATCTTTTAGCTTACTAAAAATAAACAGTGTTATTGTATTTTTGCTTTGTAGTTTTTCTTGCTTTGCAACTTGGCATCAAGGCAGCGCGAAAAAAAGCTTCAACGCTTTTAACTTTGATAACATTCGTACTGAAACCATAAAACGTGCTATCGCCAATGCGGCGATGAAAGATCGTAGTTATATTCAAGTAGAAGATATTGTCTTAGATGGCTTGTTACAAAGCAGTAAAACGTTGCTGCGTAGCGAGGGACAAATAAGACGGGTAGAAATTATTGCCGAGTCAATTGACGGTGATACATTGACCGTTACTGTTAAAGCTGACATTAAATCTTTAATTAGCTGTGAAAAAGACGCTTATGCTAAATCATTGTTGATCACTCAATTCCCTATACTCAAACCTATGCAAGCAGTGGACGGAGCATTATTTGACCTTGGCATTCAAGCAAGTAAACGCTTTGAAATGCAGCTTAATTCTCAGCCGAAGGTATCGGTTAATTTATTACATAAAAGTGCCTTGATATCAGATACGTCTGATGAAAAGGAGCGTTACCTGAAAGAGGTTGGAGCTTATTTGGCGACAGAGCATGATAGCCAGTTTATTTTATTTGGTGCTATTCGAGATATCAGCTTGTTTGAACAAGTTAAAGAGCAGTTATTAATTGACGATGTTTTATTAAGACGAAACTTTACCGTAGAGCTCTATTTGTACGACGCTATTCGCGACAATATGTTATTGCAAAAAAATTATCATGGTGAAGCAAACTGGCAATATGAAAGCAATCACATAGTTGATACCAATAACAGTGTATTTTGGCGAATGGATTATGGCCGTAGTGTATTGCATACGATTAACAGCGCCGTGATAGATATAAGCGACGCATTAAATTGCCAACAAAGCTTGTCACAAATTATTCACCAAGAAAATGACCTGTTAGTGATTAATATTGGTAATAAACAAGGAGTTAAAGTTGGAGATGAATTTGAACTAGTGAGCCAACGCTTAATAACCGGTGCGAATGGTAATACCTATGCAATACATTCCGTTGATCACTTAAGCACATTAAGTGTTATTCAAGTAAGCGCAAAAAGTGCAGTATTAAAAAGTGATTCCTTTATTGCCCTTCCAGAAAACCAACTCTTGAACTTGGTTACTCCAAAATCTATTTTTTAAAAGCATAAATTACATAATTATAAGGCAGTTCAATGTTAAACAAATATTTTCTAATTGCTCTCATATCGTTAATGTTACAGTCCTGTGGCTCGGGGTCAAGCAGTAGCGATGATGGCGAGGTTATAACTGAGTATCAATTTGAGCTCTTGGCTTATTTGAAAAATGAGTGTGGTCAAACAACAGCGTTTAATCAATTTGAAATTCATTTACAGGATGATAATTGGCAACTAATAGAAAGGTATTTTCCTGATGATAAGGGTTTAATTAGCTTTATAACTGACCAGAAAAAAATTAACTACACCCTTGTTGCAAAGTTTCAACAAGGTGACAGCGAAGAAGGTTTGGATATTGTTAGTTACAATCAAGCAAATACCACAAATCCTACAAATTATTTTGCCACTTACGACAATTCATTAGATAACAGTAACTGTGAATGTATAACGCAAGATGTTGAACTTGAGCATAGAATTTTTTCAACAATAGAAACCGTATCAGCTTCATTTGATTATGATACTTGGCTAAGTATTGATTCACAGCATAGCTATTTTAATGATGTCAAAGTTTGCCGTGAAATTGGTAATACTTGGCCGGTTGAATCTATTGCAATAAAAGGACGAGATACAAATAATAATTCAATTGGTGTTGCTAGTTTATTAACAAATTTTAGTAGTAATGAAGATAAACTGTGGCGCGTGGCCGCGATTGAATCTGCTGAAATTGTTTATTTACCACAAGAACATGGCTCTTTTGAAATGACACAACTCTTTAGCGATGGTGAACATTTTTCGACAGCAAGCAATGAACAAGATGAAAAAATAGCTATATTTAATAGTCATCCGTATATCAGCGAAGCTGTTTATTACACTAAGTCCTATCACCTATTTGAAGATATAAATACCATATTTGGTCAATCTACATTTTCTAGTTACCATCAGATAAAGTCTACTTTATATGATGAAGTGTTTGAAGTTTCAGCGACGTCAGTTGAGCCTAATATTGACAATACCAGCTTCTCGGATCTCGGTGCTGATGGTAGCTATGACTACAGTCAAGTATCAGGCTTTGTGTTGGTAAAGTTCATCTTTGAATATGAAGTTGAATCTCTAAATATAAATGCTGATATCCCGACAACATGGACTATGTATGGGCCAATAGGGGGGATACTTGCTTCAACGGTTCAATTAGCGGGCTATGAAAATAATATTACACCTGATACAGACATTAAACGTACTGATATAAAAATTATCAAAAGTGCATCATCTAATAATTATGAAGATTACATTCGTTATTATCAGAGCGATTTGGAGACCGGTTTCTCTGATGATTTACGTTACTTTCAACTAAAACTTATTTTGTAACTTGTAACTTGTAACTTGAAATATGACTTGTGAAAGTTTTATTGCTGAGAGTATAACTCTTTCAGAATAAGGCAAAACAAGTGGGCTGGTAATCTACGGCTTAAGGGCTCATTAGCCTTAGTAAGCAGCGCTTGTATAATGTTGAGTTATACGTGCTGCATTAATGAATCATTACTATTGTCGTGGCTTTGGAGAGTATATTACGGGCTATTTTATTGATGTTTATTTACCACAACAGGCTTTGAACTTTTTATTGCTTTGACAAGGACATAGCTCATTACGCTTTACTTTACCAAGCTCTACATGCTCAAAGTTATCTCCATCGACATACTTCCAATGGCCCTGTTCTAGGGTAAAGCTAGAGATCTCAGTCATTGAGAATAGGGTGGTGCCAACAAGGTATTTTGCACAAAAAGTCACTGTTGGCAGGGTAGCTTCTTCAATAGTTAGTGGTATAGAACTTGTTGAAATAATAGTTAAAGACATCCATTTTGACTCATCCGCCGACGCTTGAATGTCATCTACCGATTGTTTTTTCTGGCTTTTAGATGCGTAGGTATCATATATATACTGTCCATTTTTCATTGCATAAGCACAATAACGAGAGCGCATCAGTTGCTCTGGTGTTGTAGCAAAAGCTTCACCTATATGAAAAGAAGAGCAGCAATCTTTATACGTTTTTGATGAACCACAAGGACATAACATGGTGATATTTTCTGTGTTTAAAGGATGAAAGTCTAAATTTTATCATATTGAAGGAGCAACATTAATCGTTACAGTTTAATGTGATGAAATAAAATATATACATGGCGAGTCTTATTAGTATCTTTTACAATGGATGATTAGCCAGAAATAGCCGATTAATGCTTATTTAAATGACCGATAATAAAAAAAACCGTCAAGTAAACCTACTTGAAGATCCCGTTGCTCCCACTTTAAAAAATATGACGATTCCGATGATCTATGGAATGGTTTTGTTAATGACATTTAATTTAGTTGATACTTTTTTTGTTAGTTTATTAGGTACTCAACCTTTAGCTGCCATTAGTTTTACTTTTCCAATTACTTTTACTGTAATCAGTTTAACAATTGGTTTAGGGATTGGCACTTCAGCTGTTATTGCTAAAGCGCTTGGTAAGGGGGATAACAGCTCTGCGAAAGATTCAGGTACCGCTGCCTTATATATGACCGCCGTTGTTGTTGGTAGTTTATCGTTTATTGGCTACCTTTTTAGTGATGAAATATTTATTTTATTGGGGGCTCGCCAAGAGTTATTGCCGCTTATTCATGAGTATATGGATGTTTGGTTTATGGGTAGCATTTGTTTAATTGGCCCTATGATTGGTAATTCAATACTAAGAGCCTCAGGTGATACAAAAACACCTAGTATTATCATGGGCAGTGCTGGCCTCATTAACGCAGTATTAGATCCAATATTTATCTTTGGCTTGGGGCCTATTCCTGCAATGGGCATACAAGGTGCAGCATTTGCAACACTTATCTCTTGGTTATTCGGTTCCGCATTGGTTTTACATATACTAGTGAAACAACGTAATTTGGTGCATGCTTCCTTTCCTAAATTTGAGCAATTTGTTACTTCTAGTCGATTAATTCTAAAAATTGGATTACCTGCAGCAGGGGCTAATATGCTTACGCCAATTGCAGCAGCCGTACTAACCGCAATTGTTGCAAAGTATGGCGATGCAGCAGTAGCAGCTTTTGGCGTAGGTACCAGAATAGAGTCAATTGCTTGTTTAGTTGTATTAGCTTTGTCGATGACCTTGCCACCTTTTATTAGCCAAAATTTTGGTGCAGGCAATATGCAGCGAGTTGAAGAAGCTTATAAAAAAGCAACAAAATTTGTCTTGATTTGGCAAGTGCTTATTTATGGTATTTTGGTTTTAGCTGCACCGGTTATTGCCGATATTTTTTCAAAAGAACAAGCGGTTGCCGATATTATCATTTTGTTTATTTGGGTTTTACCATTAGCTTATGGCTTTCAAGGGGTGGTTATACTAACTAACTCGTCATTTAATGCCTTGCACAAACCTATGGTTGCCCTTGCTTTAAGCATTATACGTTTGTTTATTTGTTACGTACCTTTAGCGTACCTTGGTAGTGTTTTTTATGGTTTACAAGGTTTTTTCATTGGCGGCTTTATCGGTAATGTACTGATGGCATCAATTTCTTATCGTTTGTTTACTAAGCAATTTTCATTAAAACCGGTTACAGCAGAAGTGGTTAATTCATGAAAGATCTAACCTTAGTATCAGATTATATTCCAAGTGGCGACCAACCAACGGCTATCGCAAAATTACTTGAAGGTATTGATGATGGTTTAGCCCATCAAACTTTACTTGGTGTTACCGGCTCTGGAAAAACCTTTACCATTGCTAATGTAATTGAAAGGCTAAATCGACCAACGATGATGCTTGCACCAAATAAAACCTTAGCTGCGCAGTTATATGGAGAAATGAGAGAATTCTTCCCCAATAATGCGGTTGAATATTTTGTTTCTTATTATGACTATTATCAACCAGAAGCTTATGTACCAACGACAGATACCTTTATTGAAAAAGATGCTTCTGTTAATGAACATATCGAGCAAATGCGCTTATCTGCCACCAAAGCCTTATTGGAGCGCAGAGATGTAATTATTATTGCTTCTGTTTCAGCTATTTATGGTTTGGGTGATCCTGATTCTTATTTGAAAATGATGCTGCATTTAAGACAGGGCGATATAATTAATCAGCGAGATATTCTACGCCGTCTTGCCGAACTTCAATATTCAAGAAATGATGCTGCTTTTCAGCGCGCCACTTATCGCGTGCGTGGCGATGTTATTGATATTTTTCCTGCAGAATCTGATCGTATTGCTATTCGTATTGAACTTTTTGATGAAGAACTCGAAAGGATCAGTGAGTTTGACCCTCTTACTGGGCAAGTTGAACGAACCCTTGCTCGCGTAACTATTTATCCTAAAACTCACTACGCTACGCCACGAGAGAAAATTCTTGCGGCGGTTGACAGTATTAAAATTGAATTGAAGCACCGCTCTGAGCAGCTTAAAGAAAACAATAAGTTAGTTGAAGAACAGCGAATTACTCAACGGACAAAATTTGATATTGAAATGATGACTGAGCTTGGTTATTGCTCAGGCATTGAAAACTACTCTCGATATTTGTCGGGCAGAGCATCAGGTGAAGCGCCGCCAACCCTGTTTGATTATTTACCCGATGATGGCCTTTTGATCATTGATGAATCTCATGTAACCGTACCGCAAATTGGTGCAATGTATAAAGGTGATCGGTCACGTAAAGAAAACTTGGTTGAATATGGTTTTAGGTTGCCTTCGGCGCTTGATAATAGACCAATGAAATTTGATGAATTTGAAGCACTGTCACCGCAAACCATTTATGTTTCAGCTACGCCAAGTAATTATGAAATAGAGAAGTCTGGTGAAGAGATTGCTGAACAAGTTGTCAGACCGACAGGGTTACTTGATCCACAAATTGAAGTTCGTGATGTAGAAACGCAAGTCGATGATTTGTTATCTGAAATCCATAAACGTTTACCCCTTAATGAACGAGTATTAGCCACAACATTAACTAAGCGTATGGCTGAAGACTTAACTGACTATTTAGATGAACATGGCATTAAAACGCGTTATTTACATTCTGATGTTGATACGGTTGAGCGGGTTGAGATTATTCGTGACTTCAGGTTAGGTAAATTTGATGTGCTTATTGGTATTAACTTACTTCGAGAAGGCTTAGATATGCCTGAAGTTTCGCTTGTTGCTATTTTAGATGCAGATAAAGAAGGTTTCTTACGCTCTGAACGATCGCTTATTCAAACCATTGGCCGCGCAGCTCGAAATATTAATGGTAGAGCGATTCTTTATGCAGGCAGGATCACCGGTTCAATGCGCCGTGCCATTGATGAGACCGAGCGACGTCGTGAAAAACAGCATCAATATAATATCGACAATGGCATTACGCCAAAAGGTGTTATTAGGAAGATCACTGATGTAATGGATGTTGGTACGTTTAAATCTAAAGCAGACACCGCTGCAATGGTTGCGGAAAAATCAGCCATGTATGATGTTCTATCAACTAAAGAAATTGATGAGAAAGTAAAAGAATTAGAAGAGAAAATGATGACTCATGCACAGAATTTGGAATTTGAAGAGGCTGCAGCGACCCGAGATCAAATTGCTAAGTTAAGACTGCAACAGCTAGCAACGTAAAATTCTTGTTAACGTTGTAGCTGTTATGGCAGTTACGACAAATCAAACATAGTATATTGGCCGATCACCGCTGCGACGGCATCATTATTACAATTTGATAAGTGACTTATTTCTTCAATAATCTTATCTTGGACATCAACCGGAAAAAGCATTAACTGCTCCAAATAGAGATGTGCTTGCATCTCTCGGTTGTTGTTAATCAAATGCGTTAAGTGATTTGCATGATTTATCCAAATGGAACTCATATTGTTACCCCTCAAATTTTCATAAACGCTTAATGCAAAGGTTAAAACTCCTTAAATATTGGATGGGATTAACCACAGCATCCATTAAGTCTAGCTTACGTCAACTTTGTCGATAGAAAAATAAATTGCTAAAAATCACTGTTTAGTTTTAAAAGCTATATAAAGCCAGTTATGGGAGCTGTTGAACTTTCGAGATTACTTTTACAGCAACATGTTTGATTTAGGCAGGCAGAGCATATGAAGTGTAGTTGGCTACATGAACATGTGATAACGCGGTATAAATTTCAAGCAAGTGCAGCCCTTTGGGGTAATTTAAAAGCAACTTACTCCTTATCGCTTTATTTTTTAAACAACAGCATGGATGCAGGAGATAAAGCCGATAATAACTATGATACAAAGCTCGCGCCGCGATTAAGTCCGTTTTAAATTGAATAAATATTAAGCCTGAAAGATCAACAGCCCCTAGTTGTTTATATTATATTTTTCTAGTCGGTATAAAAATGCCTTATAAGACATTTGTAAGTATTTTGCCGACTTTGTTCTGTTTCCTTGATGCTTCTCTAGTGTTTTAGCTAAACAACTACGCTCAAAGGCTTCCCAGTTAAAGCCATTCTCTGGCAGGTTTAGTTGAGGAGTGGCACCGTTGTTTTTAGTTTCGTCACTTTGAAAATTTGAAGGGGCTGTTAACTCAAACTCATCATTAAGAAGAATGAAACGTTCTATTTTATTGGATAACTCCCTAACATTTCCTGGCCAATGGTAGTCAAGCAGCTGCCGGTAGGCATTTTCAGACAGTTTATTTGGCGCTAGGTTATGTTGCTTTGCATGAACTTGAATAAAATGATCAGCAAGCATGGCAATGTCTTGTTGTCTTTCTCGTAAAGCCGGCATATTTATTGGCACGATATTAAGGCGATAATATAAATCTTCGCGAAAGTTACCGTTAGCCACTTCTTCTACTAAGTTGCGATGCGTTGCCGCAATAACTCTTACATCTAATTTTAGCTCTTCATTGCTACCTAAACGGGTGATGGTGCCTTCTTGTAAAAAACGTAATAAAAGCGTTTGTAATGAAGGTGATAGTTCGCCAATTTCATCTAAAAATATCGTGCCGCCATTGGCTGCTTCAAAACGTCCAATTTTACTGATGTTTGCACCGGTATAAGCGCCTTTTTCAGCACCAAAAAGCTCGGCTTCTGCAATAGACTCTGCGATAGCGCCACAATTTATGGCAACAAATTTTTGTAATGAACGAGGAGAGTTTTCATGCAAGGCACGTGCAGCAAGCTCTTTACCCGTACCACTTTCACCTAAAATTAATACCGTAGCATTGGTGCTTGAAATTTTGTCAATACGCTGATAAACCGCTTGCATACAAGGTGCTTTACCAACTAAACCAACTAACGTTTTTTGTTCACTAAGTTGTGAAGATAAAGAGCGGTTTTGTTCTCTGAGATTTTTAGCTTTTAGCGCTTTATCTATGGTAAGTAGTAATTCTTGTCGCTTAAAAGGCTTAGGCAAATAGTCATCAGCGCCTTGTTTTAAGGCGGTTACGGCATGGCCGATCGTGCCGTAGGCCGTCGCGATTACAAAGCCTAAGGTATTTTGATTTTTTCTGGTGTAATTAAGTAATTCTAAGCCAGAAAGTTGTCCGAGTTTCCAGTCTGAAAAAATAACATCAAATGACTGTTTCTTCATCATGATGATGGCTTGCTCGACGCAATCTGCGCTCTCTACTGAAAACGAACTTGCTGACAAAATATTACAGATAAGTTCTCGCTGCTCTGGTTCATCTTCAACAACTAGAATTTTAGCATGGGTATTCATTGATTTATGACCTTAATAAGTGACCTTAATTACGGACTTAGATTAAATGTAGCTTTGGCGGTACAGCCTTTAGCATATTCGTCTGCTTTATTATGCTTATTGTATTCATTATCATAGAGCTTAATATCACCCTGGTAATGTAATTGAATTATACGTTTTGCAATGTATAAACCCATACCTGCACCCTCTGGCTTAGTTGAAACATGTGGTTTGAATAGCTCAGCTATGATTTTCTTATCAAGACCTTTACCACTGTCGGTAATAGTTATTTCAATAGGCTGACTAGCGCTAATGCTACTATCAGTATCACTATCTGTATTTGCATCAGTATTAGCAGTGGCTTTAATGATAACGTCGCCATTGTTTTTATTTGCCTCACAAGCGTTGATAATTAAAGTATGTAAAATGCTACGTATTTCTGATTCTGCGCCAATTATTGACAGTGAAGGTGAAACATCAACAACAAAGTTTTGTTGTTGGGTAGTGCAAGATTTATATTCCAATAAAATATCTTGTATTACCGCAAGCACCGGCACTTCTTCGTCACGCAATATTCCATTAGTTGTTAGCGTTAGTAATGCTTTAATATTTTTATCAATATGGCTAATTTTATTTTGCACAGTTAATAGCAATTTGTTTTTTTGAGCTATTGTGAGAGTGTCTGAAGTGAGTTGCTCAATTGAAAGGCCAATAGTATGAATAGGGTTTCTTAAAGCATGTGCTAAACCTCGACTAACTTCGCCAAGCTCTGCCAAATGAGATATTTCTTTATGCTGTTGTTCAATTTCTTTAAGGGTAGCTAATTGCGAGACCACATGATTAAAGTGATCTATTGTAGTTTTAATTTCTTTTACGCCTTGAGGGTCTACTCGGTAAGCATAATTTCCGTGAGCTAATTCTTCAAAACCGGTGCTAAGTTTTTTTAAGGGCTTATTAAATTGAATGCTAAGCCAATAACCAAAAATAAGCGCGACAATGCCACTAATAATAATGATTATCTGAATATTACGAATAAGATTTTGGGTGTTTTTGTCGGGTGATAAGTCATTAATAATAGCTTGTTGCTCGTCAAAAATGTTGCTGCCTGTTTCATGGTTCGTTGCGGTTGTATATATCTCTATTTTTTTATCATGAATTTGATGAACAATACGTTTTAGCTGATCTTTAATTTGATGTTTATTTTCCCGCACTTTTTCAATTTTATCATCAATAGTTGTATCTTCTTTTGAAGTGTCGACAAAAATTTCGATAGATGCCATTGGTGAGTCTTTGTTTTGCATCATATGTTGATGCTTTTCTATAGCAGTATTTGATTCATTCTCAGTATTTTTTGATGGCACATTAACCTGGTAACCATCTTTAAATATTTGGTCTTCCTCTTTATTTTCGTTAGAGTGAATTATTTTGATTACTTGTTCACTATCGTCATCAGAAGCGCTTGTTTCTATTGTATTAAATGCAAGGTCAATTACGCGTTCGCTCAGATCACGTGCTTTCGCTTCAACTTCTTTTGCCATATTACGTTCAACCCAGTAAAGCAAACTAAGCTGTGACAGCGTTAAAACAATAATGAGTGATCCAATAAGTGAAAATAGATAACTTCTTAAAGACATCTTTGTGCTCAATGGTTAATAGATATTAACTAGATTACAAGGTTGATGCCATTTCTTCACTAATTATTTTACCTATAAAAAACAGTGGATTACATAAATATTAGTTGAACGTTAAAGTGAGGTTAAATAAATATCCCTATATGGGTAAATCTTAAATCCTGATATCAGGATTTTGTTAATATGAATTATAAATATTTATTTTGAAATCGTCATAAGTTATTGAATTAGAAGTTATTTGAAATAGTGGTACAGAATTAGCCTTATTATGGCTGGAAAGCAAATTATTCATATCAAATTACATTATAAAAACGAAAAGGAAAACTTATGAGATTATTTAAAAAATTACCTTTAGCAATGGCATTATCATTTGTTGGTGCAACATTAAGTATGTCTGGGCTAGTTGTTGCAAATGATGAAAAATACGAAATTCATACCATAGAAATAGAAGCTACGGCTAACGAACAAGCAAATATAATGATTGATATCGATGGCGAAATGACAGAGTTTACCGTGCCAAAATCGGTTTTAGGTGACCCCGAACAATTGTCTGAATTATTAATTGATGTTCCTGCAAAAGTAAAAGATCAATTGCTCACTTCATTATCGTCTTTAGCGATTGATGCTCGTCATATTAAAGTGAAAGGGCATTCACCAGACGATGAGAATATTGTCATTGTCGAAATAGATGATGAAATAGATGATGAGCTAGAGGAAGGTGATTCACGTACAATTCATAAAATGGTTAAAAAGTTCCATCATAATAATATTGTCATTGAGCATGGTGGAAAAATAGCGGTAGATTCACTAATTAAGATGCTGTCACATCGTGACTTTAGTGTAGAAGAGCTTAATAAACTTCAAAAAGCACTTGATGAAAAACGTTAAATACTAGGGGCTGTTGATCTTTCAGGGTTAAAATTTATACAGCGTTATCACATGTTCGTGTAGCCAGCTACACTTTACATGCTCTGCCTTGCCTAAATATCAAACATATTGCTGTAAAAGTAATCTCGAAAGATCAACAGCCCCTAAATTAAATGATTTAGCTAGTATTAAAAAATGAGGTTAAGCTTTGGCTAACCTCATTTTTATGTGCCTATTAATTTAGGTTTTTACTCATATTCAATAGGGTCAACAATGCCATTTTTTTCAAACGCTTCTAATCGCTCTTGGCAGGCTCCGCATTTTCCACAAGCTTTTTCTCTACCGTTATAACAAGTCCACGTTGTTGAATAATCTAATCCCATTTTTATGCCGTCAGTAAGAATATCGATTTTACTCACATTTAAGTACGGACTAAAAATCTCCACAGCATCGTAGTTAGCAATGAGACAAACATCATTCATTTTTTGAACAAACTCAGGACGACAATCTGGGTAAATGGCATGGTCGCCAGAATGGGCACCATAATAAACTTGTGCAGCTTTTACTGAAACGGCGTAGCCAACAGCTAAAGATAATAAAATCATATTGCGGTTAGGCACTATGGTTGATTTCATATTTTCTGCTTCGTAATGGCCTTCTGGAATGTCAATATTATCAGTTAAAGAAGAACCACCAAGTAATTGGTTTATTGCAGAGATATCAATGATTTTATGGTGAATATTTAAAGATTTACAAACACTTGCTGCATATTCAAGTTCTTTTACATGGCGCTGTCCGTAATCAAAAGAGAGGGCATAAACTTCTTTACCATCTTTTAAGGCACGATTTAAAACAGTGAACGAGTCCATGCCACCGGAATATATAACGACAACTTTTTCAGTCATTTATTTTGTCTCATAGGGTATAATCAATTTTCTAAGGCAATTTTACTTGATATAACCCAAAGGCTAAAGCAAAAAAGTGACTGACACTGTTTATAAAATTAATGAGTTATTTGAAACCATTCAAGGAGAAGGGGCTTTTACGGGTCAGCCTTCTATTTTTTTAAGATTACAGGGTTGTCCTGTTGCGTGCTCATGGTGTGATACTAAACATACTTGGGATATTGAAGACGATAAAATAATTCCAGTTAAAGACATGTTTGCAAAAACAAGTGAGACTGATGAATGGTCATCAATGTCGGTAGTGCAAATTTTACGACTTTTTAAAGCACAAGCTTTTCAAGCAAAGCATATTGTCATTACTGGCGGTGAGCCTTGTATGTATGATTTAACGCCATTATGTAACGGCTTAGAAGAGCAAGGTTATAGTTGTCAAATCGAAACATCGGGCACATTTGAAGTCTTAACAACGAAAGATTGTTGGGTAACCGTATCGCCAAAAATTGGCATGCGTGGCGGTTATGAAGTTTTACGATCAGCTTTGCATCGAGCAAATGAGATCAAGCATCCGGTTGCTACTGAGCAACATGTTGATGACCTTAAAGCGCTATTAGAGCAACATGATGTTGAAAATAAAGCTATTTATTTACAACCGATCAGTCAAAAGCAACGTGCGACTGAGCTTGCCATTAAAGCGTGTATAGAAAATAACTGGCGTTTGTCTGTGCAGGTGCATAAATATATTGGCATAGAATAGCTATTTCTGAGTATTTGATAAGATCATATGCTTTAGTCTTTAGTCATTAGTGCTTAGGCAATAAAATAGCAAGCATAACGCCGTCACTATTTGGGCTATTGCTTGCACTTATTTCACCGTGATGAAATTCAACAATCATTCGGGCAATATAAAGTCCTAAACCCAAGTGTGGCGTTGCACTTTTTTTCTCTCGTCTAACCGAAATCATTGAATCAAATAGCTTATCGGTCATATTTTCAGGTAATAACTCACCATGGTTACTAACCGTTAGTTTCCAAAAGCTACGGTCAGTGGTCAATGTGATATGAACCGAATTATCGGAACAAAATTCCACCGCATTGGTAATGACTTTGTCAAAAAGTTGCGCGATATGATCGGCAGAGCCGTCGATTGTCGCTTGCTCTATCTGCTTATCAAAAGTGAATTGATGATCAGGATAAACTTGTTGATAGCCTTTAACACAAGAAGATAATACATGAGCTAAATCGAAAGGCTGGTGGTCTGTGGTTTGCAGGGTTTGCTCTAATCGTGTTGCTTCGCTCATGCGTGTTAAGATGTAATTTAAGCGTTCAATACCGCTTTGAGCCCTATCAAGATACTGCTCTGCGCCAACAGGAAGTTTTTGTGAACTTAGGTTTTCAAGTGATGTTCTGACAACCGCTATTGGCGTTCTTAGCTCGTGCGAAAGCCGTGAAGACATGTTTTCCAGATAATGATTATATTGGCTTAAGCGATTAACAACGCTGGAAAAACTGCGCGATAAGTCACCAATTTCATCTTGAATATCACTTGCTTCAATCGTTTGCTTAATACGACCTTGCTTATCAATAGCCGTTTCTGCCTGGTTTCTCAGTTTTAGAATACGACCTGATATTCTACTTGCGAAAATAAAAAAGACTAAAGAGCCAATAACCAGTATTGCTAAAATGGCGCTAAATAATTTTTCTAATGCTCGATTACGCACGGTTCTAATGCCGTTAGTCGTTTCTTCTACAATTACAGCACCTTGCACCTGATTATTAATAAAAATAGGGTAGGCTGCAGATAAGATCACTGCTTTTTGATCTTGCGTTAATCGCCATTGAGATTGTGTTCTACCTTGTAAGGCGCTTTCAATATGTGCGCCGGTTAGATTGGTAACATCATAAAGCTGATCAATAAAGTTTTTTGAAGGTTTGGTCAGTACTTTGTAATAAAGTGGATGTAGCCAGTTTCGCTCAAATGAGCGCCACCATGATGCCTGTTCATTATTGGCTTGCGCTGATTTCCAAACGCCACTGGCATTTCGTAAATTGCCAGCAGATGCTAAAACTCTGTGGTGTTGATCAACTACCCATACGCTTGAGTTGGTATAACTCATGCCTTTTACAATACGTTCAATTTCAGGAGAGGGTACTAATACGGTGCCAAGCGTAGTTGCTTGTCGAGTATCGGCTGATCCTATGCTCGTCACTATTTGCCCATTACTCTCATCAACATCGTGAACAGCAAATGCTATTTTATTGCCAAGTTTGGCCAGAGGTAATCTGATCTCAACATTATAACCTTGCGGTGTTTCTAACCAATGTCCTTGTAATTCAGGGCTAACAACGGGAAATTCATTCTCAAGACTAGTAATACGATAACCGCTGATCCAACCCGGTTTTTTATTGCTGATCACATAACGGGTAAAGACCCCTTTCTCATCGACGAGTGAAAGCTCTACGTGATCGTTATTGAAAATACTGAGGGCATTCTTCGCGCGATAAATCACTTTGTCATCAACAACGCGAAACATTAAATAGAGGTACTTATCGTATTTACCGACACTGGCACTATAGTGAAGCGTTAATTGTTCTTGGTTAAGCCGCTTGTTTGCTAGTTTTGCCCCAAGGGTTAACTCTTGATATGTTGAATCGTCATCGATAAGTTGATTCTCAACACCATAAAAATGGGAACGTTCGTCAAAGTGGGGCCAATCTTGATAGAGGCCATCTAATAGTATTGCTTGATGAAATTGATAACCATATAAATCTCTGCCTTTTTCAACACTGGGTAAAAAACTTGCTTGATTATTAAATAAGTTAGGGCGTTCATGTAAAGCCGTCGCCAATGCTCGTGCCGTACCAATTAATGTTTGCTCTTGGCCATAACGCAGGTATTTTTCCATTTCCCAGACATATTGATAGCCAAACCATGGCACGGTCAATAATACACAGGAAAGCAATAATAATTTGGCACGAAGGCTAAAGCGAAGACGCATACTAAGCTGTTAACCTTCTTTGGCTATTTGTTTGCATTCGTTCCACCGATAACCCATGCCATAAACTGTTTCTATACAATCAAATGCTTGATCTAGTTTATTAAATTTTTTACGGATACGTTTCACATGTGAGGTTATGGTACTGTCATCAACAAATATTTTTGAGTCTTGCATAAGTTGCTGTCGGTTTTTTACATGGCCAGGATGTTTAGCAAGGGCATATACCATCCAAAATTCAGTGATTGTTAAATCTACCAGTTGTTTTTGCCATTCAACTGTCATACGTTGGCTGTCAATTACCAGTGGCCCTAAATTGAGTAATTGCTCTTCTTTTTGAGGCTCTTTCATCGCATCTTGTCGTCTAAATAAAGCCGCAATGCGAGCGCTTAAATGTGGCAGGCTAATGTCTTTAGTTAAATAGTCGTCGGCGCCAATACGTAAACCTGAAACGGTATCAACATCGTTATCTCGGGCAGTAAGAAAAATAATCGGCAGAGTTTTTGACATACTTCTTAACCATTGGCATAACGTAAACCCGCCATCATATTCCTGCTCTAAGCCGATATCTAAAATAACTAAATGGGGCAGGTTAAGAGCAAAAGCTTGTGTTGCTGATTCTCTATTGGCATAAGTTTGAACTTGATAGCCATGACTACGTAATACATCAGCATAGTTCTCTCTGATCGCATCTTCATCTTCTACAATTGCTATCCGCTTCATATTTAATACCAGTTACTTTTCTTATTGCCTTAATTTTTAGGCACTATAACGAAGTTTTTTCTCAAAAGCGCTCTTTTATCGTAATTGCCATATTGTTGCCATAATTGCTCATTGTTTTTCCATTTTTCATACCTTTTAGTGTCGTATTTTTACGGTTTAATTACCTCAACAAAAGACAAATGTTTTAAAGCAAAACTAAAATACAAAACCGTGATTAAAGGAAAATATGATGAAAAATGAAATTAGCTCAAATACTACCCAAGAAACTATTGAATCTACAAATAAAACCATACTAAATAATAACCTAAAGCAAAAGTTCGCTATCTCTGTGCTTTGTATCGCCGTTGCTTCTAGTTCATTCGTTAGTTCGTCGGTTAATGCCCAAGATGCTAAACAATTGAATGAGCATCAATATGAACAGACCACTGCAAATGATGAAAGTTCGTTAAATGCACAAGATAAAGAAGGCATAGGTTTTGGTGTTGGTATGGTGATAGGAGCTGTTGTTGCTGGGCCTATCGGCGCTTTTGTTACGGGAATTGCCGGTAACATTATAGCCAAAAACATTAATGCCAATGATGAAATTGACGTACTTGCTAATACCTTAGATGAAGAAAAATTAGAGCATCAACAGCTACTATCCGCAGCAACAAAGAATTATGAGATTAAATTACAGCAAGTTGAGCAAGCACATGAGTATGAATTATTAGCTCAAGAGAATAATTACAAATCAAATGAACAAATTAAAGCAGAGCAATTATTGATGAGTTTGCAGTTTTCTACAGGTTCCAGCGATATAGCTCCACATTATCAAGAGCAAGTTGCTGTTTTAGCACAACTTTTAAATAGTGATGAAAATTTGCAGATAGACCTTTCTGGCTATACTGATTTACAAGGCGATGAAGTATTAAATCAAAAGCTGTCACTAGCGCGAGTCAATACGGTAAAAACACTATTAATGGCGCAAGGGGTAGAAGAGTCACGTATTCAAACGTTTGCCTTTGGTGACAAGGCGCCTTTAGTTGCAAACAGCAATAAAAAAATCAGTTTTTATGATAGAAGAGTGGTACTAGAAGTTAAAAATACCAGCAGTCAAACAGCAAAAAACTAATATCTATCCTGTTTTAGTACAACTAATGATCAATTAACAACAGCCCTAGAAGGTGAATACACTCAATATGTTTAAGACTTAAAACTAGTTTCCCGATAAAACAAAGCCTAAGAACCGCTTATCTCTTAGGCTTTTTATCTTGTTTTAAAGTTAAAGAACGTTTCACTGAGCCAGCTTTCCTTGGTTTTCAATCTATAACTGCTTGATAGCTAACAATAACTAAGCAATAACTAAGCGATAGGGCGGCAAAGATTTTAATAGTTCTTTACCGTAGCGTTTAGTAACAACGCGTCTATCTAATAAAGTAATTGTGCCTTGGTCTTGTTCATTACGTAATAATCTTCCGGTGGCTTGTACAAGTTTTTTAGAGGTTTCTGGTACTGAAAGACTCATAAAAGGATTACCACCTTTCGCCGATATATGCTCAGCATGAGCCTCTTCTACCGGCGATGTTGGTACTGAAAAAGGAAGTTTTGTGATCACCAAATTAGTGAGGTAATCACCCGGTAAGTCTAACCCTTCAGAGAAGCTTTGCGTACCAAATAAAATACTTTGCTTGCCATCGTCACAACGCTTTTTATGCTTTTCAATAATTTGCTGTCGCGCAGTTTCCCCTTGAACTTGCAAAACGAGCTTTTTATCTTCTCTTAATGCTTGAGCCACCTTGTCCATTTGCCAATAGGAAGAAAATAAAACTAAGCTGGCATCGGGTTGTTTTAATAGTGCGGGCAGCTTTTCTATTAATTCATCGGTGAATTTTTCGCTACTGGGTTCATTTACCATGTGTGGTACAACTAAGGTGGCATTATTTTGAAAGTCAAAAGGTGAGGTGACATGTTGATATTGACTACCATCACCCGTTCTTAAACCAACTTGTCTTCTAAAGTGGTCGAAAGAGTTTAAAGCCATAATGGTTGCAGAGCATAAAACGGCACCTTCACACTTTGACCACAGCATATCTTCTAGCATAAAACCGACTTCAATTGGTGAAGCTGACATTAAGAAGTCTTGACGTTTGCCATCAATTTTCTCAAGCCAACGCGCCATTGGTGCACCTTTTTCACTGTCGGTTTTGGCCATCATTCTAAATAAAGCATTAAAATTTTCTAAACGATTTGCCATAAAACCGGCTTCAGCTAAAAGTGGTTCAGCAAGGTAAAGTTGTACGTCGCCTTCCTTCACGTGTTCCATTAATAACGCGTAAAGTTTATTAATATTATTAAGGCATTTTTTACTGATGAGTTCGAGGTCTTCAGACCAGTTTTTAACCGTACTTGGAATGATGCCATTTTCAAAACGGTAGACTTTGTCATCCGATTTTGAAGCGAATTGACTATGACTTTTCTCTGGAAAATAGGCTGTTTGATTAGCCTCTATAAATGTTATTAGTTTACGCAATTCTACCAATACATCTTGGCAGTCATCGGCGAGTCTTATTGAGGGTGAAATCGCAGATTGTGACTTAACTAACTTAGCAATTTTATCACCAGTTTCTTGCAGCTTTGTGAGCCAATCAAGTGCTCCTTTTATGGTAATACTCGCACTTGAATGGTCACGCGTAACCTTTGGTAGGTGATGTGCTTCGTCTATCACGTAGTAGCATTCATCAGGGCTGGGGAGTATTTTTCCGCCGCCGAGCTCCAAGTCAGCCAATAGTAGGCTGTGGTTGACAACAAGCACGTCACATTCATCCATTGTTTCTCTGGCTTTATGAAAAGGACAATGCGAGTGCTCTGAAAGATGTTTTAAACAACTATGTTTGTCACTTGATATTTGTTGCCAAATGATAGGGGGAACACCGGTACTCCACGAGTCTAAATCACCTTGCCAACTGCCATCTTTTAGCGCTGCATACATTGCTTTTAATATCGCTAAATCTTCAGTTCTAGGCTTTTCTGCAAAGGTAAAACCTACCTGAGGATTTTCATCAGTTGAGACTGCTTGAAAGAGTTTTTGCTGACAGACATATCGCTGTCTTCCTTTCACTAAAGAGTACTTAAAATTAATACCCGCTTTGTCTTTTAAAAAGGGTAAATCTTTATCAACTAATTGCTCTTGAAGCGCAACGGTTGCCGATGAAATGATCACTTTTTTCTGTCGAGAAATAGCAAGCGGTATAGCGCCTAAACTATAGGCAAGTGACTTACCTGTGCCAGTGCCTGCTTCTATAGTAATTATTTGTCGAGACTTGTCGTATTCACCAGCAAGCGTTTTGGCTATTTCAGCAATGAGAAAGGTTTGTTGTTTTCGAGGGTTAAAATTAGGTAAGTTTTTACCAATAGTTTTATAAGATTCACGAATAACTTGCTTAATTTTTTCACTTAACATGTCAGCAGACGTTTCCAAATATGGGCGGATGAATTACACTGCTGTATATAATAACAGTTTAAACAGCTAATTCGATAGTTAATGATACAAACATTTGAGAATACGATAAATAAGACCTTAAACAATGGTTTTTTACTTACTCGACAATCACGCGATCGAGCAGATAAAATTGAAATTGTACTTTGGGTAAAAACAGTAAACGGCCCGGTAAAAATTGTCGTATCAGATGAACTAGCCGTTATGTTCGTACAAACCATTGACCTACAACGCACAAAAGACATTTTGTCGCAATTCAATGTTCCTTTTCATCACAACCAAAGCCTTGCTTTGAAAACCTTTGAACAACAAGCCGTAACTGCTTTTTATTTCTCTACAAGCAAGCATTTTTATGCCGCAAGAGAGAGGTTAAAAACAAATGGTATTCGGTGTTTTGAAGATGATATTCGACCTGATGATCGATTTTTAATGGAGCGTTTTATTACCGCCAATATAGATTTTGTTGGCGATGTTGTCTCAAAAAAAGGCTATGTCGAAGTACAACAAGTTAAATGTAAGTCTGATATCAAGATAACAAAAGATATTAACTTAAATATGGTATCTCTCGATATAGAATGTTCAATGCAGGGTGAACTGTACTCAATTGGTTTATATAGTGAAAATCAGCAATGTGTCTTTATGATTGGTGATGGTGAACTTGGTATTCATCAAAAGGCAAAGAGCTACCTGCACTGGGTTAAAGATGAAAAACAATTACTAGAGCAGTTAATGCTATGGTTTGTGATCCATGATCCCGACATTATTATTGGCTGGAATGTCATCAACTTTGATATGGCACTTTTACAAAAACGTTGCGACTTGCATAAGCTCGATTTTAGCATTGGTCGTGACCTTTCTAATCCCTATTGGCGCACCAATAATAATAGTGGTCAAAAGTACTTAGAAATAGCCGGTAGAGTGGTACTTGATGGTATTGATTTATTAAAAACAGCAACTTATAGCTTTGCTAGTTTTTCACTTGATAATGTTTCGCGTGAGCTATTAGGGCTACATAAAAAAGTTGATGATGTAGATAACCGTGTAGCAGAAATTACAGATAATTTTCACCACAACAAACTCGAATTAGCGGCTTATAATCTGGAAGACTGTCGCTTAGTTTGGTTAATTTTTGAGAAAACACAGTTACTTTCATTCGCTATTTTAAGGGCTCAGCTGACAGGATTAGAAATAGATAGAATTGGCGGCTCAGTCGCGGCTTTTACTAATTTGTATTTACCAAAATTGCACCGTAGTGGCTATGTGGCGCCAAATTTAGGCGATGGTGAATCAGAGCTGGTATCGCCTGGTGGTTATGTTATGGACTCAATTCCTGGTTTGTATGAAAATATTTTGGTACTTGATTTTAAATCACTGTACCCAAGCATTATTCGCACTTTTAATATCGACCCTATGGGCCTTATAGAGGGATTATCAAACCCTGAAACTGCAATTGAAGGTTTTGATGGCGCTTACTTTTCAAGAGATAAACATTTTTTACCTGAAATTATCAAAAACTTGTGGGCTGAACGCGATAAAGCTAAACGTGATAAAAATGCCGCACTGTCGCAAGCGATAAAAATTATCATGAATTCATTCTATGGTGTTTTGGGCTCTACAGGTTGTCGTTTTTTCGATCCTCGATTGTCTGGCTCGATAACAAAACGTAGCCATCAGTTATTAAAAACAACAAAAAAATGGATTGAAGATAAAGGTTATCGAGTGATATATGGTGATACAGATTCAATATTTGTTCATATTGCTCAAATTTCAGATGCCCAAAGGTGTAAAGAAATTGGCGGTCAATTGCAGAATTTTATTAATGACAAACTTCAGCTAGAACTAAGAGAAAAGTATCAAGTAACCAGTGAACTAGAGATTGAGTTTGAAACGCACTTTACAAAATTTTTAATGCCAACAATTCGCGGTTTAGATGTTGGTACCAAGAAACGTTATGCTGGCTTAGTTGAAAAAGATGGCAAGCAGCATATTGTTTTTAAAGGCTTGGAGAGTGTACGAACTGACTGGACAGAACTGTCTAAGGTTTTTCAAAAAGAGCTATATCATCGGGTATTTAATGGTTTGCCAATTAAAGATTATGTTAAAGAAATGGTGTTCAAAACGAGTGACGGTCAGTTTGACGACTTACTTATTTACCGAAAACGTATTCGACGTAAACTTGATGAGTATATTAAAAATGTACCACCGCATATTCGAGCAGCAAGACAGGCTGATGATATAAATTTTGCCGAGGGCAAAACATTGAAGTATCAAAATAAAGGTTGGATTGAATACTTAATGACGGTAAATGGCCCACAAGCGAAAGAACATCTTGATGCAAAACTTGATTATCAGCTTTATATTGATCGTCAATTAGCGCCTATCGCCGATGCAATTTTACCTTTTGTTGGCACCAGCTTTAGCGAAATTGTTGATGCGCAGCTAAATTTATTCTCCTAATACCGAACTAATTTTCTAACAAAGTAAAAATTTGCCTAGAAGAGGGAATTTGTTTATCAAAGAGCATTTTTGTATCAACAGATAGCAAGACCATGATTGTTATTCACGGCTCAACAAGGTATAAATACTTTATAGATGGCTAGATAGCTATAAAGTAATTGGTTATCGATAAAATCCTACATTAATCGCTTGATGAACAAATTATTGAAGAGAACATATGAACCAAGATACCAAAATAGTAAATGCTGGACGTAAGTCGAAATGGACACGCGGTGTTGTAAATCCGCCAGTTGAACGAGCCTCTACCGTTGTTTTTAACACCGTTAAGGAAATGAAACACGCTACGGCTAATAAGGCTAACCAAGTATTGTTTTATGGTAGAAGAGGTACAACAACCTCGTTTGCTTTTAGTGATGCGATGACAGAGCTAGAAGGCGGGGCAGGTTGTGCGCTATATCCTTCAGGCACTGCTGCTATCACTAATGCAATTTTGTCATTTGTAAAATCGGGTGATCACATTTTAATGGTTGATAACGCCTATGAGCCTACACGAGACTTTTGTGATAAGTTATTGAAAAATTTTGGCATTGAAACAACTTATTATGATCCAATGATCGGTGCGGGCATAGAAGCACTTATTCAGACAAATACATGCATCATCTTTTTAGAGTCTCCAGGTTCAATTACCATGGAAGTACAAGATGTGCCTACTATTGCAGAAGTTGCTCATAAACATGACTGTATTGTAATGCTTGATAATACTTGGGGCAGTGGTATTAACTTTCAGCCTTTTGATTATGGTGTTGATATTTCAATTCAAGCGGCCACCAAATATATCGTTGGTCATTCTGACGTGATGTTAGGTACAGCTACTGCCACTGAAGAATACTGGCCACAACTTAGAGAGCACAGTTATACCATGGGGCAATGCACTTCACCTGATGATTTGTATTTGGCGCTGCGCGGTATTCGCACATTGGGCGTGCGTATGCGTCAGCATCAAGCAAGTGCGCTGAAAGTGGCTAATTGGCTGAAAACACGCCCTGAAGTTGAAACAATACTGCATCCCGCTTTTGAATCTTGCCCTGGGCATGAATTCTTTCAACGCGATTTTACCGGCTCTAATGGTTTATTCTCTTTTGTCTTAAATTGCGGTAATCAAGAAGCGCTAACGGCATTACTTGATGGCATGGACCATTTTAAAATGGGCTATTCTTGGGGCGGGTTTGAAAGTTTAATTCTAGGTGTCTCCTCACTTCAATCGATGAGAACAGCGACTACGTGGCAGTATGACTTTCCATTAATAAGATTACATATTGGTCTTGAAGATGTTGACGACCTAATTGAAGATCTTAAGCAAGGTTTTGAGCGTTTTAACAAGGTGCTAGCAGCGAATAGCTAATGTTCTTAGTTGGGCAGAGTTTAGTTTAGTTTAATTTAATGAACACTAAGTTGACTATAAAGCATGATCAAAAAAGGGCTCGTTTGAGCCCTTTTTATTGAAACAAAATCAATTATTTAGTTGGTTTTCCTAACAATTTAAAGATGTTTTTTGCAATATCAGTATTGTCAATTTTACCGTTAAACATGGCTTTTTGAGCGCCAATAACAAATACCGGAACATCGATAGCCGTATGACCACCTGATGTCCAACCTGTATTCGTATGAGTGTCTAAAATTTTAGTTACCGCTTTATAGATACCATAAGTAAGGTCAGGCTTTCTTTTATTAGCTTGTTGCTCTTTGGTTAAAGTAAGGTAGTTAGCAAGTTTTTCAGAGGCTTTATCTTTAGCTTGTTGTAACTGCATATTTTCTTCATCAGTTATCGTAAAGTTAAATAACTCACTGCTTTCTTTAACGGTTATGTCTGTATTTGTTAGTTTCTTGGCAATAGCAACGGGAGACATAGTCATGGTTTTTAGTACATCAGGTTTCCACTCATATTTTCCGTTGGCTGCAATAGTTAAACCGCCAGTGCTATGATCCGCTGTCAAAATAACTAAAGTATCTGGGTTATTTTTAACGTATTGCTCTAAATACTCCATTGTTTTTGCTAAATCGTCCATTTCTGCCATTGCCGAGGCAATGTCGTTAGCATGTCCTGCCCAGTCTACTTGGCTAGCTTCAATGAGCATGAAATAGCCATGCTCATTTTCAAGTTGTTTTATTGCTGCTTTAGTCATGGTCGATAAACGATAGTTGTCACTATCATCGAGTGACCACGGTAAACCTACATTATCGAATAGCCCTAAAACCGGTTGGTTGTTTGGCAGGGTATCTAATTGAGTGTACGAATCAATATAGTGAAAGCCAGCTTGTTGAAATTCGCTAACCAGATTTCGATCTTCACGAATAAAATATGTCCAGCCACCGCCAAGCATTATATCGGCTTTTATACCGTCATCAATATAACTATCGGCTATCGCATTATAGTTTCGACGACTTTCATTATGCGCAAGGTATGATGCTGGTGTTGCATGATTTATTTGAGACGTTACCACTATGCCTGTTTTTTTACCTTGAATTTTTGCCCATTCCAATACGGTTTCATGCGGAACTTTATTTACGTCGACACCGATAGCACCGTTATAGCTTTTTATGCCTGATGCTAATGCTGTTGCTCCTGCGGCAGAGTCGGTAACATAACCTGATTCACGTGCTGGAAACGTGCTTGCCATACCTACAAGGTGGCGATCAAATACAGTTTGCTCAACTTCTTCTGTAGAAATATCGTCTTTAAAATAACGGTATCCCGTGGTATAGGCTGGACCCATACCGTCACCAACCACCATAATTATGTTTTTTGGCATAGTGATTGTGGTTAATGCGGGGCTTTCAATAGGTGCTGTTTTAGTGGTCGCACATGAAACTGCGGCGGTTACTAAAAGCAATGAAGTAATTATTTTTTTCATAAAATAGAATTCTTATTGTTTATGTATGGTGCATTAATAGTTTGTTTATATTCGTTTATTATTTGGTGATTTCAAGATCAACCCAAACCATTCTATGATCTGATGAAGCTGAACGGTTTTTGATCAAGCGGTATAACTCATCGTTTTCAGTTGGCCAAAAAACACCTGATTGCTTAATTTTAAAACCATGCTTAGACGGCAGCACATAGTCTGCTCTCATACCCCAGTGTGCCGTATGGTTAACCGCATTTAGATTTTCTGGTGCATGTGCTTTGCCGCCTTTGCTTGTTGGTTTAGCATCTTGAATTCTATCATGATTAAGTAATGAAGAAATACCATCAATTATGGCATCGCCATCAACATTTGAGGCGTTCATGTCTCCTAAAATGACAAAACGCTGCTCCGATTTTAGCCCGCCTGTTATTCCGTTGTCATCATACAAATAGTTTGCCGCATTTGGGGTGATGTAATCATGCCATAATCTAATTTCGTCATGATTACGTTTGCCATTTCTATCTTCGGGGCCATCAAAAACTGGTGGTGTAGGGTGTGCGGCAAGAATATGAAGCGTTTCACCATTAATGGTTACTGGAATATCCCAATGTGATTTTGATGAAAGTCTGGCATTTTCCCAAGTGTTTTTATCAAAAAATGATTTGCCTGTTTTATCTGATATTGGTTTCAAAGCATTTGGCATATCTTGCCATTTGAACTTTTGAAAAGTACGAATAGACTTTTCATCTATTGGGTATCTTGATAATAGTGCCATAGCAAAATGGCCAGGAAAATAGCCAAAACCATAGCCATCTTCGGGTAAAATACCTGACTTTCCATTACCGTTTAGATCTAAACCTGAATTCACACCAGTGTTAACCGAGTTTTGATAAAAGTAAGGGTAGTCAATGGCATTTTGCTGTTGTTGCGCAACATTTAAATAGTTTTCAATGAAAGACTTTAACGCTTTATGGTTATCGTTAGTGTAATCAAACTCATTTAGTAAAATAATATCGGGTCTTACATTTTGAATGATTTCAGCAATATTTCTAATTTGCTGATGGTTTGTATCTAATGCATTGTTTAGTTCATTACCGGTAGGGTTATATTGTCTTTTTTTATTGTAAGGAAGGTAATTTAACGCCTCCATACTAACATTAAAAGTGGCGACTCTAAGGGTATTGGTAGGCTTTGCTGATAATGACATTGAAAATAGACCGATAACTAAAAATGATATTACTTTTTTCATAGAATAAACCTTAAGTTAAACCACATCCACGTAAAATGATGTCAGATAAAAAAGCGATAACTTGCTCAGCATCGTCTTCTTCGTATTCTGCGCGGTTCATGATAGTTAAAATTTGTGTTTCAAAATCTGCATAGTGCTGTGTTGATGACCAAATTAAAAAAACTAAATGCGTAGGGTCGACATTGGCCATTTCACCATTGTCGATCCAGTGTTGAAATAATTTTGCTTTCGCTCTAACCCATTGGCGTAAATAAGTACGAGCAAACTCTTTTAAGTGTTGAGCACCTTGGATGATCTCCATGGCATATATTTTTGAATACTCAGGGTGTTTGAACGACATATTTACTTTAGCTGCGATAAACTTTTCAATAGCGAGTTTCGGGCCATCGGCTGGGTCGATATCGCCAATGGCTTCATCCCACATTTCTAACGTTTGGTCTAGCACCGCATGGTAAATATTTTCTTTATTTTTAAAGTAATAAAGAATATTTGCTTTAGGTAGCTGTGCTCTATCAGCTATCGATTGTACCGTTGCGCCTCTATAACCTTGTAGAACAAATTCTTTTCTAGCAGCATCTAATATTTTAAGTTGGCTTTTTTCTCTAATTGCGCCAGTTTTTTTAGGCTGAACTGCAGATGTCATTTTCATTATCCTAAACGGTTTTATAAATTGAGCGACTTTTTACCAGTACCAGATCAAGATGTCACACATTTTTTCACTTTGTTAATAACCACTTGGACAGGAAGTTACTGTTACTGCCTAAGCGACCAGTTGATGAAATGCATGAGTAAGCTTGTTATTAGGTTGGTATTGTTCGCTATTTGTTACTTCTTTTATTTATTCTGTCGTTAAAAGGTCATTAAAGCAATATTAATCCATGTTTGATAGCACAGGTGTAAATTAATATTTGCTATATGTTTTATAACTAGACTTGTTGGAATGTAACGCTCGGCTCTTAAGTTGTTGAATGATATGTGATAATAAACGCCAACCCATAAAGTCTGACCAATTGGTGTGTTTTTATATTAAAAAGTTATGAAAAATGTATTTATATGTAAAAATATTTTATAGGCGTGGTCTATCGATAGGGAAGCTCTGGTCAATGAGTTGCCCCTGCATCTTATGTCTGCGTATTTGTTGGCTTGTGAGGGGTTTGTTAAGGGAATGTAACTATTTAAAGAAAGTTATTCTTTTGGCGGTTAATGATTAAGTGTTAAAAAATGTAATGAAAGTAACATAAAAGTCTGTTCTAATTTCCTCCGACATTAAACACGTTACAAAAGTTAGTTGTTGGATATTGAAAACTTTTGATAATAAAAAATAAATAATACCAAGGAATAAAAGATGAAAACTCATCGTCTCTCACGCATCACTGGCGCGTTAGTACTTGCGCTTGGACTCTCAACATCGGCGATGGCTAATACAACGACATCAGCCATCAAAGGTTCTGTAAGCGGTCCTGCAGGTAATCCAGCAGCAGGTACTATCATTACAATTATTCACGTACCTTCAGGTACAACAAAAAATGCTGTAGTCAATGACTCTGGTTTATTTACAGCAAAAGGTTTACGTGTTGGTGGCCCATATAAAATAGTTGTTGATTCAAACACTTTTAAAGATACTGAACTGAACGAAGTTTTCCTAACTTTAGGTGAAACTTATCCGGTAAATGTTGCTTTGGAATCAAATGATACAACTGAAGTTATTGAAATCACTGGTCGTTCAATTAGTCGATTTTCTGGCGGGACAAGCCCTGCTGCACATTTTAATGCTGAAGACCTTTCAAATTTGCCAGCAATTAATCGTGATTTAAAAGATATCGTTCGCGTCGATCCGCGTATATATATTGATGAAAGTAGAGGCGATGCTATTCAATGTGGCGGTGGTAATCCACGTTTTAACAGCCTAACACTTGATGGCGCTCGCATGAATGATAACTTTGGCCTAAATGGCAATGGTTATCCAACAGTTCGCGTACCTTTTTCATATGACGCGATTGACCAAGTTTCGGTTGAGTTAGCACCTTATGATGTAAATTACGGTAGTTTCACCGCTTGTAACATCAATGCCGTATCAAAGTCTGGTACCAATGAGATTCACGGTGGTGTTTTTTATGACTACACCAATGATTCAATGAAAGGGGATACCGTTAAAGGCGATAAACAACCACTTGGTAGTTTTAGCGAAAAACGTTATGGCTTTAATGTTGGCTTTCCTATTTTAGAAGATAAGTTATTTGGTTTTGTTTCTTATGAAAAATTAGAAGGTGTTAAGTTATTTCAATACGGTCCGTTTGGGGGAGATGTATCCCAAGCAGATTTAGACCGAGTCTTGACAGCAAGTCAAAATGTATATGGCTATGATGCTGGTGGCATGCCTAGCAATATGGATGTTGAAGATGAGAAAATCTTAGTAAAACTTGACTGGAATATCAATGACGATCACCGTGCTAGCTTTGTTTACAACTACAATGATGGTTTTGACTTATCTCAGTCAGATGATGATGGTGATGAGTTATCTTTAGATAGTCATTTTTACGAGAGAGGAGCAGAGCTTAAATCTTATGTTGCATCACTTCATTCTGATTGGACAGATAGCTTCTCAACTTCAATAAGTTTAGGGAAAATGGAACTGGATGCTAGATCTGAGTCTTTAGATGCAGCCAGTGGCTTTGGTGAAGTGCAAATTGACCATGGTGGTTCTACCATTTATTTAGGCCCTGATGATTCAAGACATAGTAATGAATTGTACTGGGATAATATGACCTTTAAATTTTCAGGTAACTATTATTTAGATGACCATACCATTACTTTTGGTTATGAGTATGAAACCTTAACGGCCTTTAATTTATTTATGCAGCACACCGATGGTGAGTTTCGTTTTGACTCAATCGAAGATTTTGAAAATGGTTTAGCTGACACTATTTATTATAACAACTCAGCTGGTACTAATATCCCTGAAGATGTTAGCCAAGAATTTACCTATGCAGTACATACCTTCTTCTTGCAAGATGAATATACCTTTACTGAAATTGATGCAACCTTAATGTTTGGTTTCCGTTATGACATGTATAAGAGTTCAGATGAACCTCGTTATAATCAAAAATTTGTAGATCGTTATGGTTACGCAAATAACGGAACATTTGATGGGGTTTCATTGTTTCAACCTCGCGTAGGTTTTAACTGGACTGTTGATGACAACTTAGAACTTCGTGCTGGCTTTGGCTTATATTCAGGTGGTAACCCGAATGTATGGCTATCCAACTCATACTCTAATGATGGTTTAGTACAAATCGGTCTTAAAGAGTGTGCTGCAGGCGGTTGGGGATGTAACCAATATGGCATGAACTATCAAGGCGATAAAATTGATCTATTTAATAGTGATATGACTAATAGTGGTACGCCAATTTATGAAGTTCCACAAGCTATGTATGATGAGATTGCAAGTATCCCTGAAGCAGGTGGTGATGGTGGCGTTAATGCTGTTGACCCAGACTTTGAAGCGCCGTCAGAGTGGAAATACTCAATTGGTGGTACCTATACTACCGACAATGGTTACAGCTTTACTGCCGACTTACTTTATAACCAAAGAGTAAACTCTGCCATGATGAAGGATGCTGGTATTGAGTATTCAGGTGAAAAAGCACCTGATGGTCGTCCAATGTTTCATGCACCTGGCGGTCGTACCGGTGATTTAGTTTTAACCAACAGTGATAAAGATGGTAAATCTACTGTTCTTTCTTTTGGTGTCGATAAATCTTTTGATTTTGGTTTAAATGCTAGATTTGGCTATTCTTATACGAAGTCAGAAGATGCTAACCCAATGACAAGCTCTGTTTCTGGGTCAAACTATGCGTACTTTGCAACAACAGATCCTTCAGCGCCAAGCATTGCAACTTCTGATTATGAAATTCCACATCGCTTTACTATGGTATTATCTTATACTGCGCAATTTATCGATAATTTGGATACGCGCTTTAGCTTATTTGGCCAATCAAGTGCCGGTCGTCCATATTCTTATACTTTCTCGAAAACGGATAGCGAGTTTGGCGATAGTAACTGGAGTGGTTCTCGCCAATTGCTATATGTACCAATTGAGGGAGATGGAACTACTTATGCCCCAGGCTTTGACAAAGCAGCATTTGATGCTTTTGTAGAAAGTGAAGGCTTAACTCGTGGTGAAATTCAAGGTCGTAATGAACACAATGCGGGTTGGTGGACAACTTTTGACGTTAAAGTTACCCAAGAGATTCCTGGTTTCTTAGAAGACCATAAAGGCAATGCTTATATCACAGTTAAAAATGTAGGTAATTTGCTTAATGATGATTGGGGTGTAATGTCTAAAGGTGCTTTCACAGGAGCTCGTATGGTGCAGGCATCTATTGAAGATGGTAAGTATGTTTTTGAGAAATTTAATGGATATAATCAAGAACTAAATATCGAGCGTGACCCATCACTTTGGGAAATAAGAGTTGGTGTAAGTTATAACTTCTAAATTGTAATTTTGCTCATTTAAAAACCGTTAACTTTGTTAACGGTTTTTTCTTTTCTTTAGTGTGATTTGTGCAGAATTATGTATAATAAACTTGACCGTATGGTTAAGTTATTAATTCTTGGTATTATTAAAGCCAGTAGTCTTTTGAATGGATAAATGACCAAATACCATTGAATTCTAATTAAGGCCTTTTAACAAAGTAAGGAGTTATTTATGTCAAATAATGAAAACAGTCAATTTAATGAAGTAGTTGAATCGGCTAAACAAGCATACCAATTAGCTTATGCCCCTTACAGCAAATTTCATGTTGGTGCAGCAGCACTAACAACAACAGGCAAAATAGTGAGCGGTTGTAATGTTGAGAACGCATCTTATGGGTTAACCATGTGTGCTGAGCGCAACGCAATAAATAGTGCAGTTTCACAAGGTGAAAAAGCATTCTCTTATATTGTTATTTATACCGAAGAAGAAAAATTAACGCCGCCTTGCGGTGCTTGTCGCCAAGTGATTTCTGAGTTTTTTAATAATGCGGCAGAAGTTATTGCAGTAAATGATAAAGGTAATAAGCGTTCATGGACGATTAACGAATTGTTACCAGACGCGTTTACTCCTCAAGATTTATTGGATTGTTAAGGATAATTCCAGTGTTTATACCCCAAGAAATAATTCGAAAAAAACGAGATGGAAAACTTCTCGAAACGTCTGAGATTCAAGCGTTTGTTGATGGCTTAGTGGATAACTCGTTTACCGACAGTCAAGTTGGTGCAATGGCAATGGCTATTTTTCAACATGGATTATCGGTTGATGAAACCGTGCAACTCACCACTTCGATGATGAAGTCAGGTGAGGTACTGTCGTGGCAAGATATTGATGGCCCAATTGTTGATAAACATTCAACGGGCGGTGTTGGCGATAAAGTGAGTTTTATGCTGGCAGCAATTGTTGGTGCCTGTGGGGCATATGTGCCAATGATTTCAGGTCGAGGCTTAGGGCATACCGGCGGTACAGCGGACAAGCTTGAAAGTATAGCTAACTTTAATGTTCGACCAACAACGCCTGAATTTAAAAGAATTGTTAAAAAAATAGGTATGGCGATTATTTCGCAAACAGATAATCTAGC
>PJEL010000874.1_pt1 | contig 33599 bp, 20 predicted proteins | sample 1853271 | NCBI WGS metagenome assembly PJEL01 (sample SAMN08108733, study PRJNA415343) | Invertebrate metagenome, whole genome shotgun sequencing project. | host: Globobulimina | place: Sweden: Gullmar Fjord | collected 2015-08 | reverse complement strand
AGCGACGTCACATAGAGCGCACCCGCCCACACAAATGCATTGGCGTGGTGGCCGATCTCACCGATGTAGCAGGCGCCCACGAACGGGAAACCGATGCCACAGCCCCCGCCGTTCTGCTCCGTCACGAACAGGCTGGTGCCGCTCACATAGGGCGTGGACCCCGCCGGAAGGGTATCGATGCGGCAGTTTGCACCGTCATCGACGCCCAGGGGGCACCAGCGCTGCGTCTCGTCGGGCGTGATGTAGTACCGGTTGGCGTAGACGAACCCGGTCTCCCCGGGAGGGACCTGAGCCACCTGGCAGTTGTAGTCGTCGAAGGTCGTGTACTTGGTGGAGCCGTCCCACCAGGCGACGTTCGGCGCGCACGGGTCGGGCGGATCGTCGAAGAGGGGAAAGAGGTTGTCACTGCCGTCGAGGATGAGCTCGAGCTCGATGATCGGCACCCCGAGATTGTCTCCCGCATAGGCCGGTATCGAATAGAACTGATTGCCGACGATGTGGGCGTCGAGTGGATGGATCTTCAGCCAGATGTCGTCGGGCATGATGCCGTAGTGATCCACGGCGGCAAGCCACTTGTAATAGGTGCCGCCGCCCTGGCAGTTCACTTGGCTGAGGGTCGCGGTCTCGTTGTTGGCGTTCTGGATCGGCGTCCAAGCGATCACCTGCCAACAGCTCATGGCGTGGGCATTGCTGCTGAGAAGCAGGGCTACGGCGGCGAGGTACTTGTGCATTTTGTCCCCTGAGGGCACATCGTGTGCCCGTTGTTGTTTCCTCCGTCCTATGGATGACCGACCCTCGCGCCATCTCTCACAGATCCTACAGAGCCCTCGGGGTGGCCAAGCTAGCTCGCTGGCAAGCTCCGTTCGCTGACTGAGTACTACCGAGATCAGGTTCCGAGAGCTTGTTGTGGTCGGCCGGCTGCAGGAAGTTCAGACGCTGGACCCGTTCTTCGCGCGCGCGATCTAGTATTGGAGGTCTCGAGCTCTCCACCAACAGGACACCGCCATGAGAATCGTCTTCTTCTTGGGTCTCACGGTCATCGGATGCCGCCACGGATCGGAATGTGGTCCGGGCACTCACGACGACGAGGGCGTGTGCCTCCCGGACGTCGACACTGGCAATGAGGACACGGACGACACCGATGCCGACACGGACACCGACACGGACACCGATGCCGACACGGACGCCGACACCGATGCCGACACGGACGCCGACACCGATGCCGACTCCGATGCCGATACCGACTCCGACGCGGACACCGACTCCGACGCGGACACCGACTCCGACGCGGACACCGACTCCGATACGGACACGGACACCGATACGGACACGGACACCGATACGGACACGGACACCGATACGGACGCCGACACCGATACGGATACCGACACCGACCCTGGCTGGGTGACTCTGATCGGGCCGGCACCGGCGAGCGCCGCAGTGGCCACCTACACCGCACCGGACAGCGGAGGAATGACCCGGCGACACGTCTCCCACGTCGGCGACCTCGACGGCGATGGCTTCGAAGAGCTAGGCGTCGGTTCGGATTTCGCGGTCTGTCCGCCCCTTGGCGGGAACAACTGTGGCATCGCGTTCCTCGCGTATGGCGAAGCCTATCCCTCCGGCGACCACGATCTGTCCCTCGAAGCGACCTTCCAGGGCGATGCCGAGTCGCGGCTCGGGTCCCGGGTCGAGGGCGCCGGCGACCTCGATGGCGACGGGTTCGATGACTTCGTGTTGTCGGCGACCGAAGAGGAAACCAACGGCAGCCAGGCCGGGGCGGTCTACCTCTTTCACGGGAGCGCGGTCCGGCTGAGTGGGCTCATCGTTCCGTCGGCGTCGGCGGATGCAACGATCTTTGGCATCAACCACGGTTTCCGCACCGGTGCCGACCTGGTGGGCCTGGGAGACCTCGACCAAGATGGGTACTCCGACCTGGCGATTGGGAGCACGGACTTCCTGAACAACGGCGACAGCGCGGGCTCCGTCACCCTGGTCTACGGTGGGCCCGCACGTCTGTCTGGCACCTACGGGATCGATGACTTCCCCAACATCGAGGGCGACTTGTACGACCGCATCGGTCAGGTCCACTCCATCACCTCCGGAGACCTCGACGGCGACGGCACACTCGACCTGTTCATCGGCGGAACGCAGCAACAGGGAGACGAGGTGAACGTTCTCTACGGAACGGGCGCGCGCTACGGTCCGGGACAGGTGCTTGCGAGCGTCGTCGCGGACGCCGAAATCACAGGTCCCTGGCCCAACCTGGACGAGGACTTCTTCGCAGACACCCTCGCGCTCGTCCCCGACCTGAACGGCGACGGCTACGACGACTTGGTGGCTGGGGCGTACGCCGACGATGGACTCGCCTTTCAGTCCGGGGTTGTCTACGTCTTCGACGGGAGCGCGAACCGCCTCGCTGGCAACATCGACGTGTCGGTGGCGATTGCCCAGATCATGGGCATGCAGGAGGACGACCTGCTCGGCAAGGATCTCAACGGGGCCGACCTGGACGGAGATGGGCTCGGCGACCTCGTGATCGGCGTGCCGCTCTGGGACCTTCCCTACTTGGATTCCGGGGCGATGAAGGTGTTCGCGGGGGGGGGAATCAGCGGAGTCATCACCGGCTCGGCGGCGGACCTACAGATTCGGGGTGAGGCGGGCAGCGGCTCCCTCGGCGAGACCCTCGATGTTGGCGACTTCGACGGCGATGGCTGGCCCGATGTCTTTGTCGACGCGCCAGCGTGGGGAGCGTCTCGGGGCCGTACCTACTGGTTCCCGGGTGGCACCCTCCTGTAGCTGGTGTGGACATCGCGGACGCAAGCTGGCAAGCGCGAGCAGACAATGCGCTCTATGTTGTGGGTGCTCGAGGTAGGACAATGACAGCTCGACTCCTGATGATGACCGCTCTGTTCGGGTGCGGAGGCCTCGCCGCCACCGCGCCAGTGGACCTCGTGGATGGGGACGCCGACACCGATGCCGACGCCGACGCGGACGCCGACACGGACGCCGATACGGACACGGACGCCGATACGGACGCGGACACTGACGCGGATACGGATACGGATACCTACGTCTCACCGACGGCTCCAGTCGCCGTCGACGACGCCGTCGTGATCGACGAGGGGCAGCTCCAGGTCATGATCGAGCCGCTCCTCAACGACACCGATCCCGACAACAGCCTGGACGTGGCCACGGTGACGATCATCGACCCACCCGACGCCGGCGCCTTCGTGGTCCGGCCCGATGGCGTGGTCGTCTACGACCACGACGGGTCGGAGGATCCCACCGATAGCTTCACCTACACCGTCAACGACATCCTGGGTGAGTCCTCCAACGTGGCGACGGTGACGATTACGGTGAACCCGAACGTGCCGACGGCCGTCGACGACCTCGCTGGCGTCGCGACTGGCGGCTTGGTGAACATCCTGGTCATCGCCAACGACATCCCAACCGACGACGGTCTGGACCTGGGCAGCGTGGCGATCGTGGCCCAGCCTGTGAATGGCTCCGTCGGAGTCAACTTCGACGGGAGTGTCGACTACACCCACGACAATGGCCCGTCCCTCGCCGACAGCTTCACCTACACCGTCGACGACCTGTCGGCGGTGACATCCAACGTCGCCACGGTCGACATCGAGATTGCCGACGACGTCTGCACCCCGGGCATGCAGGTCTTCAGCTTCACCGGGGCTTCTGAAGTGTTTCTGGCGCCCTGCACGGGGACCTACACAATCGATGCCTACGGGGCTCAGGGCAACGGCGGAAACGGCGGAAACGGCGGCTACGCCACGGGCGATATCTACATCACCTTGGGCACGGTGCTGGAGGTCTTCGTCGGCGGTCAGAACGGCTTCAACGGCGGCGGCGCGGGGTGGGCGGCGGACGCCCGGAATGGCGGCGGTGCCAGCGACGTCAGGCTCTTCGGGAACGCCTTGGCCGACCGAGTCCTCGTCGCGGGCGGGGGCGGGAGCAGCTCTGGGGACGGCAACTACCTCGGTGGCCACGGTGGCGGCGGCATCTGTGGCGTGGACTACTGCGGCGGCGGTGGCGGGGTGGGCTATGCGTCGGGCGACGGCGGCCCCGGAGGCCTGACCGGCGGCGCTGGAGAAGTGGCCACCCACTCCGGCGGTGCTGGAGGCGGAGGATTCACCAGTGGTGGACAGGGCTCCTGCAACACCGGCTACACGAACACCTGCGGCACCGACGGCATTCTGGGCGTCGGCGGAGCCGGAGACACCTGGGAGAACGGCATCTGCTACAACTCCTATGGCGGGACTTCGGGCGGCGGCGGCGGATATTACGGCGGCGGCGGCTCTTCGACGGGTAACTGTGGCAGCGGCGGTGGCGGCGGTGGCACCAGCTGGACGGGCGCCCTCCTCAACGCCTCGATGGTGGCCGGCACACAGGCTGGCAACGGGAGCGTGACCCTCTCCTGGTAGCTAAGCTAGCTAGAGGCACTGACACTCGACGGCGTGCCAGGTCACCTGCTCCGTACAGCTACCGGTGACGCAGTCCATGATTGACGACGTGGTGCAGTCCTCCACGTTGCCGTTCTCGGTCAGCGCCACCATGTCGCGGACCATCCAGCCGCAGTTCGCGGTGCCGTACTCGCCGTGGTTGGTGGCGTCACAACCCTCGCTCGAGCCGCCATCCCAGTGGTTGCAGACGAAGCGAGCCCCTTGCGCCCCGCGGCCGGAGAACGCGCAGACCGACGCGCAGTCGACGGTTCCATTGTACGAGGTGTAGGCGTCGAAATCGGTGGGGACGCCGTTGTAGTTCGCGAAGACCCAGTCGGGGATTGGGCAGGTGTCCAGTGGATCATCGGGACACGGGTCGTTGCTGTCACAGGCTCCGTCGCCATCGGTGTCGTCGGGATTGTCGAGCGGACAGGGGTCGTCGGTGTCACACACGCCATCGGCATCGGTGTCGTCGGGGTTGTCGAGCGGACAGGGGTCGTCCGAATCGCAGACCGTGTCGCCGTCGGTGTCGTTGGGATTGTCGATCGGACAGGGGTCGCAGCCATCGGGCTGGGTGTCGCCGTCGCCGTCGAGGCTGTCATCGTAGCCTTCGCAGCGGTCGTCGCGGTCGCAGACGCCGTCGCCGTCACTGTCGTCTGGATTGTCGTAGGGACAGGGGTCGCAGTCGTTGGGCTGTCCATCCGAGTCGCCATCTTGAGCGTCGTTGAAGCCTTCGCACGCGTCGTCGGAATCGCAGACGCCGTCGCCATCGCTGTCGTCGTTGAGGTCCTGCGGACAGATATCGCAGCTATCGGGCACACCGTCTCCGTCCACGTCGGCGTTGTCGTCTCCGCCCGCGCAGATGTCGTCGACGTTGCAGACGCCGTCGTTGTCGTCGTCCGATCCGTTCGGACAGGGGTCACAAGCGTCGGGAACTCCGTCGACGTCGGCGTCGAGGTTGTCGTCTCCTTCCGGGCAGATGTCCTCGTCGTCCATCACGCCGTCGCCGTCGGAGTCGATCTCGGCCGGGTCTTCTTTGGTGGGTGTTCCGCCGCAGCCGCCGAGAATCAGGCCGATGAGGATGGGAAGAGCGCGCATTTTGTCCTCTCTGGAGAGACATCATCCTAGCAGGCCTTTTGCCCCTTGATGCCCGTGGGTTGGCCCAGGTTGTCCCTGGCGTCACCCAACGGTGCGCCCGGTTGGGCGCGTCGATTGAGCTCAGGTGTGCGACGGCTTTGTGGCGATGGCCAGACGACGCTCTCGAGCGAGGCCGCCCTCGTCCAGGGTCAGGGCGAGGGCCTGGGCAGAGCCACGGTCTTCTCGAGCGCGCTCTCGTAGCCGCGTCACGGCATGCCAGGCGGCTGCCTCGCGGCCCTCCCGGGCGGCTTTCACGGCTTCAGCTAGCAGGTCTCGGCTCAGTTCCGCACCTTTCCTCGCGCCAGAACACGGCGCAGCTCGCTCGGCGGTTTTAATGGTTCCGACACGGGTGTCACCGTCACCAAGCGGTTGAGGTGTGCCGCGAGGGCTTCTACCTCGTGCACCTGTTGCAGGCATCGCTGCCTTCGTACGGTGTTGCCAAGGTAGAAGATGAGGGTGTCGCCCGTCGCCGAGACACCCTGGATCTGGTCGACCGGCACGCTTCGCCTGGTGATGGTGAACGGGTGCAGGCGGTTCTCGAAGGTGACGGTCTCGGCGTTGACGTGCACCTCTTGGGACATCCATCGCACCAACACCGGGATGGTGGCCAGCGCGGTTGCGATCGCCGGGATCAACAGCAGCCCCCACCACGAGAAGGCGGCGAAGCCGATGGCCACGATCGCGGCGACGACCACACCGACCATTACGGCCTGGAGGAAGATGCCGCCTACGGAGAGCGCCACCACCAGCTTGCTGACGCGGACCGTAAAGTGCGTCTTGTGCATCTCCGAGGACGCCCACGGGGGCAGGGGCGCCGCTGTACTGTGGTGTTCGGCGATTCGCTTGGGAGCATTGCCCCAGTCGACTCGGGTGGCCGGAGGCAGGACCTCGTCTGCATCTCGATGAGCCGCAGCCGCGTCGTTGATCAGGTCGCAGAGGGCGGCCATTTCATGGGCGGGTCGTTCAGATGTGAGGGCAACGCTGCTTCCGTCCTCGAAGGTGATGCCGTCGGGCGAGGCGTTCTCGATACTGTGCAGGGGACGTGTCTTGTCGGGGAACGTCACGCCGAACTGAACCGTGGAAATAATCAGGACGTCGTCCCGGATGCGCAATTGGGTGCGTTGCAGACAGCCGTGGCTCACCGCGCCGAGAATGAGGAAGGAAGTCCACGAGTACGCGGTGGCTCCAGGGACAATCCACGTATCGAGACTGGAGATGGCGATAAAGAACGGCAGAGCAATGAGAACGCTCGCCACAGCCCTCTTCCAATCCCGTCGTAGCGACGCGTCGAGATCGAACGCCTCACCGACCTTCACCCATGGTGGAACGGGAAGCTGGCTGTGGCGCTTGGGAGACAAGTGGCTCTCCTTTAGCACAAGACGCGGCAGGGGCGCTCGCGAGCGACGCCGATTCCATCTCGGTCCGCAGGACTTGACCGGCAACTGTAGAGACTGTTGGAATCGAACAAGTACGAACAGACGCGGGCGAGCCGGGGAGGCCGACTCTAGGGACTTCGAACAATCGGAGACTCGAAAAATGCGACATGCTGTCTGGCTCTTTGCCTTGTTCACTGCCTGCGAAACCGCGGACCCTGGCCTCGTCGGTCCCGAGGGCCCCGTGGGACCGATGGGACTGGAGGGGCCCCAGGGAACGACCGGCCCCGTCGGAGCGCAGGGCCCCGCGGGCCCATCGGGTGCGCAGGGCATCCAAGGCCAGATCGGGCCTGTTGGCGCTGCGGGATCGGAAGGTCCGATCGGTCCAACTGGCCCAACCGGCCCCACAGGTCCGATGGGACTCGCCGGAGCCGCCGGAGCGCAGGGGCCACAAGGCGCTCGCGGAATCGAAGGACCCATGGGGCCAGAGGGTCCCCAGGGAGCAGACGGAGCAGAGGGACCAGAGGGTCCGGCAGGTCTCGATGGTGCACCTGGTCTGGAGGGACCTCCAGGCCTCGACGGTGCGCCCGGTCTGGAGGGACCTCCGGGCCTCGATGGTGCGCCCGGTCTGGAGGGACCTATCGGCGATCCCGGACCGCCCGGAGCCGTGGGTCCGCGGGGATTTGGCGGCGCGATCCTGGTCGACCGGAATGACGTCGTGGTCGGTATGGCTACGAATCACCACAGCGGCGTGCATGTCGACGCGAACGGGAACTTTTGGGGTGTCAACAGGGTCACCGGCGAGGTGTTCGCCAACGCCGACTTTGGAATCGCAGAGCTCTTCACGTCCACGGACTGCACGAGCGGTCCGTTCGTTGCTGGCACGAGCCCTCGCGTGGTCATGGAGTGGGACGGCAGGTACTACGCGCCTCCCGACGACGCGTTGCCACAGCCGTACATCGCCGGTAGTCAGTTGCACTACGACGGCAGCTGCAGTCAGTGGGTCTGGGATGGTTGTGTCGACAGCGCCGCTTGCTACGCCGTCGCCACCGTCGAGTCGTGGCCCGAGCTCCAGCTGCCGGCCCCCTTCGATCCGCCCCTGCACGTCGAGTTCACGCCGTGAGCCGAGGATCGAACATCTGCGAACAAACGCGGGAGTCGCCGCAGCCCGACCCATAGACACCCCGCGACCGAGCCTCGATGAGGGCCGGTCCGGAGGTGCCCATGAGATGTCTGCCGCTCCTGTTCGGCCTGGTGGCCTGTCAGCCGCAGCCCCGAGAACCCTTGGAAAAACAGCCAGAATCGTCCTCGACGCCCGGCGAGACGACCCTTGGTGAGACCACCCCCACCGAGTCGATCCCCAGCGTGCCCGACTGCCGCGTCGTCGATGAGCTGGTGATTGCCTCGCCCGAGGACGTGGTGGAAGCGGCCGATGTCTGCGCGGTGATCTTCGACCTGCGAATCGAGCTCGATGACACCGTGGTCGAGCTCCCGCGACTCGAGGTCGTGGGCTCGGATCTCAGCGTTCGCCACACGACGGGAGTGGGGTTGGTCCTGCCGAACCTGGCCATGGTGGGCGGGAGCGTGATGCTGGACTTCAGTGCCATGCACTCGGTGGAGATGCCGGCCCTGCGGGAGATCAGCCGCAACCTGGAGCTCGCCTTCGACGATGGGCTCACGGAGCTGGTGTTGCCGTCGCTGGAGATGGTGCTCGGTCAGGTGCTGATCGCCCACGTCGAGCTCGAGCGGCTCGAGCTACCGGCCTTGTACCTGGCCTTTGGCGTTCAGATCGACGTGGCCCCGGCACTCGCGACCGCGCACATTGGCACCGACGAGCGACCGTTCCTCATCGGCGGCGACCTGGAGCTGGCCTATCTGCCGACTCTCACCGAGGTCGAGATCCCCGTCAGGACCGTGGACAAGGTCGAGGTCACCGACGCGACAGCCCTGACCGAGCTCCACCTCGACGAGCTCTACGACATCGATGCGCTGGTGATCGACGACGCCCACGCGCTCCAGATCTTCACGGCGCCAGCGCTGGTCGACGTCGACGGCCCTCTCCAGATCAACGGTGCCTTCGACCTCGCGGAGCTGACAATGCCGCTCCTGGCGAGCACCGGCGACCTGGATCTGTACTGGCTGCAAGCCCTCGTCGGGATCGACCTGCCATCGCTGCGGAACACGGACGGCGACCTGCTCATCGCGGGCAGCCCGATCCTCACCAGCTTGGATCTGCCTGTCCTGGAGACAGTCGGCGGCGCGATCGCCGTGCAAAACAACCCCTCGCTGGTGGACATCCACCTGGACTCGCTGTGCAGCGTCGGAGCCTCGTTCACGATGCAGGGGGAGGTCTGCGATCTGGTCGAGCAGGTCGAGCAGTGCGGCGGGATCGGAGACGGCGTGTACCTGGACGCCGTCTGCAACTGACGCTCAGGAGTCCGCGACAGCTGAGGCGGCGCGGTCGAGGGCCACCAGCGGCGGCGCTCCCGGCTGGAGCCCGAGCCCGCTGACGGCCGCCCGAGCCAGGCCCAGGGTGAGCTCGGCCTCCGCACCTCGTCCCAGTCCGAGCTGCACCGCGATCACCTCACAGAGCAACGTCGCCCGGGTCGCAGGCCCCTGCTTCTCCACCGCTGGCAACGCCCGATTCAGGAGTTCCTTCGCTGTCTCTGCATCGCCTCGATGGATCGCGAGCCGCGCCCGTACCAGGTCGACAAGCGGCGACGAAACGCCTCTCTGGCCCGCCAGCTGCTCGAGCTCCTCGGCGTGGGACGGGGGCACATCGCCGCTGAGCTCCAGCCCGGTGAGGCCGGCAACCGTGTCCGCCTGGGCACTCACCCGTCCCAGTGCTGCCCAGCGGCGGGCGACGTCGGCGAGGAGCTCTACCGCGTGCTCCGGTCGCCCGCGAGCTTCCGCCAGGCCGGCCAGATACTCGAGTCCCCGGGCCTCATCGGCGGGCTGGTCCACCTCGCGCGCGATGGCGAGGGATTCCTCCAGCTGGGGTGCGGCTTCGTCGAGCCGGCCCAAAGTGAGGTGGAGGAGGCCGATGTTACCGAGCACGACACCCTCCGACGGGCGGATGCCACAGCGGCGATGAACCGCCAACGCGCCCTCGAGCACCTCGAGCGCCTCGACCAAGAGGCCGTGCCAGAGCAGCAGGCCACCGAAGTTGCCCAGGATCTGTGCCTCGGACGCCGTGTCTCCCGCCGCTCGTGCGTGGTAGAGCGCCTCCGTGTAGGACCTCCTCGCAGTTGCTTCGTTGTCAGCGTGGACCAGCGCGAGGATCATGCGCATTCGGCTGTGCAGTCGGTGCTCGCTGGCGGGCAGGAGGCGGAGCGCTCGGTGCACCAGGGACTCCGCCTCGGGATCGGATCGCAGATGTGCAGCGGTGGCGAGGGCACCGAGAGTCCGGGCCTCGAGGAGCGGATGGCCCGCCTCCCGTGCACACGCCAGCCCCCGCTCCAACACGGCGGTAGCGTCTCCTCCCGCAGTCCGGCTTGCCTGCCCTAGGCGCAGGAGTGCCCGCGCCTTGTCCGTCGCGTCGTCCGCGTCGTCGGCGGCCTCTTTGGCGACGCGCAGGCCGTCTGCCGTGCGACCCAAACGACAGAGTACGAGGGACAGAGCGTCTCGCAAGGCCAGATCCCTTGGAGCCAGGGCCAGGGTCCGCTCGAGCACCAGTAACCCCAGCTCGCTCGGACCTGCGTGCCGGAGGATGAGCCAGGTCGCCAGCGCGGTGGGCACGGCGTGCTCTGCGTCGCCGCGACCAACCGCTCGGGAGTTGGCCTCGAGCAGCTCGTCCAGCTCGCTTGTTCTGGCCAACGCCCACTGCGCGTGCCGCTCTTCTGCTGCGATTAGCGCGCCTCCATCCAAGATATCGGCGAGCAGTGGCCGCACCGGTCGCAGGACGCGCAGGCCGTCGTGGGTCCGCAGCACCAGGCTCGCGCCGACCAGCTCGTCCAGGACATCCAAGCTCCACGGGGCGTCTGGCCACGGGCTGAGGTCGAGGAGCGCCTCGGCCTCCTCGGGTTGGAAGGTGCCGACCACCACCGACAGCTGGGCGAGGGCGCTCAGTGCCCATGGCTGCACGAGCGCGACGGTCTGCTCGAGGGCGCGCCGCAGGGACCGCCTCCCGTCCGAGAGCAGCTCGATCCTCGACTTCAGTCCTGCAAGGAGCTGGTCGACGGTCAGCAACCGAGTGCGCGCCGCGGCGAGCTCGATCGCGAGAGGGATCCCGTCGAGCTCGGCGATCAAAGGACCCAGGTCCTTCGCCTCAGACGCGCATCGGGCACAGAAGAGCGCTGAGGCGTCCTCGTCTGTCAGGGGGCCGACGGCGAGGGATTGCTGCCCCCGCAGCCGGACCATGGCGCGGCTGGTGATCAACACGCGGAGCTGGGGTGCCCGGTCCAACCACTCGCCCACGGTGACTTCGAGGCAGTCGACCACCCCTTCCGCCGCATCCAGGAGCAGGATCACGGCCGGACGAGCGCGCAGGGCGTAGCCGATGGCATCCGTGGCGTCGGAGGTCAGCAACGGCACGTCCAGCGCCGCAGCTACCGCACGGATGAGCGAGGGAATATCTGCACAATGCGCGAGGTCGCACAACACTGTGGGGTGGCCGAGCTGGTTGAGGGCGCGTTGGGCCAGTCGCGTCTTGCCGATGCCCCCAGGGCCGGTGAGCGCGATGGCGCGGGTCTCGGACGCCCACCAGCTCTCCAACAAGAGCATCTCGGAGGCTCGGCCCACAAAGGCGTCCCGCTCTGACGGCAGCAAAGAGCGAGTCGGCGCCCCCTCTACCAGGCGCCAGCCCACTCCATACACCGTCAGCACGTTCACCGGATCGGAGGGATCGGCCTCGACGCGGCTTCGCAGCCGGCGGATCGCTACTGGCACCGCCTCCGACCGCACTCCGGGCGCCAGCCTCCAAACGTCGCGCTCGATGTCCTCACGGGGTACGACCTGCTCCGCGCGGTCGGCGAGATACCTTAGAAGCTCCGCATCGGCCGAGGTGAGCCGGACGCTCCTGCCGGGCCCGGTGAGCGTGCGCCGCACCAGATCCACGGTCCCGAGGGAGAGGTGCACGAGGTTGCGGTTCATGAAGCGGGCCCACGCGAGGATAGGTCACCCTAATCCTAGTTGGAGCTTCGAGTCGCCATGGGCGTCGACCGCGAGTCGCGTACCATGGGCGACAGGAGGCTCGATGCACCCCGAGATCGCCACCCTCGCAAGGTTCCATGGACTGTCGTCCCAAGTCGCGCAGGAAATCGACGCGCTCTTTACTCGTCACCTTCCGCGCTCGGCCACCTCGACGTTGGACGTCTACGCCCCCCTTGACCTCGACCGTGTCTTTGGTCGGGTCGACGACCTCGATGACGACCCACCCCCCCCTCCAGACGCCGAGAACGAGAGGATCGGGGGGCGCTACGAGGACCTCGGCCCCATCGGCAGCGGCGGGATGGGCGAGGTCCGCCGGGTGCGCGACGTCGAGCTGAACCGCACCCTCGCGATGAAGATCGTTCACCAACCACTGATGGACAGGCCCAACGCACTGACCCGGTTTCTGGAGGAAGCCCAGGCCACCGCTCAGCTCCAGCACCCGAACATCGTTCCGATCCACGACATCGGCACCCTCCCGAACGGACGGGTCTGGTTCACGATGAAGGAAGTTCGCGGGCGCACTCTGGGCGCGGTTGCCGCCGAGATCCACCGGGCCTCGGACCGGCTCTGGAACCCTGGTGAGAGCGGCTGGACGTTCAAACGCGTCGTCTCCAGCTTCCTGGCCGTGTGCCACGCGATCGCCTACGCCAACGAGCGTGGCGTGGTGCATCGAGACCTCAAACCCGACAACGTCATGGTTGGAACACACGGCGAGACCTATGTTCTCGACTGGGGTCTCGCAAAGATTGTCGGTCGCCCGGAAAACGAAGAGCTGGACTCGACCGGAGAGTTGCGCCTTCGGGAACTTCTGTCGGCAGAGGACGCCATCGTCACCGCGCGGGCCGGCCACACCCACGTCGGCACCGTCACCGGGACTCCGGCCTACATGTCGCCCGAGCAGGCGCGCGGCGAGGTGGACGCCATCGATGCGCGGTCCGACGTGTACGCGCTGGGCGCGCTGCTGTACGAGGTGCTGTCGGGACGAGCGCCGTATCGAGGCCGCACTGCCCTCGACGTGCTGGTCAAAGTGCTCGATGGGCCACCGGCGGACGTCGAGAGCCACAATGCCCCACAGCTTCCCGAAGAGCTTGTCGAAGCCTGCAGACGTGCCATGGCCCGCGACCCGGCTGACCGCTTCAGCTCGGCGCTGGCCCTCGCTTCCGAAGTTGAGGCCTGGCTGGACGGCGCCCGCAAGCGGGAACAGGCGCTGGAGATCTGCAACAAGGCACTGGGCGGCGTCGAAGAGGCCGCGCAGATACTGGTGCGCGCTGCTGCGCTGCAAGCCGAGGGCGATGCGCTGCTGGAGGGCGTCGAGAGGTGGCGACCCGAGGAGGACAAGGCACTCGCTTGGGGCAAGCTGGACCAGGCGGAAGCGCTGCGCCGGGCGGCGGAGCTGCGACAGCTCCAGGTCGACCAGGGGCTGCACGGGGCGCTTCGTGTGTCACCGGAGCTACCCGAGGCCCACGCTGCACTGGTCGAGCGGTATCGGCAGCGTCACGCCGTGGCCGAGACCGAGCGCGACCCGGACGCTGTCGCCCGCGCCCAGACGCTGCTGCAGTTCCACGCTGAAGCGCTGTCGCAGTCGGACGACACGCGGCGGGCCTGCGCTCGGTATCTCAGGGGCGACGGCGCGCTCACCCTGGTGACGGACCCACCCGGGGCCGAGGTGATGTTATGTCGGTACGAACAGCGTAACCGTCGACTCGTCGAGGTGCCGATCCGGTCGCTGGGCACGACGCCACTGCGCGAGGTGCCCCTGCCGATGGGGAGCTACCTCTGTGTCCTGAAGCACGCGGACTGCGACGAGGTGCGCTACCCCATCGAGATCGTGCGGCTTGGTCATTGGCACGGCATTGCACCGGACGAAACGGATCCGAGCCCGGTGTGGCTGCCACCCAAGGGCACCCTGGGTGTCGATGAGGTGTACGCGCCAGCCGGCTGGTTCCGGTCCGGTGGCGACCCGGTGGCGGTGAACGCGTACCCGGCGCAGCGTCTCTGGTGCGATGGGTTCGTGTTGCACCGCTTCCCCATCACCAATCGGCAATACCTGACCTTTCTCGACGATCTCGTTGCCCAAGGCCGGGAGGCGCTGGCCCTGGAGCACGCCCCCCGAGAGCGCGCTGGTGCCGAGACCGAGGTGGGCGCTCTCATCTGTGGGTTCGACGGCAAGCGCTTCTCGCTCCGCCCCGACGTCGATGGGGATGTCTGGCTACCAGACGGTCCGATCTTGCAGGTCTCCCAGTACGGGGCGCGGGCCTACCTCGAGTGGCTGGGCCAGCGTTCGAATCGTCCGTGGCGGCTGCCGGGAGAGCTGGAATGGGAGAAGGCGGCCCGTGGCGTCGATGGCCGCTGGTATCCGTGGGGCGACAATCACGACCCCTCCTGGTGCTGCATGACCGAGAGCCACCGAGGTCAACGGCTGCCGGCGGTCGTGGACAGCTTTCCGGTCGACGTTAGCCCGTGCGGCGCGCGAGGCATGGGGGGCAACGCGTTCGATTGGTGCATTGATCTCTTCGATGGAGGTGCGCCTCCCGACAGCCGGGTCACTCCTCCAGCCTCCGCCGAAGCATCTCGCCTGCTTCGAACGACCAAGGGTGGGACTTGGACCAGCATTGATCGCGGCGCCCGGGCGGCCAACCGGAGCCGGCACGACCCCAGGGGCCGGAACTCGGTTGTGGGGTTCCGGGGACTGTACCGCCCGGTGTGAGATCAGGGCTACTCATTCATCGCATAGGCGCCCTTGTTCGCAAGAACTCGCTCGCTCCAGATCCGCTCGTAGCGAGCATTGTCGGCCACCGGGCGCGCGATCATATGCTTGGCGAGCAGACGCTGGGGCAGGGTGGCGTTGGCCTTTCCATAGAGCTCGAGCGCGTATCCCGAGAAGTCGCGCACCATGAAGTCGAAGATCTGGTCGACCACGTCGTCGCCGATGTCGTAGATGCGGGCGTTCTCCAGGATCAACTGGCCGTAGACCGTGAGGGTGAACAGCTCGCCGAGGATGAGCAGGAAGTCGAAGTCCTTGGTCTGTTCCTTGCTGGGCCGAGCCAACATCAGCAGCCGCTTGAAGGTGCGGATCTGGCGCCGGAAGACCTTGACGTTCGGGCACTTGGAGCTCGAATAGGCCGCTTTGTAGGAGTGGAAGCGGATCTTGCTCAGGCCCTTGGTGGGACCCTGATGGAACAGGAAGTCGTCGTCCTTGGGGTCGGTGGTGCGCACGATCTCCGGGAACTCTCCCGGCTTGAAGAAGTAGTTGGCCATGAACTTGATGATCAGGGCCATGTTCACGTGCACCGTGCCCTCGAGCTTGGGCAGGGCTCGGATGTCGCGAGCGGCCATGGAGAAGAAGGTGTCCTTCTCGAAACCCTTGGCGGCGATCACGTCCCAGAGCAGGTTGATGACCCGCTCTCCCTCGCAGGTGACCTTCATCTTCACCATCGGGCTATACAGCAGGTAGCGACGGTCTTCTGAAGATGCGGTGCGCTGATAGTCGGCGGCTCGCAGGGCGAACAGCTTCATCGCGTTCAGTCGCGCCCAGCCATCCACGAAGAGCCTCTTGATGTGCACAAAATCGGTGACGTAGTTGCCGAAGAGCTGTCGGTTGCTGGCGTGGTCGATGGCCTCGTAGAAGGCGTGGGTGCACATGCCGATCGACGCCCATCCCAGGTTGACCTTGCCGATATTGACGGTGTTCAGCGCCGCATCCCAGGCATCCCGACCCTTGGCCAGGATGTCCTCCTCCTCTACGGGGTAGTCGTGCAGGGCGTACTGGGCGACGTAGTTCTGGGACTCGCAGACGTTGCGAATGCACTCGTAGTCCTTGTGTTTGCTGTCCACGGCGAACCACACGAACTCGTCGTCGGCCATCTTGCCGAAGGTCGAGACCAGGGCGGCTTTGTTGGCATTGCCGATGTAGTACTTTTCGCCATTACCCAGGTAGCCGCCGCCCTCTCGAGGCGTGAGCTTCATCTCGCTGGAGTAGAGGTCGGCGCCGTGATCTCGCTCGGAGAGCCCAAAGGCGAAGATCCCGCCTTCCTCGAGCAGGGCCGCCGTCTTCTTCTTGATGGGCTCGTTGTCGGTCTGCCACAGGGGCCCCAGACCCAGGATCGTCACCTGCCAGGTGTACCAATAGGCCAGCCCATAGAAGCCGAGGACCTCGCTGTAGAGGTTGTTGCGCCAGGTGTCCCAGCGGGCGTCGTCATCCTCGGAGTACTTCGCGGGAGTCAGCAGCCGGGCGAAGATCCGCTCCCCCTTTTGGAACTCTACGAAGTCGGCGTACCAGAGGGCGGCGTGGTCGTCGTCTTTGACCTTTGCGAGCCCCTTATTCTCGAAGAAGCTGATGGTCTTCTCCAGCATCTCCAAGGTGGCGGGATCGGCGAAGACCGGCTTGTAGGCCTTGGGGTTGAGCAGCATCAAAAAACCTCCACGGTAGCGATCCAACTACCCGTCTTGGGCCGGGCTGCAACCCGCACTTTGGAGGTCATCCGCCGCGGCTGTAGGTAGACGCGCTGTTGTCATAGATGGCCACGTTGCAGGCGGCCTCGCCGAGCTCATCGAGCACGCTCTGGTTCATGAACACGAAGAGCTGCGCATAGGGAGCCGCCGTATCGCCAAACCCGAGCTCGATCCCTTGGGAGGTCTGCACTACCACGCCAGCGCACAGTGGCTCCGGGCCAGTAGGCGATCCGAGGGCGCGCCAGTACATCGGGAGCGTCTCGGTTGGAAATGCGAGCACCCGCAGGCGATCCTCCCAGACATCAATCCCGGCACTGATGCGAGATATTGCACTTAGAAAAGAGAGATTCACTACTCTGGGAGTCTCTTCCTCGAGCTCCGAACGCAGCCGGTCCAGCCTGGTCTCGAGCCTGGGGCTCCTCCCGGCGCTTGCCAGGAGCGTCTCGAAGCTCCGAGAGCGACCCACGATCACCGGTCCTGTGCCGAGCCACTGCACGAAGCCTTCGAACACGCCGTCGGAGACCATCGAAGGCAGCATCCAGCAGCAGATGTCCACCGCCTCGGACTGCGCCTCCACGTTGGTGAGCTGATACCCCATTCCATATTGGGAGATCAGATAGACCGGGTCTCGTGGGTTGTCTCCCAGCTTGCGGCGGAGCCGATAGATCGTCGTGTCGATCGTGCGGGTACTCAGCCCGGGCTTCCAGCCCCAGACGTCGACCATCAGTTGTTCCCTGGAGACGAACCGACCCGACTTCCGGTACAGGAACTCCAGCAGCTTGGCTTCCAGCTCTGTCAGCAACACGACCGACGATCCGGCGATCGTTCGCTGGGTGAGGTCGACGACCTGATCGCCGATGAGCAGCACGAGGTCCTGGTCGGTCGAGGAGCTCCGTGGCGTGTCGACGTTCCGGTTCATCCCGCCAGTTCCTCACGTGCCTTCCTGAGGGCCTTTCCGAGGTAGGACTCCTCCCCGGCCTCGATCGTCACTGCGATCTGCGTGGCCTCCTCGAGCACGCGCTCCGCCAATGCTCGGTCATCGCGCACTTCGATCCTGACCTGGTCGCACAGCGCATTTGCGAGTAGGTGCGGGTCATCGCATCCCCGAAGCAGCTCCAGGGCTTCGTCGATGCACCGACGTGCGGGCTCGAGCTCGTCATTCTCGTTGTGCAACCGCGCCGTTGTGGCCAGCAGCGAGCCCGCTCGCCGGCTGTCGTTTCGCTCTCTCGCGAGGTCGAGGGCCGCGGCGAGAGTGGCGGCGGCGTCGTGCCGGCGGCCGGTGTTGAGGTACAGCTCGCCCAGGTTGGTCAACACGTCGTTCTCGCACTGGCGGACGCCCAGCTCCCGATGGATGGCCAGCGCCTCCAGCAGATGTGCCTCGGCCACTTCGTGGTTGCCGAGGTGCACGGAGACCGCACCCAGGTTTCCGAGAATGACCCCCTCCGAGCTCCGGTTCCCCACCTCCCGTGCGATGGCCAGCCCCAGGTCGTACTGGGCGACGGCTTCCTTGAGGTTGCCCTGCTGGAGATGGAGATTGGCCAGGCAGTTCCGGGTCAGGCCCTCCCCGTGCCGGTCACCCAGCTTCTCGTGGATAGCGAGCGCCGCGTCGAAGCTGGCCCGGGCCAGCGGGAGCCGCCCTGCTCGCCGGTGCAGTGTGCCGAGGTTGAGCAGCTGGAACGCCTCTCCTGGTTCGTCGCCGAGCTCTCGCCACAGAGAGATGGCGGCCTCGTAGGACGCCCGGGCATCGTCCAGCCGTCCCTGGTACAAGGCCAGCAGGCCGAGCTGGCAGTACGCGCTGGCCTCCCCACCTCTGGCGCCCTCCTCCCGGAACGATGCCAGCGCGGCGAGGCAGTGCTTCTCCGCGGTGTCGAACTGGCCGTCCTCCCGGTCGAGGTGGGCCAACGCCACCCGGCACTGCGCTTCCTCGTTCCGGTTCCCGGCCTCGCGGTGGACCGGCAACGACGTGTCGAGGTGCATGCGTGCGGGCCCCAGGTGACCCTGCCGGCTCAGCGCCGTCGCGAGCTGAGTCCTCGCGATGGCCCGCGGTGCCGGCGAGCACGAGAGGTCCGCAGCACGTTCGAAGTCCGCTACGGTACGCCGCAGGCTGATGCCGTCGCGCATCGCCTCGCGCCCCAAGGTCACGAGCCCCGCCGAGCAGTCGTCGCCATGCTTCGCTGCTCGCCCCGCCTCGGACGCCATGCGCATCAGGCTCTCGCACAACATCCCGTGCACGAAAGACCAACCATCGACTTCGTCCGAGATCGCGAGGTCCCGGGCAAGCATCTCCTGCAAGAGGCCATCGGGAACTCCGATGTCGGCGGCAGCGCTCGCCGCTCCCCACTCCGCATCGCTCACCTCCTTGCCGAGCACCGCAGCCAGCTCCAGAGCGAACCGATCGCTCTCGGGGCGGCCCTGCAGCAGGTGATCGATGCGCCGGGTCCAGAGCTCGTGCAGGTCGTCTGGCAGGGGCACGGACGCGCCCGGTCTGAGCTGCCACCCGGTCTCGCCCGCTTCGAGCACACCCCGCTGGACCCAATCCCCAACCAGCTGTACGGCGAACAGGGGATTGCCGGCGGTGCGCTCGTCGACCTCGGTCGCCAGCTCGCCAGCCAGCCCCAGCAACCCCGAGATGAGCTCCGTACGCTCTCGGCCCACCAGCGGCGACACCGGCAAGTCCTGCGTTCCCGAGTGCTCGTCGAGCAGGGCTGTGAGCTTCGCGTCGGCTCCAGGACGCTGTTCGAGGGCCTCCTGGCGAGCGGTCAACACGATCAGAACCGGCATGGGGTGGGGCATCAGGCTCTCGGCCAGCGCGAGGGCCTCCTCGCCCCACTGGGCGTCGTCGACCCAGAGGATCACCGGCCGGCGGGAGGCGACAGCTTCTACGAGGCGCTGCAGGATCTGGAGGCGGTCGCTCGTGCCCTCGAGCTTCACGGTGCGCACCCCATGGGGATGGCCGTTCTTTGGCAGGGGGCTGACGAGCTCGGTCAGTGCGCCCACCTCTTCCGCGTCCCAGGCAAAGAGGTGCCGGATCCGCGCTGCGACCTCGTGGCGCTCCAGCAGCTGACACCGGAGCCGTCGGACGACCATGGCCTCGAGTCCGTGTGCCGGCCCGCTGCGTTCACCATGGATAGCGCGCAGGGTGCTGGCGATCCCGAGCTCGGCGGCGCGCTCGCATAACCAGCGGGCCAGCCTCGTCTTCCCTGTTCCGGCCGCACCGCGCAAGACCACTGCCTCCACCCGCCCGTGCTCACAGACGCGACCCAGCGCGCGCCAGAGCGTCTCTCGCTCGTGCTCGCGCCCTGCCAGCGGGGGGCGGCGGAGGCCATACAGTCCCAGGCCGGCGCCGATCAGCTTCATCGAGGGACGTACCCAGGGCTGCCGCCAGTCCTCCAGTGCGACTTCACCCCCCCGGACTGGGTCGCTCGCTTCGCCCAGTGGGAGCAGCGCTCGCGCCGCCTCCGCCGCCGTCTGGTATCGGTTCGCCGGATCCTTGCAGAGCAGAGTCCTCAGCCAGTCCTCGAATCCAGGAGGAAAGGGCGTGGCAGGCCGGAGCTCCGGCACCGGCTCGTGCAGGTGGGCGTCCAGCACCTCTCCGGGGTCGGTCGTGGAGGAGAAGGGTGTTTGGCTCATGATCAGGTGCCAGGCCGTGCACCCCAGCCCGTACAGATCCGTCCACGGTCCGTACTCGCGCCACGCCCCTCGAACCTGCTCGGGGGCCATGTAGGGAGCGCTCCCGGCGCGAAGCAGGGGCGACACGCCCTCGAGACTCCAGGCGATCCCGAAGTCGCAGAGCTTGATGCGGCCGTCCCCGAAGACGAGCACATTGCTGGGCTTCAGGTCGCGGTGCACCACCCCTCGGGCATGGGCATGGGCGAGGGCGTCCAGGATCGCGAGCAACAGGTCGCGAACGCGATGCCAGTTGGCGACGCCCACGTCGGAGCGAAGGCTTCCGGTCGCCAGCTCCATGGCCAGAGCGGGGCTTCCGGCCGTGAGTCTCCGCGAGGAGGCTTCCTCCGCCTCGGCTGAGACCTCGCAGGTGTCGAACGCCATGACGATGCCCGGATGATCCAGGCCCGCCATGGCCTGAACCTCGCGGGCAAAGGCCTCTTTGGCCCTTGGCGAGCGCGCTCGCACCGCGGTGAGCACCTTGGCGGCGATCGGGAGCTCGGTGTGTCGATGCACCCCGCTCCACACCTCCCCCATGCCGCCCCGCCCAATACACCGGTGCAGGTCATAGGGCCCCAAGGGAATCGTGTGAGCGGACCCGTCCAAGAGACGCGCGCCGGACAGCTTTGCTGCGTTCTGGGAGAATTCCGCGGTGGATTGTGTCACGTCAGCGCCAGCGTCGATGCTTCCTTTTCGTGGCTCGCGCAAACTGCCCTCCGAGGCGCGAGCATATCCGCTCAGTGGCCCAACCGGCCAGACCACCGCCCCCTGTTGTCGAGGCCATCGCACCCGGTCGTGTAAGTCTGTCGAAGCTCTCTCCGTTGTTTCCCCGGAGGTCCAATGTTCCTGCTCATGCTCCTCAGTGCCGCCCTGGCCAATCCCTGCGCCGAACACCGCGATGGGCAGGTCTTCCCCGAGGGCGCGCTGCTCTTCAAGACGGCCACCGCCGAGCTCCTGCACGCCGAACTCGCGATAGCTTCGGTTGTCTGTGCGCTCAACGCCGATCCCAAGCTCACGATCCAGGTCGAGACCCACACCGATAGCCGCGGAGCCGGGAGCTACAACCTGCGTATCAGCCAGGCCCGCGCCGAGAGCATCCGCGACGCGTTGATCGCGGACGGCATCGATGCAAGCAGGCTTACCGCTGTTGGTTTCGGGGAGACCATGCCCTTGGGGACCAACAGCACAATGGTGGGCCGGGACAAGAACCGGCGCATCGAGCTCCACACCGAGCCCCCACAGAGTCGTCCCAAACCTCCGGCGCCGACGACCATCGAGCCGCCACCCGCCCCCGCCCCCGTCCCAGCTCCCCCAGAGAAGCCGAAGATCGATCCGTGGTGCGCGGAGCTGGCGATAGCGATCGTGAACAAGTCGGATGCTGTCTGGCTGCGCAAAGGCGAGCTCGGTGAGGTGGCCCAACGGATGTCGCGCTGTCTGGGCGAGAGCTGGACTCGGGCGTGGGACGGTGACGCGCTGTATGCCACGCAGGCCCAGTGGCGCCTCAGCGTCGAGGCTGGCGAAGAAGCAGTGAGCGTGCGCCTCGTGCAATGGTAGCGCTCGGACAGCCGGGAGGTTCGATGCGGCGCGCGGCAATGCTGGTCGGAGGGATCGTCACCACGGGGGCGCTGGCGCTGATTGTGGCCTACCGACTCTCCCACCGAGAGACGGAGGAACTGAGCCCGGATCTGCGAGCCGAGCTGGGCGGGCGCTACGTGACCCTGTCCACCGGTGTGACGCGCTATGCCGTCGACGCTCCCGATGGAGCGCCACCCGAGGCCCCGCTGGCCAAGGTCGTGGTCATGGTGCACGGCGGAACCATTCCTCACTGGAACTTCAACGACCAGGTTCCGGCTCTCACTGCGGCCGGCTATACCGTGCTTCGCTACGACCTCTTCGGACGGGGGCACTCCGATCGTCCCGCGGTGCCCTACGATCGTGGGCTGTACCGCCGTCAGCTCGAAGAACTCCTGGACAAGCTCGAGGTCGAGGGGCCGGTCGATCTGGTCGGCATCTCCTTCGGCGGTGCCACGATTGCCAACTTCGCGGCTTCAAACCCAGATAAAGTGCGCAAGATGGTCTTCCTGGCGCCGGTGGTGCACTACGCCGAAGGCAAGAAGCTGTTCAGCCTCGCTTCCGTTCCTGGACTCGGGGAGTGGTACGCGCGTGTCATCTCGGTTCCGGGCACGATCTCGCGGGCAACCTCCTTCTTCGAGGAGTCCGGAGCCGATCCCTCCTTTGCCGAGCTGTTCGATGAGCAGACCCGCTACGTCGGCTACGAGCGGGCGCTGCTGTCGATGTCTCGCACCGACGCGCTCACGGACTATCGGCCCGTCTACGAAGCCCTGGAGACTCGCCCGACGCTGCTCGTGTGGGGCGACGCGGACGAGGAGATCCCGAGGGCACACGTGGACTTTCTCCGGAGGACGTTGGCCGAGCACGAGTATCTCGAGCTCCCGGGCGCCGGACACGGCCTGAACATCCAGCGCCGTGACGAAGTGAACCGAGCCATCGTCGACTTCCTGGATTGATCGACTGAACGATCGGCTTGCATCAGGTCCCGCTGCCGATCGACGGCCGGTTGTTGCCCCGACCCTACGACATGTCCATTGGATCGCGCCCTCTCGACCCGAACCATCACACAGAGCTTGACCTGGGTGCGACGGTGATTGTCTTTCGGCACCCGAGATATCTGGAGTACCGGTGGCACGCTATACCTGGCTACGCCTATGCACTATCGCCGCGCTCTTCCTGGGCTCGTTCTACATCCTGATGCCAACCATCCTGCAAGACGATCTCGAGCCCTTGGGCGGCCAGCTCACCGAGTACGTCACACCGCTCGAGGAAATGCCGCTCGCAAGGTCGGAGATCCCCGACTGGATCCAGGGGCTGCTGCTCGACACCGGCATGAAGCTGGGCCTCGACCTCCAGGGCGGCATTGATCTCACCCTCCAGGTGGGGCTCGACGATGCGGTTCTCATCCAGTCGGCCCGGGACATCACACATTTCAAGAAGCAGGCCGCCAAGGAGGGTCTGGCGATCCTCTCGGTCTGGCGCGACCAAGACGAGCCCATCGTAAGAGTGGAGACGGACGAGACCCTCGGTGACCTCCAGACATACGTTCGAAGGGGTCTTCCCGACTACGTCTACTACGAGTCCGAGGGCACCGTGCACGCCTTCGAGATGACCGACATTCGGCAAGAGGCGGTGAAGGACCGGGCCGTCGAGCAGGTCCTAGAGACCCTCCGCAAGCGCGTCGACGAGACCGGCGTCAAGGAGCCCTCCATCGTCAGGAAGGGTGGCGGGCGCATCAACGTCCAGCTGCCTGGCGAGGACGACGTCGAGGCTGCCATCGCTGCCCTTGGCGGCAGGGCGGTGCTCGAGTTCCTGATGGTCGACGAGGACTTCGACGAGTCCGTCCTCGAGCGCATCCTCCAGGCCGGAAAGGACGCCCTGCCCGAGGACCAGTACAACGACGACAAGATGCTCAACGCCTGGCTGTGGAAGACAAAGCGCCTCGCCGACGATCGGCTGGTCATGTGGGAGTACAGGCACACGACAGACGGCGAGGAGCGGACCGTTCCATACGCCCTCGAGTCCGAGGTGGTGCTCGACGGCAACGATGTCAACGACGCCAGCGTGACCTGGGATCAGAACCAACAGACCTTCGTGGCCCTGGAGTTCAAGCCCACCGGGGCGCAGGACTTCTGCGACATCACCAGGGAAAACGTTGGAAAACGCTTCGCCATCGTGCTCGACGAGAAGGTCACCTCAGCCCCGAACATCAAGGAGAGCATCTGCGGCGGCGCCGCGCGCATCGACATGGGGATGGCCGAAGATCCCGCCCGCGAGGCGCAGACACTGGCTCTGGTGCTGCGCACGGGATCCCTCGATGCACCCGTCGAGGTCGGCGGCGTGAGCGCGGTGGGCGCCACCCTCGGCAAGGACTCCATCCGAAAGGGCTCCACAGCCGCTATCTTCGGCGGCTCGATTGTGCTGCTCTTCATGTTCATGTGGTATCGGCGCACCGGCCTCATGGCTGGCATCGCGCTCGTCTTGAACGTGCTGCTGGTGATGGCCGCGCTCGCCCTGTTTGGCGCGACACTGACGCTGCCGGGAATAGCCGGAATCGCGCTCACCGTCGGCATGGCCGTCGACGCGAACATCATCATCTTCGAGCGAATACGAGAAGAGCTGAAGCTCGGCGTACACGCTCGAAAAGCCGTGGACGTCGGCTTCGAGAAGGGCCTCGTCGCCGTCCTCGACGCCAATGTCACCACCGCTATCGCCGGCGTGGTCCTGTTCTCCTATGGCACCGGCCCCATCAAGGGCTTCGCCGTCACCCTACTCATCGGCATCGTCACCACCCTCGTCACCGCGCTCTTTGTGACGCGGACCCTGATGGACGTGGCGACCCGGAGCTCGACTGCACCCCTGCGCATCTGACGCGCCATCCCGCGCCAGATGCACCAGATCGACGCATTGCAGCACCTCGGGAGTTGTGCCATAGTATATGCATCGGTGACCACGCCCCCCGGCCCGTAACGACGAAGGCAGCAGGGGGAATATCGATGACCGGAAGCCGATCTTGCTGGTGTCGAAGGCTCCTGGGCCGGTGCGTCTGCCATGGACGGAGTTCGTGAATGACGCATGAATCGCGCTGGGCGAGAGCTGTGAGATCGCAATGATGATGAGCCATGTCGAGCACGATGTGATCGATGGGCGGTATCTGGTTAAGATGCCCATTGGCAGCGGTGCTTCCGCCATGGTCTACCTGTGCACCCAGCAGAACATCGGCCGTCAGGTAGCCCTGAAGATCCTGCGCGCCGAGGCTTGCACAGACGAGGACGACAAGAGGCGATATCTGCGAGAAGCCGAGGTCGTCGCGTCGCTGCGCCACCCCAATATCGTCACGATGTTTGACATCGGCATCCTCGAAGATGGGCGTCCTTACCTGGTTATGGAGTACGTGCCCGGCGTCACCCTCTCCCAGCTGCTGCGCAAGGCCGGGCCACTACCGCCGGAGCGGGCGCTTCCGATCTTCGAGCAGATCTGTGCCGCCCTTGCTGCCGCTCACAGCCAGGGGGTGATCCACCGGGACGTGAAGCCCGGCAACATCCTCGTCGAAGACAGATCTTCGGGTTTCGACCTGGTCAAGCTCGCAGATTTTGGTGTGGCCAAGCAGCAGGGACAGTCCCTGACCCGAAAAGCCACCCTCATCGGTACGCCGGCGTACATGGCACCGGAGCTATTCCGGGGCGCACCGGCCAGCGCGGCGACCGACATCTACGCCCTCGGCGTGCTCATGTACCGCAGCTTGGTTGGAAAGAGTCCATTCAAAGGCATGAACGACATCGCCGTCGTCGTGCAGCAGATCAACGAGCCGGTGCCGAGCTTCGAGGAGATGGGCGCCGAGCTCCCGGCTCCCATCGAGCGCATCGTGCTCCGATGTCTCGCCAAAGACCCGAGCGCTCGCTACGCGGCGGTCGAGGACCTGATCCAGGACATCGTCGGCGCCCGCATGAGCCTGTATCCCCAGGTCTCGGGCACGGTCAGTCTCACGGGGACCGACCTCCCATTCACTGTGCCACCCCAGCTCATCACACCGAGCACGTACCACCGGCTCGCGGGAGTCTCCCTCGGTCTAGTCGTCGCCGGCCTCGTGAGTCTCGGAATCGCGGCGGCCCTGTTGTCGCATCAGGTCGGGTCTGCAACCGTCGCGCCCCCGCCAGTTGCGGACACGGTCCTCGAGCCTCCCCCGCAAGTCGACGTCGTGATCGAGGAACGCGTTGAAGCCCCCCCTGCCGTGGCCCCCGATCCCGTCCTGGAGCCCAAGCCGGAGCCCGTGCCGGAACCGCCCGCGGCCCCAGAGCCGCCCAAGTCCACGCCCGAGCCCGTCGAGGCAGGGGGAGACTCGCTGATCCGAGATGCATTTCGGCTTGCCCAGACCAAGAGCCCGGACGCGGTCGACGAGGCCCTCTCGATGCTCAGCGGCAGCTGGGTCGGGGCGCTGTCGGACCAGGAGCTGACGATGTCCCTGGAGGATCGCGATGGGCGGCTCAGCGGCGTGGTGACGATGTGGGTGGACGGAGAGGTCGTCAAGGACCGCATCATGGGTCAGCGGTGGGCGCGAGGCAACGGGATGGCCGTCGAGATCGAGACCGTGTCGGGCATCTACATGTTCCAGGGCGACGCCATCGGGGGGAGCGCTGCGGGCGAGTTCCGTGTCCGCGACGAGAAGCGAGGCACCTGGACGCTGGACCTGCGCTGAGTGCTCTACAGTTGCCGGTCGACTCCGGCCTCGACCTGCGAAGGTCGGCGCGATCAGGGGTCGTCGATTCGGTAGACGTGGGATTCCGGAGGCTCTTCCAGGGGCGGCAGCGGAGGGGCGACACCACCGCCGGTCAGGCCCGCCAGCGGGTCGTCTGGCGTGACGGGTTGCCAGTTGTCTCGAGGTTTCTTCTTTGGCGTGGGCATGGGCTTCGAGCGCAGGTCAACCCCCGATAGATTCTCGATCACACTGCGCTGGCCGCCGATCGTCGGCGCGACATTCAGGAACGCAGGCAGAACCAACGCCGCACCCCACGGCTCCAGCGACGGGTTGTAGTAGAAGAGATCGGGAACCAGAAATACAAACGGATGGCTGTCCATCAGGAAGTAATCGACGAGGAGCAGCGCGCCGAGACCGGCCGTCCCGTTGACAATGAGGCTTAGAACGCCGCGCATCCGACTCTTCCAGATCCGCCCGTGGGGATACCAGCGCACAATGCGGGTGCCGAGCGTTGTCCCACTTGCAAGCGGAACACCTTGGAGCGCGACCAAGATCAGGAGCGCGGGAAAGACCATGTCGACGTTGGCGCCGGAGAGAAACGTCAATCCCGGCTTGCCCATTCGCCCAGACGAGAGGCCAAACCCCGGATTGAAGCCCATGGAATGCGGCGCGACCGGGGCCAGGAAGAACACCATCACGCAGGCATCGATGAACCCAGCCAACAGCCGCTTGGGCAACGGTAGCGACCGCGCGGATGGGCCGTGTTGTTTTGGAGGATCGAAAGGCGAGGTGTCCACGGCCTGGGATCATCGCACACGCTTCCTTGGGCTGGCCACAGCCCCCGCACCTCCCAATGGAGTTGACGCGCAATGGTCACCTTCCCGTCACCTACGGGTCAGGCAGAACCGCGGACCCGCGCATACCGTCCATACGCAAGCCAGGAACCACACCTTCCGAGGAACGACCATGTGCGACGACCAGAGCGAGACCGCTACCAAGAGACCCTTCCACACCCATGCACGGTGGGTGTCACGCAACACGCTGCTGGCCACCCTGGGCCTGGGCGTCTTGGGCCTCCTCGGCCCGGCTGTCCCCACCGCCTCGGCCGCCCCGCCACAGTGGTGGACACCGCCCCCGACCGAACTGCTGATCATCGTCCCCTACAAGGCCGGGAGCGCTGACCCCCGGCAGACCGACGAGGACTGGGTCACCGAAGGGCAACGCCTGTGGCATTACAAGCGCAACTCCGGGCTCGGCGCAACGATGCTGACGCTCGACGAGATCAACAGCAACTACGTCGGCGTCGACGAGCCCGAGAGGATCAAGCGGGCGATCCATGACTACGTCACCTCCGGGGACATCGCGTACGTGATGCTGGTTGGTGGCGCCGATCTGATGCCAATCCGGTATCAGCTCACCGGCTACGACACCGCCGAGGGTGTTGCCTACACCGACTCCGTGAGGTACTGCGCAGACCGATACTGTGACGGTCGTGATTGTACGGCGTACTGCGCGGCGAATCCCGACCTCTGTGACAGTTCCGATGTGGTCCGATGGTGCCCCTTCGAGGGCTACAAGTTCGTGCCCGACGATGGCTACTACGCCAATCTGTGGGACGACGACGACCCCACCCAGGCATTCGAGGATTGGGACCTCAACGACAACGGCATCTTCGGCGAGAGCTATCTGGACGACTACCGGGGTGTCGATGGGCGAACGTTGCATTTCGACGTGGCGGTCGGCCGGGCTCAGGTGGGTTCGCCTGACCGGTTCGCCACGCTCATCGACAAGGTAATGGCCTATGAAAACCCAGTGACGGGAATGGAGACCTCGCCGTCGTCCTTCCTGGGGCTCCTGACGGCGTCCAACCTTGGCCGGCCGCCGCATCGTGACCTCAGCGACTATCTCGCCACCAGAGGCTACGAGAACACGCTGCTGGAGAGGGCGTCCGACCTCTACACCGTCGTGAATCCAGATGGCAGCTCCAGCGCTACGTCCACCCCATCGACCTTCATGGTCGACTTCATCAACGACAACTCACCCCATTTCATCGGCTACGCCGGCAACGGTCTTCCACCCTGCTGGTGCGAGATGGATTTTGCGTGGTCCGATGCCGAAAGATTGACCAATCCGCTCCCAGGCATTGCGGCGGCCGCCGCGGACAACACGGCGGGGCTGGCGTCGCTGGTTTCGACGATCGACATGCCGTCGGTCGCGGTGACGTCCTCGACCACGACGAGCCGGACCATGGCGGAAGCCTTCCTCGGTCGCGCAACCGGCGGCGCGGCGGTCTATATGGGATCGGTTGCGCCCGCTCCGGCCGGTGCCATGGACATCGAGACCCGATTCTTCGAGGCGCTCTCCGACCACCCCCGGACGGCTGGGGATGCCTGGATCGCCACGATCGAGGGCTATCTTGCCGACAACGACCTGGACACATTCACCACATCTGAATGGGACCCGGACCCGACTCATCCCGCCGGCGGAGAGTGGGAAAGGGCGCCCTTCTGGGGCTACGATCGCATGCACTTCTTCGGCGATCCCTCGCTGCGACTCAGCGGCTCACAGCGGTGGGACGGTTCGCCACCGTTCGCGATCTGGCGGTACGCCGAGCGCGTGCACGTCGACCCCAACTTCCGGAACACCCGCATCGTCTTCGAGGTCATCGACGCCGAGGGCGAAGACACCACGATGCGCTATCGCTACCGGACCGGAGCATCCTGGTCGCCCTGGCTCATCGGGTCCGAGTTCCACCTACCGCTGCCGGCGTCGCCCGAGGACGTGGACTGCAATCCACAACAGGGAGACTGCGAGGCGGTGGTGCAGGCCTATTCCATCGACAGCTCGGGCAATCGCGAAGAGACCCAGACCAAGACAATCGCCTACTACTACTACGATGAACAGGGCCAGAACAATCCGTCCTACACGCAAGTCACTGGCCGGGTGGTCGACAATCGAGGTCGACCGCTCACCGCGACAGTGAAGCTGGACGACAACCAGGGGTCCCAGCAGGCGCAGACGGACGCCGATGGCTGGTACGCGTTCGGTCAGCTCCCACCGGGTGAGTACAACCTCGAGATCAGCGAAGCGCCGACCGGGTATCGGCAGTTTGTGCCAGCGGCGGCAGCGCTCACCATCGTCGCCACCGGCGAGCCCCTCGAGCGCGGATTTGCGTTGGTGCGCGAGGACCACGAGGCGCCAGTGATGACCCAGCGTTCGGCTTGGTCCGACGCGATCCAATCCGGTTGTCTGTACGGGTTGGCCTATGACGATTGGTATGGCGACGGCGTCGACGACATCCACCTCGCCGTCAACGATATGCAAGGGCGCTGGCTCGATAGCCAGGAGTCCTGGACACAAGCGGAGACCTGGTTCGGCCCCCAGGAGGTCATGACCCTCGACGAGTACCTGGACGCCTGGGCGAGCAAGGATGAGCGCGCCGAGCTCGAGGCCGACGCCTGCCGCCTGGACGCGGATTGCAGTCCCCACGTCTGGCGCCACTGCTTCGACGACCCTGCGCTGCTCGAGCTGGATGCGACCTTCCTCGGTCGGGCGTCAGACGGCGCGGGCCATGAGACGCAGATCACCATGGTCGCCGCCAGCGGGCCTTTCGATGTTGACGACAACTAGGCCTCATCGCACAAGAAGCGACATCGCCTAGTGCGAACGGTCTTCTAGTCGCAGTTGGTGAACACCTCGGCGCAGGCGGGCGGGGTCTCGACGAATTCGAACCCTTCGCCAAACTCGTCGTTGCAGATGTACTCGCCAGCCAGGCATGCCGCGGCGGCGATGGGGTCGAAGTCGCAGCCGGCCGCATCGCCTGGCTGAGGATCACTAATGCAATCGATATCGGGATTGCAGAGGGCATATTCGGCGCAGAGCAGGTCCCCGAATGCCTCGGAGAACTCCTGCCGGGTCAGGAGATCGTTGCCCGTAGTTTCCGTCGTTTCCGTGGTCTCAGTGGTGTCGCCTGTGGCGTCGTCGTCGTCGCCGGATGCGGTCTTTGTGTTGGCGTCGGTGACCTCGTAGCAGTTGCCATCCGCGCCGAGTGCGAAACCGTCGTCACAGACGTCGCCGCCCGGTTCACACGCGATGAGAAGCAAGACGCCCAACGCGATAGAGAAACACTTCATCCTGACCTCCGCTGTTGGCATCATCGCACACGACTGCCACATCGTTGGATACGCGAAGAGTGATTGCCCATGACTCAGCTGATCCCGCCAACTGCGCTGTTCCTGCTCCTGTCTCTGTCAGGATGTGGCACGTTGCTGCAGGCCTCGACGAGAGAGCACGTACCCCATAGCGAGGTTGGGACCCTGACCATGGGCGCTCCCGAGCGCGCCACGGGCGGCGTGACCGTACCGCTGTCGATCCAAGGCGGTACCTGGGACCAGAACTCGGGTCTGGAGCTCTGCCGGGTCGAGTCACAGGTGAGCGACCGTGAGATCGAGCTCTCTGTGTTCCGCTGCCTGGTCGACGCCCAGACACCCGCCATCGTCCCGCGGATCGTTCTGGGCGCGGTCTCGCCGGGCAGCTACCAGGTTTTCTACGTCGATGCGGACGGCACCCGCTACCCAGTGGGGCCGCTCGAGATCAGGCGTTGACGGCCCGAGGTTCGCTTGCGGATCTCTCGACGGTTGCGGGCCTCTTCGATTCTGAGATCCCACGGCTCCAGATCCACGGATTCCGGGGGTTTGAGATGGCACGTCGCTTGCACGAGACCTGACGGGATGGAGGGGCTCGATGAGGCAAGGTCTGACATTGTTGTCCGCGGTATTGGTCGCCTCGGCGGCAGAGCATTCCTGTTCCAGAGAGCCCGTCGCGGCCCCGACAGTCGTCGCGGCTCCGGAGGTCGAGCCCCCCGTCGAGCTCGCCGACCAGCCCTTCGATGGGGAGTACGCCCCCCGCTCCGTCGCGCTCGTCTCTGAATGGTCGCAGGTCGACGGCATCTGGATGCCCGTCAGCGAAGACGAGGCGGGTTCGGTTGTCACGCAGGACGGTTACGCGCATCTCGGTGGCGACGTGGTCTGGTTGGATCTGACGCGCGACGACGTGGCCAAGCTGCCGACTCGGATGTCCCGGCCAGTGTCCGTTCGGCTGGACTCGGATGCCATGAAGGACCCCGGGGTGCAGGCGCTGATGACCGGATCGCTGGGCGACTACATCGCCGGGGTCGACTTTGCCTGGGCTTGGGAGGTCGGGAACGACAGCTTGCGATACCTCGCGCCACTCGCCCAGCTGCAGCGCCTCGATCTGACCAGCACCAAAATAACCGGCGACGGTTTCGCCGATCTCGCCGGAATGACGAAGCTGACTGCGCTCACGGTCGGCGGATTCAACAGGCGCGACGTCAAGGACGATGACCTGGCCCGGATCGGCGAGCTCCCCGCTCTGCAGGACCTGACCATCTATCAGACCGACATCACCGACGCCGGGCTGGCTCACCTCCGGGGTACTGCCCTTCACTCGCTGCGTCTGTACGGGGGCGGCTGGGTTCAGGGCTACCACTGCAACTACAGCACCATGCCCATCGGCGCGGAGGGCCTGGAATACCTGAGCGGGCTCCCCCAGCTCCGAGAACTCGTTCTCAACCACGTGGAGATGTCCGACGCGGGTCTGGTCCACATCGGTCGGCTGACCAAGCTCCGAGACCTGGACCTGTCCTCCAACCCCATCACCGACGCGGGCGCCGCCCATCTCGCGGGACTCACCGAGCTGCGCCTCCTCGAGCTCCTCGACACCCAGGTCACCGAGCGAGGATTATCCGCCTTCAAGGGGATGTCCGAGCTGCGAACGCTACGGGTGCCCGCTGGCGGCTTTCTGGACGCCGACTTCGAGCACCTGGAGACCCTCCGACTGGCCGGGCCGCCGCAGTCCGGCTCGTCTCCCGAAGCGAGTCTCAAATACATCGGTGAGCTGACCTCACTCCGCAGTCTGAAGATGCGGCTGCCCGTCAGCGATGCCGGCTTGGCCCACCTGTCCCGACTCACCCAGCTGGAGTCGCTGCACATCAACGCCGGCGAACTCAGCAATGCCGGACTGGCGCCCCTCAGTGGATTCGAGAAGCTGCACACCCTGTACGTCGATGGCGAGATCGCGGACGAGACCGGGAGCGCTGCGGCCATCGCCGAGCTCCGTCACCTCCGGAACCTCACGCTCCCGATGTGGGATCTCGCCCCGGTCGGCAAGCTCACCGAGCTGCGCGTCTTCCACCCGGTGCATCCGGTCGGTGCCAGGGAACTCCCCCATCTGCGCGGACTCACCCTGCTCCAAGATCTGACGGTTGGCCCCGACGTCACCGACCGCGATCTGGTTCATCTAGAGGATCTCGGGGCCCTTCGTGTGCTGGATCTCTCCGGGAGCGCAGTCACCAATGCGGGACTGAAGCACGTAGCGGGACTTGCCGGACTAAAGGAGCTGTGGCTCGTGGACACCGGAGCCAAACCGCGGAGACTGGCCTCTCCGGGCCAGCTCGATCACCTCGAGGTCGAGTGGGTGCCGCCGATCTATGAATGGTATGAGGTGGAGCGACGGGGCGTATGTGGGGGCGCGGGCCCTTGGCTCTAGCGACCAGCTCGTTGGCGACGCCTGAACAGCTGCGACTCACTCGTCCTGGATTGCCGGTGCCGTACAGCGCGCTGCGGTGGTGAACTGCAGCGTCTGCTCGAAGGCGAAGGTGTAGCCGAGGATGCCGATTACAACCGAGAGGCTCTCCGCCCGGGGCAAGCTCATGCCCTGGTATTGATATGAGAGTACATGCATCTGAGCATCGCGAATCGTCACCTTGAATGGCCACTTTCCGACCTTCACGATCCTGGGCCACACCGCGTCGATGCGATCGGCGTGCTTGCCGGCCTCGGGAAAGCGCACATCCACGTGGATGGTCCGCTCGTCGTCGTCGGTGACTGGAATCTCCCGCATGAGCACGACGGCTTGCTGCTCCTTGTCCCACTGCGCCACCGCGGTCTCGGTTCGGCCGGCCCACTCGTCCACGGCCTGGCGGAGTAGGTTCACGGACTTCGCAGGGGAGAATGGCGGGCTGTCGGAGTCCTCCTTGCCGAGGAATTTGTTGAAGTCCTCGATGTCCTCTTC